>Ga0102947_1000466_pt1 | contig 14564 bp, 13 predicted proteins | sample SalPon2A_A_D2_MG_FD_78210 | JGI IMG/M metagenome (GOLD analysis project Ga0102947, IMG submission 78210) | Soil microbial communities from South San Francisco under conditions of wetland restoration - Salt Pond MetaG R2A_A_D2_MG | ecosystem: Environmental > Terrestrial > Soil > Wetlands | place... | reverse complement strand
GCTGCTGGTAAAAATGATTTCAGGTTTAAGACTTTCGGTCAAAATCGTTTTGCCCTTAAAAAATTCTATCGGTAAAAAGGGAATCAATTCAATGCTTTTAACTTCGGAATCCTTTATTCCCAGATGATCACAGAATTCGCGGTAGATACGATTGTTCTGATATTGCAATTGAAACACCTCCAGCGCCATGGCATTGAACGCAGGCTCACTGTTGATCTCAAAAATGTTCTGGATGTTCATCAGGCATTTGATTGCTGTAAAAATAACTAAAATAAAAAGCCCTGAACCGGATGCATATCGGGATCAGGGCCTTACCAAATAGGTTGGTTGATTCGTTATTTAACGACTAGTTTTCTTGTCATTTTCGTATTGTTTTCCTGCACCTGAAGTACATAAACACCCGGAACCAGGGGTGAGATGTTAAGCGCGTTGTCAGAAATCCTGTCCCGCAGAACTACTTTCCCAAAGACGTCAAATACCGTAATCCTCTTGGTGTCATTGTTCTTTGTCATTACATAGACAACGTCATTAAAGGCGGGATTGGGATACAGTTTAAAATTGCTGTATTCAGGATTTTTAACCGAGGTGGTATCAACCATTTCCTGGGCTGACAGTACCATAGTAGACACCAGGCAAAAGGCTAAGTAGATTTTCTTCATGATATTGATTTGGGATCAATACAGTAAATATACGCGAAAGGGTTTATGTACAATTATAAAATGTTGTGAAAGCAACTATTTTGTAGGTCAAATGATACAGGCCGGTCATTCATCGAATTTTTTGCACTATTTGACGGTGTGGAATCGGCTGAATTTTAGAATTTCAGGAGTAGACAGGCCGGTAATCAACGGCTATTTTACAATTAATTTCCTATGGGCTACCTGGTTGTTTTCATAGACCCGCAGGATATAGACCCCTGCATCCAGATCTGCCAGGCTAAGTTCTTTGCCAAGGATGGTAGTCTCCAAAACACGCGTGCCCAACACATCGAAAATCAGTATTTTTTTTGGGGCATTAAGCCTGGTACTGATATACACCTTGCCATTGGTCACAGGATTGGGGTACAGTTTAAAGCCGTCGATATCCCCCGAACTTTGTGCTTCCTGCCCATAGCTTACAGAAATAAATAGAAAAAATATCAGAAGGTAGAGGTGCTTCATACAAGGTATACTACAAACAATGTACCACAAATATATAAAAATAAGAAATTGTCATGGCATAGGAGGTATCTTAAAGATAAGAAAATTCGTTGAAATACCAGGGGAATAAATACAAATACACCTGTAGGCACATATTCTAAATGGCCCCATCCACCCTTATCCATTGGCCGCGAAGATGACCGCCTGCCACTTATTAAAATTCATTCTCAATGTTATCTTATTGTTACGGACATTAAATGAATGTTAAGTCGTTAGGTTTAATTGTATTATCTTTATTTTTGGGCAGTTCAACCTTAATGAAAAGCCATGAAAAAACAGGATATCCGGATACTTTTGGTAGATGATGAACCAGATATTTTAGAGATTTTGAGCTATAACCTCTCATCGGAAGGCTATCAGGTATATACTGCCAAGAATGGCGTGGAAGGTGTGGAAAAGGCTAAGAAAAAAAACCCGCATTTGGTGGTACTCGATGTGATGATGCCTGAAATGGACGGCATTGAGACCTGTGAGATGATCCGAAATACCAAAGGACTTGAAAATACGATAATCACCTTTCTTACAGCTAGGAGTGAAGACTATTCACAGGTGGCCGGTTTTGATGCGGGTGCGGATGATTATATCACCAAACCCATAAAGCCCAAAGTCCTTGTAAGCAAAGTAAAGGCCCTGTTAAGACGGTTGAAGGAAGATCAAAACGCTTCAGATGAAGTGTTGAAAGTGGGAAATATTGAGATCAACCGTGAAGAATATAAGGTGGTGAATAACGGGAAAGAAATTGTTCTGCCCCGGAAAGAGTTTGAATTGCTGGCCCTGCTGGCCTCAAAACCCGATAAAGTCTTTAAAAGAGAAGTGATCCTGGATAAGGTCTGGGGTCAGGAAGTGGTCGTAGGCGGTCGTACCATCGACGTACACATTAGAAAACTCAGGGAGAAGATCGGTGACGATCATTTTAAAACGGTCAAAGGGGTGGGTTATAAGTTTGTTTTGTAATGGCCATAACTTTAAGGAAGTCATACAGATTTGCATTTCGTTCTTCCCTTATTATCACATTGGTTCTTACCCTTTTTTGTAGTGTTTTTTTTTGGTTCTTTATTGATCACAGGGACCTGTGGATTGCCGGGCCGGTTTTTGCGCTTATAGTGTTTGTGATTGCTTTCCTGATCCTTCAAATCAGAGTTGAAAAATTCATTTATCGAAGAATAAAGCGTATCTATGACGATGTTTCCCTGCTGGAATCAACCTCCTTCACATCACGACCGGTCACTACAGATATGCGAACGCTGACCGAGGAAATTGAGAAGTTCGCGAAGGACAAAAAAATAGAGATAGATACCCTTAAGATAAGAGAGGAATACCGGAAGGAATTTTTAGGAAACGTATCACACGAATTAAAGACTCCTTTATTTACCGTGCAGGGCTACATCCTTACCCTTTTAGATGGGGCTTTAGAGGACAAAAGTGTAAGGAGAAAGTACCTGAACCGCGCCAAAAAGGGGGTGGAACGGTTGATCTATATCATTAGAGATCTGGATCTTATCACAAAACTGGAAGTGGGGGACGTGCACCTTGAATTGAGTGATTTTGACATCATTGAACTTATTGAAAATGTGTTTGACCTGCTTGAAATGAAAGCTGCTAAGAAGAGTATTTCCCTAACCTTCGATATGGTCTATGACGTCCCGGTCCTGGTGCGTGCGGACCGGGAGAAAATTCAGCAGGTACTCACCAACCTTATTGTTAATTCCATTAAATATGGCCATAAGGATGGCACCACTGAGGTCAGTGTTGAAAACCTGATCAAAAACAAGGTGATCGTGAGAATTACGGATAACGGAGAAGGCATTGCGGAAGAACATGTGCCAAGGCTCTTTGAACGCTTTTACCGGGTGGATAAAAGCGGGAGCCGGAAGGAAGGGGGTTCAGGACTCGGATTATCTATCGTTAAGCATATTATTGAAGCCCACAATGAAAGGATCTATTTGGAAAGCGTTGAAGGGGTGGGTTCAGAATTCTCCTTCACCCTGGAAAAGGCTAAACGGCACGCCAAATAAAATCCTTCCCGAAAAAGATTTCCTTAGTTTTGCCCAAACAGTAAATTGATTCTCAGTGGGTACTAAGAATAAGCTAAAACGATTCAGGGAAAATGAAACCTTTGCCAATGTCCTTCAACCCGGCAGGGAAGAAATCCTCAACGGGGCCTTTGCTTTGCGTGGGAAGTGGAGGAATCATTTTGGCAATGATCATCCGATTGTCCTGGAATTGGGTTGTGGCAAGGGAGAATATGCGGTTGGACTAGCGAGGAAATATCCGGAAAAGAACTTTATAGGGATTGACATTAAAGGCGCCAGAATGTGGAAGGGAGCCAAGGCAGCCCTGGAAGAAAAACTTGAAAATGTCGCTTTTCTGCGTATACAGATAGCCTTGATAGACCTGGTCTTTTCCCAAAACGAAGTATCTGAGATCTGGATCACCTTCCCCGATCCGCAGATAAAGTATAAACGTACAAAACACAGGCTTACCAATCCCGTATTTTTGGAAAAATACCGTGCTATCCTGGAGGAAAAAGGTGAAATACATTTAAAGACAGACAGCGGGTTTATGCATGGATACACCATAGGTTTATTGCAGGGTTTGGGGTACGAGATCGCTTATGCCAACCATGATATCTATAAAAATGAGGGCAGCCCTAAAGAAGTTCTGAACATACAAACTTTCTATGAAAAGCAGTATCTTGATGAAGGAAAGCCAATCACCTATATCAGGTTTAGGGTCCGATAACCAATGACACATCTGCTCATTCTTTTTTTTGCCACGTTTTCTGCCGCTTTTATGGCAACCGTGCCTCCGGGCCTGCTGAACATGAATGCTGCAAAGACCGGTGTTAAGAAAGGAAAACTGAACGGTCTCATTTTTAGTCTGGGAGTTTCTACTATGATCATGATGCAGGCCTATGTGGCTGTCCTGATATCCAAATTTCTGTTCAGGAATCCGGAGGTAATAGATTGGCTGTTGAAAATTGCCCTGGCGGTTTTTGCCATTTTTGCCATTTACTTTTACAGGTCTGCCAAACGCGAGGACTCCCATCAAATGAAGATGGTAAAAGTCAGTAAAAAAAACAGCTACTTTAAAGGGATGCTGCTGGCGGCCCTGAACTTGCTGACGATCCCTTATTATAGCGGGTTGAATGCGATGTGGAACCAGGCCGGATGGATTAAATTTGAAATCTGGGACATTGCCATTTTTATTTTAGCTGCAGGGAGCGGTACCTTTGCGGTGCTTTACCTTTATATTGTATATTTCAATAAGCTCGAGGCCAAACCGCATCGATTTTCAAAAAATTCGAATTATATTCTGAGTGCATTGATGCTCGTATTGCTCGTCATCACCATCATTCGAATATTGTATACATAATAGTGAAACCAGAAAATCAAAATTTCTTTCAAAAGGTCTATGATGTCGCCAGGCTAATCCCATATGGCAGGGTAACCTCCTATGGTGCTATTGCAAAATACCTGGGAACTGCACGAAGCGCCAGAATGGTGGGTTGGGCGATGAATAATTGTGGTGGGATGGACGATATCCCCGCACATAGAGTGGTCAATCGTGTGGGGTTGCTTACAGGGAAACATCATTTTGATGGCACCAACCTCATGCAACAGTTGTTGGAGAACGAAGGCATTATGGTGAAGGACCACCAGATAGTGGACTTTGAAAAGCACTTCTGGGACCCCTGGAAGGAGTTGGGGAATGAAATTTAACAGATCTTCCGGAATCCCGGCAGATCTCCAATTACAAGATACTTTTAATGAAAATTTAAAGTAAAAACGGTATTCCCGTTCGAGGTAACCCTGATATTGCCTCCGTGAAGGTGCATAATTTGTTTGGACAGGCTTAGACCAATCCCAGTGCCCGCGCCTTTTGTGGTAAAAAAGGGAACAAATATTTCGTCGATGTGTTCCGGAGGTATTCCCGGCCCGTTGTCCCTTACCTCAATAAATTTGTTTCCCTGGGAGGTACTGCCTGCGGTAATTTTAATCTTTCCGTTTTCCTGGTCCGTTAAAGACTGGCGCGCATTTTTGCAAAGGTTAATCAAGACCTGTGAAATTTGTTTTTCATCGATAAAGAGTTCAAGGTCCTCAGGGGAGGTCATAGTTTCAAAGGCAATGATGTTAGCTTCGTTTTCCTGGTCCATCAAAACCTTGATTCTGTCCAGCAATTTCCGGGCTGGCACCAGGGACTTATCCGGGGCAGGTAAATTCAGAATACTTCGATATGATTGCACAAATGCCATGAGGTCCACTCCCTGCTCCTTAATTACCTCCAGGCCCTTCACCGTATTCCGGATGTGTTCGGCATTTAATTGATCCTCAGGCAACAGGCCATCGCGCGTTTTGAAATATTTTAAGATTGATTCCGAAATAGAAGTTATGGGCGTTATGGTATTCATGATCTCATGGGCAAGTACGCGTATTAACCGCACCCATGAATCGGTTTCTTTTTCGTCCAATTCCATGTGGATGTCCTGGGCAACCACCAGAAACAGGTCCTCATTATTTAGGGCAATAGCCGTGGATTTCAGTGAAATTTGTTTTTTCTCCCTTTCATTGGTCAATTGCACCAATTCCCTTTCAAAAGGCTGCATACCTGAAAACAATTGAAACAGTTTTGGCTCCACCTGTGTAAGCTGTTTGATGTGGTTTAAGGGAGTATAGGTCAGGAGTTCCTCAATTTTAGGATTTGCTATGAGAATATGGCCCTTTTTATTGTAGGTTAGAATGCCAATATCTGCATGCCTGATAATTTCCTGATAGTACTGTTCCTGGATTTGTTTCTTAATATGAATTTCCTGGATCATAATATTGAGCATATTAAGACTGTGATTGAGTTCCTCCAGGGATTTTACACTTAACTTTTCCGGAAAACGCAGCGTAAAGTCCTCATTTTGTATGGCATCAAAGAAGTAGGCAATTTTCCGGTTCGTATGGTTTACATATCTGATCAGGTAGGCGGTCAGGCCAAGCAGTAAGCCAAAAGACAGTGCAGATGCAATGTATTGCCCGTTAAAGAACAAGAAGGCCATACCCATAGCAGAAAGGGAAATTAAAATGATGCGTAGTACCAATTGTAAATAAATGTACCTGCTTACCATCGGCTATTGAATTACCCTTTTAAATTATTTCTAAATCCTGATAACGGACCCTTGTTTTCTATTTGCCGCTGCCGCTTTTCTTCAGCTTATTGTAGAGGGTCTGCCTGGATACCCCCAATTGTTCGGCGGCGGCGCTGTAATTTCCATCGTGCTGATCCAGGGCCCTCGAAATCATCTCACGTTCCATTTCCTCCAGGGTCTTGGGGCCGCTCTCCGGGGACACAAAGGACTTGGCGTGCAATGGAAAATCGCCCGGTTTTAATACATTCCCTTCACAGAGAATTACGGCCCTTTCCATGGTGTGTTGCAATTCCCTGACATTTCCGGGCCAGGAATAATCCTGTAACTTCTCCTGGGCTGACTGGTTCATCCGCAATCCCGGTTTATCGTATTTATGGGCAAATCGATTTAAGTAAAAATCGGCCAGTATAAGTACGTCATCATCCCGATCCCGCAATGGGGGTACTAATATATTAATGGTGTTGATGCGATAGAGTAAATCCTCCCTGAAAAGCTGGTCGGCAACCATCTGTTCCAGGTTGCAATTGGTTGCACAGATCAATCGGATATCCACGGCAACTGCCTTATTTGAGCCTACCCTTACAACGGATTTGTTCTGGATGGCAGACAATAGCTTCGCCTGGGTCTGCAATGATACATTGCCTATTTCGTCCAGGAACAAGGTGCCTTGATGAGCTGCTTCGAATTTTCCTGCCCTGTCCTCTTTGGCGTCGGTAAAGGCCCCTTTTATGTGGCCAAATAGTTCGCTTTCAAACAAACTTTCGGCAATGGATCCCATGTCCACGCCGATAAACACTTCATTTTTACGCCCTGATGTTTTGTGCAATTCACGGGCTATTAATTCTTTCCCGGTTCCATTTTCCCCTGTGATCAGTACATTTACATCGGTCCTGGCCACTTTTCGAACCAAATTCAAAACATCATTTAAAGCCCTGGAGTTTCCTATAATGTAATTTCTATCCTCATTGATGACCTGTTTTAGGCTACTTTCCTTTTTTTTCAGCTGATTGATCTCATTGCGTGACTGCCGCAACATATATGCCGATTTTACCGTGGCCAGTAACTTTTCATTGTTCCAGGGTTTTAGGATAAAATCGGCGGCACCCTCCTTTAAAGCCTGTACCGCAAGATCTATTGCCCCATAGGCGGTCATCATAATAACAGAGGTGTTAGGCGATTTCTTCCGGATCTCCTTTAACCAGAACAGGCCTTCATTGCCCGTATTTATGCCTGCGGAAAAATTCATGTCTAGCAACACAATGTCCACCTTGTCAAAGTTGGGGTAAGAAGAGATTTGATTGGGATTTAAGAGCGTTTCAACATTTTCATATTCAAATTGCAAGAGAATTTCCAAAGCACTTAATACACTCTTGTTATCATCCACCACCAAAATATTGGCCTTTGTCATTTGAAGGAAAACTAATCGTACTGCCAAAGCTACAAATCGTTTTTGAAAGCGGTTCTAAAGTGTAAAAAATTTTAACAACGTTTGTATAAGTATTTTACAATGCCAACTTTTTATCAAAAATACTTATGGTATAAAACATTGATAATGAAGAGGATGCAATCTTGGCATAAGAATAGTATATTTTATTCACAGAAATTGGAATATGAACCGTAATTGCCTAACAATGGCCTTTCTCCTTTTGCTGATCTCTGTGAGTTCACGTTCCCAGGAAACGTGGTCCCTGGAGGATTGCATCGGCCATGCCCTGGAACACAACCTGCAACTGAACGATTTTGAATACACGGAACTTTCGGGGAAGGAAAGTTACAGGCAATCCATCAGGGATTTGCTGCCAAATATCAATGCTTTCTCCAATTATAATATCAGGTTTGGTCGGTCCGTAGACCCCAATGATAACAGTATTGTCAACTCGGATTTCTTTTCCAACAATTATACCCTGGAATCCACTGTAGATCTCTTCAGGGGTTTTCAAAAATTGAACACAATCAAGGCATCCAAATTTTTATACAAAGCGGCTAAGGAAGAAGCAATCCAACAAAAGTATTTATTGGCCTTCCGTGTAATGTCTGCATTTTACGATATTCAGTTTTATGAGGGACTTTTGGCTATTACCAGGGAACAGGAAGCGGTATCCCGGAAAAACTACGACCTGGTAAAAAGGCAAATAGAGCTCGGACTCAAGGCAGGCGCTGATCTCTATGAAGCAGAATCATTATTATTGACCGATCAACTGAACGTTACCCAAAGCAGCAACCAACTCATCGCAGCAAAACTAAACCTCATACAGCAAATGAACCTGGATGGGGTTACGGACATTTCCATACAAACCGAAATTGTGGAACAATCCGTACAAACACAGGCAATGGAATTGGAGTCCGATTCCATTTACGTAAAGGCAAGGGAATTTATGCCCATTGTAAAGGCGCAGGAACTCAGGGCAAGGGCTGCTAAAAAGCAAGTTGCTGCCGCAAGAGGAGAATTCTATCCTTCCCTGACCTTGTTTGGCGGCTATGGTACCGGATATTTTGAAACCACCACCGATAGCCTTGGAACGACCATTCCTTTCAGGGATCAATTCAGGGATAACACCTTTCAATATGTAGGGGTATCCCTTGCCCTTCCCATAAGCAATGGATGGTCTGCACACTCGAGGGTAAAACAGCGTAAAATAGAGCAATTGCGGGCGGAGAACAATCTGCATATCCAGGAACAGGAATTATACCAGACTATTCAGCAACTGGTTCAGGAGTCCAATGCTCTGCGGGTAGAGTTCCAACAGAGTACCAAGAAGGTGGAGGCCCAAAACCTCGCCTTTACCATCGCCCAAAAAAAATATGAAAAAGGACTTATCAATGCCCTTGAATTGTTTACGGCGAAAAATTTGTTTGCGAGTGCTCAGAATGAAAATCTACAGGTGAGGCTGCGGTTTGAGATCAATAGGAGCACCCTTGATTTTTACAGGGGGCTGCCCGTGTTTAACATTAATTAGATAGTACAAAAGCAAAATGGATATACAACTCGAAAAGAAAAAAGGATTACGGCCAAAGCACTACGGCTATATTGCCCTGGGCCTGTTATTGCTTTTTGCAGGGTGGAAGCTGATTACCGGGAGTACGGTTTCTACCTTCCGGACGGAGAAAGACAAACTCACCATTGCCCGGGTATCCGATGGCAAGTTTGATGACTATATCACGATCAACGGTAATGTGGCCCCGATCGCCACCATTTTTATGGATGCCTATGAAGGAGGACGCGTAAGTGAAAAACTGATTGAAGAAGGTGCCACGGTAAAAAAAGGAGATATTATCCTGAAATTAGAGAATATGAACCTCTATGAGCAGATCCTTGCGAGTGAAAGTAACCTCGCGTTAAAACAAAACGACCTGCGATCTACAAAGCTGACCTTTGATTCCAGGCAGGTAGAAGGGCGCAAATCGTTGGCTAACGCCAGTACGGACCTGCAAAAATTAAAGAGAAATTTTGAACAGAACGATGCACTTTATAAGGAAGAATTGATTTCAAGGGAGGAATACCTGACCTCCATGGAAAATTATGAGCTGTCTAAAAAACAGTATGAGATTATTAAGTTGCAAACCGAACAGGACGAAGAATTGCGCAACACATCCCTGACAAGCCTGGATAGTGATCTGGCCCGGATGCAAAAAACACTGGGAATGGTCTATCAGCGATTAGACCACCTGAATGTTCGTGCCCCTGCGGATGGACAATTGGGATTTCTGGATGCGGAGATCGGACAAAATATAGCCCAGGGAGAACGTATTGGGCAAATCAATGTGCTTACCGACTATAAGATTGAGGCGACCATTGATGAGCATTATATAGACCGTGTACAAAGGGATCTGGTGGCCGTCCTTGAGCGAAATGACAATGAATACCCCTTGCGCCTGCGAAAGGTTTATCCAGAGGTGCGCAATGGAAAATTTAAGGTAGATCTTGTCTTTACCGAAAACAAGCCCGAAACCATCAGAACGGGACAAAGCTATAACATCAAATTGCAATTAGGGGAGTCCAGTGACGCACTTCTGTTACCGAAGGGTAGTTTCTTCCAAAGTACAGGGGGGCAATGGATCTTTGTCGTAAACCCGGATGGGGACGAGGCGTTAAAAAGATCGATCCGTATCGGGAAACAGAATTCCAGGTATTATGAAGTAATTGAGGGCCTGGAGGAAGGGGAAACGGTAATTACCAGCAACTATGACAATTTCGGGGATGCAGATCGGATCGTCCTGAAATAACCCATAACCCTGTCCCGATGCGAAGATCGACTTTCATGAGAACTCACCTAGGGGAGATTGAGGGAGGTATTACGGCAAAATATGAAAATAAGCATAAAAAAAAATACAAATCAAACTGTCACAAAGAACGCAATAGCTAAGTCTTTTAGTAACCAGGTTAAAATCAATTAAAAAATGATACAGATCAAAAATTTAAAAAAGAGTTTTAGGACGGAAGAGGTAGAAACCCTTGCGCTAAATAAAGTAAACCTTAAGGTTGAAGAGGGTGAATTTGTCGCCATTATGGGCCCGTCAGGCTGTGGAAAGTCAACCCTGCTGAATATCATCGGCATGCTAGACAACCCTACGGAAGGGAGTTATCAATTTGCCGGTCATGAAGTGGGAGGATTAAAAGAACGGCATCGGACCCAATTGCGGAAAGGGAACCTGGGCTTTGTATTTCAGAGTTTTAATCTGATCGATGAACTCACTGTTTATGAAAATGTGGAATTACCATTGATCTATTTAAAAATGAATAAGAATGAGCGGAGGGAGAAGGTTAGAAAAGTATTAGAGCGGATGAAAATTGCCCATAGGGAAAAGCATTTCCCTCAGCAGCTTTCAGGCGGGCAGCAACAAAGGGTGGCCATCTCAAGGGCCGTGGTTACAAATCCAAAGCTCATTCTGGCCGATGAGCCGACCGGGAACCTGGATTCCAAAAACGGATTGGAGGTAATGAATTTGCTTACCGAACTCAATCAGGAGGGAACCACCATAGTGATGGTCACACACTCCGACCACGATTCGCATTTTGCGCACAGGATTGTCAACCTTTTCGACGGGCAGATAGTTACCGAAAGTCAGAACAGAGCTATTGGAGCAATGATCTAAAAGGGGAGTTTATTCATCATTCAGTATTCATAATCATGCTTAAAAATTATATAAAGGTCGCCTGGAGAAGTTTAACCAAAAACAAGGTGTATTCCGGTATCAATATCGGGGGACTTGCCATAGGGATTACCGCATGCCTGCTAATTTTACAATATGTTGCCTTTGAAACCAGCTATGAGGATTTTCACACTAAAAAGGATCGGATCTTCAGGATACAGCAGGATCGGTATGACAATGGTAAACTCGCCACTCAATGGGCTGCAGGAGCCTATGCAGCCGGCAATTCCTTTAAGGAGGCTATCCCGGAAATAGAGGATTATGTAAAAGTTGTGGAAACCAGGGACATGGTGCTCAGGGTGAACGAAGAGGCCCTGAGAATAGACGAGGTTTTTTACGCGAGCGATTCTTTTTTTTCGATTTTTTCATACCCGTTGCTCCATGGGCAACCAGAGACCGTTTTAAGCGAGCCCGGTACGGCGGCCATTTCGGAATCAACGGCAACAAAGATCTTCGGGTCAGTGAATGCCGTTGGAAAAAATCTTTCCATCAGCGGAAATGAAAGTTATAAAATCACAGGTGTATTTAAGGATCTGCCTGTAAATACGCAACTTAGACCCAATATTTTGGTTTCATACGTCACCTATGTAAATAAGAATACCACAGATGCGTCGAACCCGGAGCAATGGTGGACTTCAGATGGGTGTTTAACATATGTACTCCTGCAAAAAGGAGCGGATCCCCATCATGTTGAGGCAAAGTTTGTGCCCGTGGTGGAAGAAGGTGTTGGCGAATTGATGAAGCGCATCAACGCCTCCGTAATTTACAATCTGCAACCCCTGACCGAGATCCACCTGGACGGAAATTATATGGATGAACCAGCCCCCAACGGAGACTCAAAAACCGTGTACCTGCTTTTGGGAATTGCTTTCTTCATTATCGTGATCGCCTGGGTCAACTATATCAATCTGGCAACTGCCAGGGCCATTGGTCGTGCCAAGGAGGTAGGGATCCGCAAAACGGTAGGATCAAAGCGCGGACAGGTGATTGCTCAATTCTTTTTTGAATCTATGTTATTCAATGGCCTGGCGCTGCTCCTGGCATTGGTATTAATGGTGATCGCCCTGCCGGCTTTTAGTCGAATCTCAGGCCAGCCTGTGTCGTACAATCTTTTTTCGGACACCAATTTTTGGTTTGGGTTAATTGCTTTGTTTGTTGCCGGGGTGGTTTTATCGGGATTGTATCCGGCAATTGTATTATCCAGATTCAGGCCGGTGGATGTCTTAAAGGGAAAGATGGTCAGTACAAAGGAAGGCTCATTATTGCGCAAGGGATTGGTGGTCCTTCAATTCACGGCTTCGTTATTCCTTTTGATAGGTTCCCTTGTGGTATACCAACAAATACAGTTTATGCGTGACCAATCCCTGGGAATCGACATTGCTCAGGCCATTGTCATAAAACCACCCATTGCAACCGATTCCACCTTTTTGACCCAGAAGAAGGCGCTTAAGGAATCTCTTTTGAAGTATCCATCGATTAAAAAGGTAGCCGTGTCTTCTGTGGTTCCGGGCGAAGGACCCGGAAGTAATGCTGGAGGGATCAGGCTGGTGAGTCAGGATGAATCCGAACAAAAGCAATATCGGTTTATCCGGGTCGATTATGATTTTGTCAATCTATACGATGCAGAAATAATTGCGGGGCGCGATTTTTCCAAAGATTTTGGTTCGGAAAGGGTCAATGTCATTTTCAACCGAAAGGGCATAGAACAACTGGGGTTTAATAAGCCGGAGGAAGCCATTGGGAAGCAAATAGATTTCTGGGGTGATCAGTGCACCATTGTCGGTGTCATTGAGAATTTCCACCAGCAATCGCTGCGCGATTCCTTTGATCCGCTAATCCTAATTTTAAACCCGGATGTCTACGGATATTTTTCAATTAAAACCACTTCAACCAGGATTGGCCAAACAATTGCCCAGGCAGAAGCTGAATGGAACACGTTTTTTCCCGGGAATACCTTTGAATACTTTTTCCTGGATCAACAGTTTAATGAGCAATACAAGGCGGATCACCGATTCGGGCAGGTATTTGCAGTTTTTACATTACTGGCCATATTTGTTGCCTGCCTGGGGTTATTCGGCCTCGCATCGTTTACAACGGTCCAGCGTACCAAGGAAATTGGCATTCGAAAGGTCTTGGGGGCATCGGTAAAGGGCATTTTAAAACTTTTGTACAAGGAATTTGCAATACTCCTGGTTTTTGCATTCCTGATCGCCATTCCGTTGGCATGGCTTATGTCGAACAACTGGTTGCAGGGTTATGCTTTTCGCATTTCCATGCACTGGACCTACTTTTTATGGCCTTTTATTTCCATCGTACTGATCGCCATGCTGACGGTAAGCTTTCAATCGATTAAGGCTTCGCTGGCCAACCCCGTCAACAGTTTAAGGACGGAATGAGTCAAAAACTATAAACAATAGAAGAAAGTCATGTTTAAGAACTATATAAAAATTGCCTGGAGAAGTCTAAAAAAGCAACCTTTTTTTACGTTCCTCAATACCTTCGGACTTGCAGTGGGCATGGCCGGGGGTCTGTTGATTTCCCTCTATATCTACGATGAACTAAGCTTTGACCAAATGTTTCCGGATGCCAATCGCATTTACCGCGTCAACGCCGATATCAAATTTGGCGGGGAGGCTCAGAGATCCGCTGAGGTTTCAGCGCCCATGGCTGCTGCCATTCAGCGCGATTTACCACAGGTGGAATCCACTGTGCGGTTCAGGGACCTGGGGAGCATGCTCCTCAGAAGAAGCAATGCAGTGACCAACGCCAGGGAGCTTAATGCAACCTATGCAGATTCTACTTTTTTTGAGATATTCGGCATCGATCTGCTATTTGGAGACCCCGTGACCGCTTTAAAAGAACCCAATACCCTGGTCCTTACCAAAACGGCAGCAGAGAAACATTTTGGACTCCATAAGGCAGTAGGGCAGGAACTGTTGTTAAACAATACGGATACCTACACGGTAACCGGCGTTATCAACGATCCGCCAAAGAATTCCTTTCTCAGGGATCACAGTGTTTTTCTGGCGATGGCCGGATACCAGGATGCCCGGGTAGGCGATTGGGGAAGCCATAATTAT
>Ga0102947_1000465_pt1 | contig 14587 bp, 14 predicted proteins | sample SalPon2A_A_D2_MG_FD_78210 | JGI IMG/M metagenome (GOLD analysis project Ga0102947, IMG submission 78210) | Soil microbial communities from South San Francisco under conditions of wetland restoration - Salt Pond MetaG R2A_A_D2_MG | ecosystem: Environmental > Terrestrial > Soil > Wetlands | place... | reverse complement strand
TGAATGACAAGTAATGCAGCCCTCTTCCTTAAAGATCTGTTCGCCCCGATCCAGGATTTCCTTTGGGAAACGGTTCGGATTCTCGGGGGGCTCCAGGGAATAGATGTATTGGGCAAGTGCATACAATTGGGCGTCAGAGTACCTCCTTGCAACATAGCCAAATGGATGGCTCCATTCCTCAAGACTTGGCAATCCTGAATAATTGCCTGTACCCATAGGAATAAACCCACTGTAACTGGTCAGCATATCCATTCCCTGATTCAGGGCGGCATAGCGCATGAGGTCTGCCGGGCCCCTATGGCGCATCAGGCCGGTATGGTCCAGGTATTTGATATCCCTGAGCCCGATAAGACTGGGTACCCTTATCGGCAGGTTATAGGCCATCCCCTGCCTGGCCATTACCCCATTTGGTCGTGATTTAAGTTCAGCAATATACTGTGCTATTGTCTGTGCTATCACCGAATCCCTGACCCAGGGTGCCCAGGGGGTGCCTACCGTTCTATAGACCCCCTCTTTTAAGGAGGCTTCAGTTAATTTGAATTTTTCTACAAAATAAGCAAAACCACGATCCATTGCTTCATTTCCCTGAGCCCCAATGATCACGCCACCCTTTTCCGTAACACGGGTATGGCAATCGGCGCATGAGAGACCCCCTTCCTGAATACGGCCTTTTTCTTTAATAACATACCTGGAAAATGGAAAGATCCCCTGACTGGTGATTGGATTCCCGGATGCCATGATAAAGGACGAATCGTTAACAGCTCTAACTTCCTCCAGATCTGCCAATTCATCAACTGGCCAGAAAAACACCAGTTCACCAGCTTTGATCCAATCTTCTTTGGTCTTTATTTTATCAGGATTGAAAACTATTTCAGGCTCAAGTGTTTTTAAGGAATCGATGTATCCGAGGGGCTCATGTTCATTCAGGTAGACGGGATAAGTTTTGTAGATCACATGTTCCGGCAGGGAATTGTAATACGATTCAGGAGCATACCTTATCTCCACGGTGGAGTCCGGTGGTGGCAGGTGGGCCTCTTCAATCCCATGAATATCCCAGGTTTTAGGAACGGCCCATTGGTTTTTGAATGACCAGGCTGTGATGATAAGCAACAGGGCAACAATGAGGAGCAGGGATTGGAATCGCCAGAGCCGAAATATATTTTTAAGAAATCTCATTACCCCTGAATCTTCTGATTTTTCCAATAACCTTTACCAACTTACAAGGATTTAAGAAATGCGATCAATGCCTCCTTTTCCTTTTCCGGGAGTTCCATTCCGAAATCATGACCCTTTACGGCTTTAGTCGCAAATTCTACCGGTTTGAATCCTGTCGGAACATAATCATCCTTCAGCCGGGCGGGGTTCAGGACGTCTTCCAGGGTGGCCAGTTCGCCGTTATGGAAAAACGGGCCACGGTACCAAAGCCCCAGCAGGGAAGGAATTTTATAATATCCGGTACCCCTTCTGCTATATAGTGCCGATACGGAATCTGTTTCGACCGATACATTAAATATATCATACTTTTCAAAATGTGTTTCCGGCGGATTAAAACCGTTCACCGGGGTCAGCATATTATTGGTGTATAATGGCGGTGAATGACAAGTAACGCACCCCTCTTCCTTAAAGACCCGTTCACCCCGATCCAGGAGTTCCTTTGGGAAATGGTTCGGGTTTTCAGGGGGTTTGAGCGAATAAATATATTGGGTCAGGGCGTATAATTGGGCATCGGAATATCTGAAGGGGTCATATCCAAAGGCGTTTTTCCATTCTTTTGTGCCGGGTAATTCCGAAAAATCATTGTCCCCCATAGGTATGAATCCGTCATAGCTCGTCAGCAGGTCCATTCCCTGATTCAGGGCGGCATAGCGCATCAGGTCGGCCGGGCCCCGGTGGAGCATCAGGCCGGTATGGTCGAGGTATTTGATGTCCCTTATCCCGATCAGACTGGGAACACGGATAGGCAAATCGAAAGCTGTGCCCTGCCTGCTCATGGCTCCTAATGGGCAGGCCATTAATGACGCTATCACTTCCTGTTGCGTTCTTCCCATGATCAATTCCCTGTTATCAACCCATGGGGTTCCGGTCATTAGAACGAAATCGTGATTCACGGGATCTACAGGAATGTTAAACTTCTTCATAAAATATCCAAAGCCAGAGTTAAACGCGTGATTGCCCTGGGCGCCAATGATTACATCCCCGTTTTCCGTTACCCGGCTATGGCAGTTGGCGCAGGCCAAATCCCCGAACAGGATTTTGCCCTTTTCTTTAATGACATACCGGGCATAAGGAAAAATACCCGCTTTCGTGATTTTATCGCCCGACCCTCTGAGATAGTCCGAATCTATTTGGGCAAAAATTATACTATCGGCATCATTGAAGTTCGCCGGCCAAAAAAACACCTCTTCTCCCGCCCGGATCCAATCTGCTTCTGTTGTGATCTTATTCGGATCAAAGACTATCTCAGGATCCAGATTTCTCAGGGAGTCCAGGTATCCGTCTGGTTCAAATTCCTTGGCGTATACCGGATAGGATTTGTAAATCACATGTTCGGGGAGCGAATTGTAGTAGGCTTCCGGAGCATACTCAATTTCCACGGTGGAGTCCGGTGGTGGTAAATGTGCCTCCTCAATTTCATAAATATCCCAGGTTTTGGGAACCGTCCATTGGTTATGGAACGTCCAGCCGATGATTAAAAGCATCAGGGCAGTAATGAGGAGCAGGGATTTGAATGGCTTGAGCCAGGAGTTATTATCAATAGGTCCCATAGCAACACAATGTTCTTAATTGACCAATAAGTTAAATAATTTACAGGGATTTTAAAAATGCCATCTATGCTTTTTAAAATGAGACTGAAAAGTTAATAAATCGGAATCCAGACCGAAGGTATTTTGCCCATGATGTACCGTATTTAAAGATTTCTACGGCAAAACTATGTCGATGTTGCATACCAAAACATGACAACCCGTATGTTCCGTAAAGCTAAGGGGGTTAGGTTTGAAATCTTGTCCAAAAAAAACGAAAATGGAAAATACTCACAACAGAATAAACAAATATACCGGTCCCGTATACTATTGTATTCCAATATTTTAAGTACTTGAAAATCAAAATTGAAGATTGATTCCGCGATCTTATTTTGCAATCACAATTTCATATTAATAAACATGTTGACATAGGCTATTTAGATTTAACACTAAAAGGCTGATGGTCTATAAATCTTTAATTAGGTCCGTATATAACCAGGTGGGATATTCCTTTTTAATAACGCCTGGCTTCCTGCCCTTATTTGAAGTATTCACCTGCAGGGCCAGTAGGATCCCGATCATGTCGAGCACGATCTCCCCAATGGCATACAACAAGTCTTTGGAAATTCGGTTTTCCTTATGGAGTCACTGGCGGATTTTACGGAAAAAGGCGAGCAAGGAGCCTAAAAGTTGATTGGCTTTTCTAAAATATAAAATTTGGGTATTCTTCATGTTGTTAATTAGTCGTTTAAGGTGTATATATCCCTTAAACAGCTATATTCCTAGTTGACGTGATAAGCGATGAACTTAGAATATTCTGCGATTTGGCAAGGACGATTCGTAAGCCGCCTACCAAATCCTTTGTGTAAGAACTTTTAATTCAACTGCAACCACTTAAATATCAGTTCGTTGCCAATTTGAATACACCCCTGGTAACCGAATAGCTGGTTTTTCCTTTGATTTGAAATGAATCAAAATGTAGTTATAAAATGGATGAAATTCTCAATTTGACTGAAGCTGATTTATGTGACACTTACACTAATTACAAGTAACCCCTCCATCTTTAAAAATCGTTGTACCATAATTAGTTTCTAAATCACAGACTTCCTGTGGAATTGAAGTTAGATTATTACCGCTCAAGAATAGGAAATCCAGATTTATTAGCTGACCAATTTCCAAGGGTATTGAATTCAATTCATTATTGTCGGCCCGAAGAAAAGTCATTCCTATGGCATCACCCAATCCTAATGGCATATTGATAATGCTATTGTTTTGTAATTGGAAATTTTCAAGGTTGGTGAGTTGTCCAATCTCCTCGGGCAGTGAACTGATATTATTATAGGATATGTTCAAATCAGTCAAATTAGATAATAACCCAATTTCAGTTGGTAAGGACATTATTAGCGAATTCGGCATACTCAATTCAATCAGATTTGTTAAACCTCCTATTTCACCTGGTAAAGATGTTAGTTGACTATTCCCCACTGCCAATGTTTCTAAATTCGAAAGATTACCAAGTTCTGCAGGGAGTTCTAATAACGGATTACTTGAGAGAACCAATATTCTTAGATTCTCAAGTTGTCCTATTTCATTCGGTAGTTCTGTCAATGAATTGCCTACAAGATCGATGGTTTCCAAATCTGTTAGCTGTGATATCTCTACAGGTATTTCATTTAAATTACTGTTTGCAATGGTAAGAGTTACAAGATTTGATAGGTTACCAATGGTGCTGGGTAAGGTGTTCAGCTCTGTGCTCAGAATGGCGAGGAGATTTAAGTTTGCAAGATTGCCAAATTCATCTGGGACGAATTGAATTGGGTTGTTGTATGTAAGAAACCATGTCAGATCACAAAGTTGTCCTATTTCAATTGGCATGGTGCTAATGTTCCTGGCTTGTAAATTAATTTCTGAAACTCGGCCATTTTCATTGACTGTGATCCCTTCCCATTCACTTAGATTATCATTGTTAATATTCCAATTAAGGGTGTTAGTTGGGTTAGCGTCATAAATTGCGACGAGGACTTCCTTATCCGAAGGACCCAGGCTGACATTCACGATATATGCATTCGAAGTACCATCCTCCGCGGTGACGGTATAGGTAACAGGAGAGCCAAAGTCCTGTGGATCCGTGGGATTTATACTAGCCTTGTCCGATATTACAGTGAATGGAGTGATGGAACTAATATCTGAATAGTAGGGTACCACAATGTTAATTTCAAGTGTTGCTTGATCGATTTCATTTGATATTTCGGATAAGCACAAAATATCTGAATCAATCAATTGAAAATTCGTGATGGCCTTGGCATCACTTAATTCTATTACCGGTGGTTCTTCTTCCTCCATATTATTTGGGTCAACTTCATTATCATTTTTACTACAATGGGTGAAAAAGGCCAAGGCACACACAGAAAGAAAAAGTTGTAGATTTTTCATTTGGTACCCAATTAAGGAGTTTTTATCTAGATGTTTACGTGGAAGCAATTTATAAGTTAAGGAAATGACACACGATAAAATGTTGCAAATGTAGGAAAATACGTTGTGTAAGGCTTTTTATCAATTGACTGGTAGTGCTCCATTGCCCGCATTGAATAAGATTTTGGAAACCTCGATCAATATGGAGGATTATCGTGATAGATCTTTCAATCTTGCCACAACTCCTTAAATATCAATTAGTTGACAATTGCAGTTCACTCCAGGTAACCGAATAGGTGACTTTTACTTTGATTTGAAATCGATCTGAATTTAATTAAAATAATTGGGCAGGATTCTTTTTATAACCGTAGCGGTTTTTAGGGACACTTACCAAAGCAACTCAGCAATACGGTACTCAAAAAGATGGGGCTAAATTTTTGTTTGGATGCTGTGGAACTTCCGAGTCGATTAGGTGGGATTTACTAATTAATAGCCTTCTACTATGAAATCACCTTATGGTAAGGTGGTTACCTCCACTTGTGGACCCAATTCAATTCTTGATAGACTAATGATAATTGAAGGGCGTAAATAGTATTTTGTGTTAGGTATTAAACCTTCAACAATTGTATTAAACCCAGTTTTTCCGCCTTCTCCATAATCAGTTCCTTCACTTTGGATGCTAGTAATCGAAGAGGTAGATATTTTAACTCCGGCGGTAGCAGATCTACCCATTTCGCATTTTGGTAGAATTACACTCAAGCTAACCACAAATGATGTGGTTTTGATTTGCGATACATCCAAGTTAAATGTCGAAAACTCGTCGCTACAATCATCTTTTGAGCACCCCATAATTATCATTGTAGCGAAAGCAATCCCAATGTAATATATCTTCGTATAGTATTTTCTGAATGTTTTCATTGCGCTGGATTTATTGTATATAAAGATAACTCAACGATCGCATTATGGAGTCCGATATACTGCCCAAACAAAGATTCCGGACAAATCTCCATGAGAATAGCCCGGATCCTCTACTTTTGACAGGTACATAAAATGGGAGGAGGTCAATAGGAAATTGATGAAGTGTAACCTGGTGGCGTTCAATAAAAAACTTGGGAATCATCCAAGTATTCAGATTCCGCTTTAAGTCGTGAATCTCTGATGTCCTCCAGATACCGGTAAAGTGTTTCTCTGACTTCGCGGCTAACCTCAACCTTCTCATCTTCTGTTATCAACCTGGATTGCCCTCAGGACAACATTGTGAGCAAACTTTGAATAATAAATATTTTGTTAAGGTATCTCAAAGCTTTAGCAATAGCTGATTTTTTTGCATTTGTTTCGTTTTTTTAAGTGGTAAGAGTTTCATAGTTCATCTTCCAATAAGATTTTGATATCAAGGTTGATTTCTTGGCTTAATGCCCTTTTAACTGTGCTGGACTTGATCACATTTTCCAAGGTTTGTCGAGCACTTACATCTGGTGCAGTTCTTGTAATTATTTTCATCGAAATACCCCCCAATTGTTTGGGATTACAAATCAAAGATCTATATACGTCAATTCTGAAATTCTGAGCTAACCAGAAAGACTGTCCGGATTTAGCAAGGCTGGAACCGATACATGTAGCGAGTGAAATAGCCAGTAGGTCTGTAGATGACGGATTTATGCCCGAGCCCATAAATTCTGGAGGAATGGAAGTTCTAATTAAGGACCCTTTATCTCCATTAACCCTCCCTTCACCTTTTTCATTCATTTTAATATGGAATATTTCCATATCTCATTTCTCAATTAATGCTATACTAGAAACAGAACCAATGACATTCATACTTCTTTGATTTTACCTAAAAGCCACCTTAAAGAAGCCAGGTGTTCATAATCATGGCTGCATAGGAAGTTGATCAACCCTGACAAAGTAATCTTACAATAACCTTCTAGTTCACCTGTTTTGCTCCACTGGTCTTTTTCTATGGAGTCAATAATCTTCAATGTTTGAGCCCTTGCCATCTTAAATTCCTCAATGACATCGTTCAAGGCAGCATTTTTGTAATTTTTTTGAATTGAGAGCCCATAACCTTTTATCGAAGGCAGGAATGGATTGTCCTTAGCTATTATGGCTCTAATTCTTTCCTGGTAGCCATCAATTTCGACATCTCTCAAATGACAAATCTGCTCAATTGCCGTAAAGTGTTCTCCTGGGATTCCATCCCATGTTTTTGGTTCCCATGTAAGCTCCTTTGATGAAAACAAGTGGAGGGTCATGGCTATTTCCAGTGGAGCTGTACTCAATGAGAAAAATGTGGCGTCCAGAACGGAATTACCCCTCTCCATAAATTTCATGACCGGCAATTATACATTGAGGCGATCTTCATATTGTACCACTTCACCATGCTCAAGGTATCTCTTTAGAATGCGCAGGCCCATTGCCCAACAATAATTTGAAATTCGATAATGCTCGTTGTCTACTCGCCAATCATTATGGTAAAAGTGTACACTTGTCTGTTCTTTCCCATTAGAAAATAGATCGAATTTCACCACTGTATTAACCCAATCTTCATGTGCTTTAATAACTATTAGACCAAACTTTGTTGGCTTGTTGCATACAATAACCTTAGCTTCCCAATTATTCTCCAGACCAAATCCCAGTTTGTAATGGGCATCGGTTTCAACTGTACCCTCTGTTTTTTTTGCCCACCACTGATCGATTAACTCAGGCTCAGAAATGCCTTGAAATACTTTTTCAATAGGACAATTGATTTGAAAGTAATGGTAAATATTATGCATATTATTTCAAATTGATTTAAACAATCTACTTTGCTACCTGTCGAATAATTTATGAAATTATAAAGATGAGTAGAAACGAACTTTAGAAAAGTTGCTTTCTACATGGCTGGCAAATCATTTATCCATTATTCCATAGAATATGTATTAATTTAATACCGTAGATTAATAATATGAGGTTGTGTACCTTAACTGAATTATTTGCTGAAGAATGACAAAATTCGATACAATATTCTCATCCGATGATATGAAAGTTATTATCATTGAGTCAGATGGTAAGAACTCTTGCTTGCAAGCAAAGGACTACAATCCTCTTCCATCTATTTCACTACCACTTTCGTCGCATTTTAATTACATAACGTATAAACGTAATCACCAACTTCATGCAGGGACCACTCTATTCGAAAGAGGACAAATAGATTACAAGGTTAGCAAAACCAGGAACTCCAAAGACAAGACCCTATCATTTTTGATTGATGATGAGAATTTGATTCTGCCAATAGCTGATAACGAAGTGACCAGGGTAGTTGGTAGAACAGTTCCAATTAATTTTCTTATCAATAAATTACTTCAATCGACAAGCAAATTATCCACAGAAACCTTATGCCTTGAGATTATTGAAATGGCACTAAACATTAATCCAATGTCCCCGGCATTAGTCAATACCGTGAATATTTCCCAAATTGATGATTCACGCCATTTTATTGTAAACAATTTCGCCAGGGATATTACCATAGGAGATATTGCCAGAGCTGCTTGTTTGAGCACCTTTCATTTCATTCGAGTGTTCAAAAAAATGCTGGGATATTCCCCCTACCAATACCTGATGGCATATAGGTTGGAAAAGGCAAAATCTTTGCTTAAAAATGATGCGAGCGTATCTGATGTAGCCTTTGACGTAGGGTTTAACAGTCTGGAGAATTTTTCTTATTCATTTAGAAAATGTACAGGTTTGTCTCCTTCAGAATTCAAAAAATGGAATCAGAATAGGCAGAAATTCTAAAATGAATACTATACCGGTTGGGTAGGCTTCTATTAATACAGAATGATTGGATGGTTGTTTCCAAATATTCCAATCTCTCAGAATTATGCGGAAAAGAATCTGCACTGCGGTAATTAAAGTAAAAGTGTTAAACTACCCTTACTTTAGAATTCTTACTCTTGTTACCCTATCTAAATATTATTGGGTAGCTTAATATTCATTAGCAGTTTTTCTAAAGAATCTTTACATCCTAATACATAATTTCACTAAAAAATCATGAGGAAGTCTTTGCTAATTACGGCATTGGCATTATCAGTCCGGGTTTTGGCTCAGAACCAACAAGTGTTTGAAGGAGATGCCTTAGAGGTATGGCATACTGTTCAGATATGGAACGATGCATTTGAAAAAAATGATGTAGATACATATTTTAGTTTTATCCATCCTGATCTTTCCTTGTTCATTCCTCAGAGTCCTTACCGTGTAGATGGAAAGGATGTGGATATCGCTGAATTCGTCTGGTCATTGCAAAGTGGTGCATCCAAAGTCAAACTCTTTCAGGAACTCCAGCCAGCAGTTCAAGTTGTTGGTAATTTAGCCTTTGTTACTTACCACAATCGCGGAGTTTATGGTAACGAAGGTCAAGATACAATGGTATATTTAAAAGAAACTGACATTCTTATTAAGGTTAATAATCAATGGAAAGTGATACACATCCATGTCTCAAAGTAATATTAAACCTTTTGAATTCAGTCCGCTGTCCTGGACCCGCTGGAGCGAATTTGAGGAGCTTTTTGGAGTCAAAGGAGCTTGCGGCGGTTGTTGGTGCATGTACTGGCGGCTGGGTTACAAAATCTTTGAAGCTGGAAAGGGGAGCACTAACAAGCAAATTATGAAATCCCTTGTACGAAGTAACAGGCCATTGGGAATAATTGCATACCACAATGGCCAGCCAATCGGCTGGTGTTCCGTTTCTCCGAGAAATTCTCTTGAGAGATTGAAAACATCAAGGTTTTTTAAACAAGTGGACAATACCGAGGTCTGGTCAATTACTTGCCTATATATACTTCCGAATCACAGAAGAAAGGGGCTCTCAAAAAAATTGGTAAGGGAAGCCTGTGTCTATGCTAAAACGCATGGGGCCAAAATAATTGAATCCTACCCCATCGTACCTTCCAAGGGAGAAGTTCCGGAAGTCTTTGCCTGGGTTGGCCTGGTAAGTACCTTCCAGAGAGTTGGATTCTTTGAGGTGAAGCGTCCTTCAGAGACCCGATCCTATATGAGATACTACCTCGACCGATAATTTGCATAATCAATTCTACAATTATCAATTTGAACCAATAGAAGCGATCTTGAATGCTTTTAAATAAATCAATCAATTAGAGGACTCCAACAAATTTGATCGCATCATTTAGGCTGAGTGCATGAAGTATCAGGATGAATGCACGAATAGAACTTTATTGTGGACACTGGCGCTTGTTTCGCCCGAAAATCCAATATAACCTTGCACTATTAAAGACTATTTAGATTACCCGACTCATCAAGTCTGAACTTTTAATCCTGTCGCAACTTGTTAAATATCAAATTGTTACTAAATAAGCTGCACTCCAGGTAACCAAATAGGTGACTTTCAATTCGATTGGAAATAATCCTATTTGAAATCGAAACAACTGACTTCCAATGACTATCAGAAAAAAAAAGAAAATGTTGTACCTATACTTTATTGAATCTGAATTTCAAATGAAAAAGGCCGAAGAAAAATCTCCGGCTTATTGTGCGGGTGAAGGGACTCAAACCTCCCACACCTCTCGGCATCAGATCCTAAGTCTGACGAGTCTACCAATTCCACCGCAGCCGCTTTTCTAAAAAACCTTTGCATATTGCCTTGAATGGTTCCAAAGTTTAGTAGGGTATAGAAGTTAATTCCTTTTCTCACATTCCACTTCTCAGTTTAATACCGCTAAGCAGGCACGGAAAATATATGCTAAGGGAAGTTATTAAGTTGTATTTGTAAATTTCCTAACATGTTTTACAAACAATAATACTTCGTATTTCTCAGCATTGTTATTATTGTAGTTCAACCATATCCGTCTTTTTAAAGATGTGTTTAATGGTATGTATTTTAATCCTGTATATCCTCTCGGAATTGCCAATTCAGGAAATATAGCAATACCTAAGTTTTCTCGTGTCATACTCAGTATTGTAGAGATCTCTCTAGCATCATACTGGATATCCAGCTCGAGATTGTGGTATTCGGCAATTTCTGAAATCAATGGTCCGCAGCCATCCCTTGATGAGATTAGTGGGAAGTGTTGTAGTTCATACGGTTCAATAACCTTTCTGTTTCTAAGAGAATGTTGCTTTGAGATCACAACAACATAGCGATCACTGGATATCATTTCCTGATGAAAGGCATCATTTTTCCAACCTGTGATTCCGATGTCAATAGTGTTTTCGTGCAGCCAATTTTCTATTTCATTATCCAAACCCTCAAAAATTGAGATGTCTATTTCTGAGTGTTCTCGTTTAAAGGAATTTATAAACTTAGGGAGTAAAGTATTATTTACACTCCAGACAGAACCTAAAATTAGTCTGCCGACGGGTCCTTTTTTTTTAGATCTGGTTTCCTTTCTAATATTTTCTAACTCCTTTATAATCTGATGGCAGTATATCAATATATTTTCACCTGCCCTAGTGAGCTGAAAATTCTTAGTTTCTCTGGAAATTAATTTAATATCTAATTCATTTTCTAATTTTTTGATAGCCAAGCTCACGGCTGGCTGGGTTATTCCAAGCTTTTCTGCGGTTTTTGTAAAATTCCTTTCTTTGGCCAAAATCACCAGGATCTCTATCTGTGAAAGTGTCATAGCGTAATATAAGTATATGCTTATATAATTGATAATTATCATTAATCAAATTTATAACGCCAATCATGTAATTTTGATTCATAGCGAATCTTCATGAACAGGCAAAATCTCATTGACACCGCAAAGGAATTCAATCCTTATAAAAATTTATTAGTTGAGAATGTGAACGAAAGCTGCCTAAGACTGTCAGTCAATTGCGGGCTATACGATTGGCACGTACATGAAAATTCAGATGAATATTTTATCGTTTTGGAAGGGGAATTGAAAATTGAGATCACTGATTCAAGGTCTTTCCTATTGGCCCCGTTTGATTGCTTAAAAATGCCCAAAGGGGTAATCCATAGAACTGAATCTAAGGCTAGAACTGTCAATCTCGTCTACGAGCGACAAGATGCTGAAACTAAATTCCTTCGCGGGATTAAAAAGCAAAATGTAAACTATGATTTTAACATTAAAAACCTTAAAGATTTAGGGAATAAAATTTCCGATGACTACAAAAATTTTGTTTTAGAGAAGATCAATGAGGAAGTCATTCGATTGGGTATTAATACAGGTACTTATGATTGGCATTTGCATCCTAATTCAGATGAGCTCTTTATAGGTGTCGACGGATCTTTTCAAATTGAAACGGGAGAAGCTATTACTTCAATTTCTTCCCTGGATATATTTAAAATACCGAAAGGCACACCCCACAAAACAAGTACTCGCCAGAGAAAGGTTAGTGTGACTTTTGAACGGGCCACTTGTATCACAGAACTATTAAAATATCCTTGATTTGCATGCCTCTGAAAACTTATTGTCACGACTCTCAAAATTAGACTCCTGTACTGTTTCCGATGCAATGGATGCATTTAAATTACACGGTACCGCATCAGGCTTAACCCAACTCTCCGTTTCTCAAAAAATAGTAGGAAAAGTAGTTACTGTCAAACTTTTAGAAGTGGGCAGTAGAAATGCAACCGTTGTTGTAAAATCTCATTTAGGAGCCAGGGCAATAGATATAAGCAATGAAGACAATGTAATAGTCGTCGCGAATCAAGGTAGGATTCAAATGGGTGCATGGGGAGGGCTTCTCTCGAGAGCTGCTTATGGAAAAGGGGTTAGGGGTGTTATAGTGGACGGAGCTGTAAGAGACATAGACGAGTGTAAAGTTATAGGCTTTCCTGTATATGGCTTAACAGGCGTTTCGAAAACAGCAAGAGGCAGGGTAATGGAAAAATCAACAAATACTGAGATTCGTATAAGAGGTGTTTTGGTTCGTCCATCTGATTATGTGATATCTGATGGTAGTGGAGTAGTATTCATTCCATCGAATAAAGTGGAAAGCGTAATAAATATGGCTGAAAAGTTTGAAAAAAAAGAACGATTGATCTTGAACCAAATTCTACAAGGTTCATCAGTAGCTGATGCAATTGGTCGTAACTATGAAAATATGCTAAAAGATGGAATTGAATAAAAATAAGTGGAAAGAATTTTCGACTGCCACAGTAAGTGATGCATTGGATAGATTGGGTCTTAAAAATCAGTGTCTTAACCTAAAACCATTAAAAAGGGGATTACAAATATGTGGGTTAGCGTATACTGTACTCTACGAAGATCAATTGGATGGAACCGGTACGGTAGGAGACTATATAGAAAAGATAGAAATGGAATCGGTGGTGGTAATTGATAACTCAGGCAGAAGGGATGCTACAGTTTGGGGTGATATACTTACCCAATATAGCCTAACCAAGAATCTTGAGGGAACTGTAATTAACGGCGTTTGTAGAGATAGTTCTTCCTCACTTAAACTTGGCTATCCTATTTTTAGCTTAGGGACTTACATGCGAACCGGAAAAGCTCGAGTTCGATTTAAAAGTGAAAACATACCATTACATATTAACGGTGTGTCAATAAATCCAGGAGATATGATTTTTGGAGATGATGATGGCATAGTTGTTATTCCCAAAGCCAGCTTTTCACAGGTTTATAAAGTGGCTTTGGATATAAAAAATGCAGAATCAAACATAATGGATGCTATCAAGAGAGGAATTACCTTGCAGGATGCCAGGACAGAATTCAAATATCATTCGCTTCAATCTAAGCAGGAATAAATGATAGATGAGTTGACAAAAATTTCTACTGCAACACTCCAGGCGACTTCAACTCAAGTATCAGTATTACCAAGAGACATCAATCCCATAGATCCAGACAGTAGAATCTCGGGACGAATATTTACCGTAAGACTTGACCCTGCGAGCAATTATTATTTACATAAAGCAATTTACGAAGCTGGTAAAAGTGATATCCTGGTTGTGCAATCCCAGGGCAATTTTGAATTAGGATACTTTGGCGAAATTATGACTGTAGCAGCTAAGCAAAGACAATTAAAAGGTTTAGTAATAGACTCTTGTGTGAGAGATACAAGGGAAATAATTGATCTGGGTTTCCCGGTTTTTTGCAAAGGAATTTCTATAAAAAATACAACAAAAGAAAAACTAACTAGCCAAACCCTACCTGTACCGATAGAAATTGGATCATGCAATTTAAGACCAGGTGATATAATTGTGGGTGACCCAGAAGGGTTAGTAAGTTTTCCTGAGCGTCTGTTGAAGAAAGTAATTCATCAAGCTCTGGCGAATATTGAATCGGAAAAAGAATGGATAGCCCAAATAAGGCAGGGCCGATCAACAATGGACTTATTAAAACTAGTCTGAATGAAACTGGTTATTGCATATAAAGGCATTTCGTTCAGCATTGACTATATCTATAGACATACCCATGAAAAAGAGACGATACTATATCTACATGGTTTAGGTTCCTCAAAAGAAGACTTTC
>Ga0102947_1000463_pt1 | contig 14613 bp, 8 predicted proteins | sample SalPon2A_A_D2_MG_FD_78210 | JGI IMG/M metagenome (GOLD analysis project Ga0102947, IMG submission 78210) | Soil microbial communities from South San Francisco under conditions of wetland restoration - Salt Pond MetaG R2A_A_D2_MG | ecosystem: Environmental > Terrestrial > Soil > Wetlands | place... | reverse complement strand
GCGAAAAAGAGCATGGAGCGATAGCAGCGTCCATGGTTTTGGCCCTGGCCAAAAATTTCCTAATAAACCTTCTTGATTTTTTGGTTCGTTTTATTCATGAGAATTCTATTTTATTTTAAAGGTATTCATGAATGCTCCGCATTTGCATCAAGGCAAAATGAACAATAAAGAAATGAAGCAGGACCGAAAGGAAAACGTACGGTGTACGTTTGGATTGAGGTACCAGATGAAGCGATGGCTTTATTCTGTTCATTTTCTTTGCTTCCTGCCCACCGGCGGACAGGCGCAAAAAGAAAAACCTCAAAACATGCATTGGAACTGAAAATTCAGCTCCTCCCCCTTTTCCAGGGAGAGGTGGTCTTGGCGAAGCCAGGAACGGAGGGGGATTTTAAAGTTGGTCATGACACGAATAAAGTACCAAATTTACTTCCTCTTGTTGGTCAGAGCGAGGTGGTCTTGGCGAAGCCAGGAACGGAGGGGGACTTTAAAGTTGGTCATGACACGAATAAAGTACCAAATTCACTTCCTCTTGCTGGTCAAAGGCAGGTGGCCCGAGCCAGCGCCGCACTGCATTGTGGCTTCTATTAAAGCATATTATACACTCAGAGCGACCATCAGTACAATTTTCGATTAAAAGGTGGAACAAAACAGTACCTTTTGGCAATGTTAGCCATGTAGTGGTAAAGTTTGGTACCCATGGAACTCAAAAATCAATCTGGAATTCCGAAGCGATCTGTTCAGCCGGGCCCTTCTCCCCTGCCCTTTTTTGCTCTTAGCGCATGGTCCCTGCTCATCGCCGTAATTTTTCTCCTGATATTCCTATTATCTGCCTGTGAAAATGAAACCTATAAAGACCCTCACCCGTATGGGGTTGCCAGCCTGAACGAACTGGAAATTGAAACGGAATTTTTGGAAGAATGGCGGACGTACCATGATGCTGATTCAGGAAATAACGATCGCAAAATAACTGGATTTCCCTTTCAAATTTTGAAGGATTCTCATATAATATTGTATATTTAGACATCAACATCACATGTTCTTCCCCCAATTTTTGTCAATCACTTTTAAGCATTTAAAATTTGAGACCTCAACCTTAAAAGCCTTCCGTATGCGTTTTCTTAAAATTGTCCTGTGTTTTTGTGTTGTTAGTATAATGGCCTCCTGTTATTCCGTACGCTTCCAGGTTGAAAACGGGCAATGGGAGCCCGCAGATACCGAGAGGGAAGATGCCTATGCCGGGTATAATGTACATACCCTGGACACGGTTGTCACCAGAAAACTTACCACGGGTGATCATTATTTTAACATCTCCGATTGTCCTTCAGGCGCCCTGCACACAGTGGAATACAGGAGCACCTTTGGCGGTATCCTGCTTAATGCAATTACATTTGGCAGGCACAAGCAAGTAAAAATAAAATACGTGTGCATCAAGGAAAACAGTATGTAATATGGCAACGACTACAATTGAAGAACGACAGCGGTGGAATACTTTGCATAAAAACGGCCCCTTTCCCCTAAAATTTTTTCTGACCACAAAATTGGAGAAAGACGTATCAGGCCTTTCCCCGTTTGAAAAATACAAGGATGCAGCCCTGGAAATTCAACAGCTTATCAAACAGGCGGCAGATACCCATGAACGTTTCCGGGCGATTGGATCAAAATGGTCGATGTCCAATATTGCACATTGTGAAGACCGCATGCATCTCAACAGCTTTATGAACCTTAAATTCTCCATTTTTGAGGGGGAAATGCATGAAGATTCGGATTTCGACCACGGGAATTTGTTTTTATTTCAATGCGGCAATCAGATTAAAGAAATTTCCCTGTACCTGGAGCGAATAGGCAAGTCCTTAAAGACCACTGGCGCAAGTAACGGTCAAACCATTGCGGGTTGTATATCCACCGGTGTCCACGGTTCCACTATTGATGTGGGTTCGGTCCAGGACTATGTAGTGGGCCTCAACCTGATTACAGGTCCCAATCCTGAAGATAATGTCTACCTGGAACGCAAGTCCGGGCCGGCATTGAGAGATACTTATTTTCAGAACTTGGGTGCCAAGATCATTCGTGATGATGAGATTTTTAATGCTGCACTGGTCGGTCTGGGATCAATGGGTTTTATCCACGGGGTGGTCATTGAAGTGGAAAACTTGTTCCTCCTCCGCAGGTATGTAAAAAAAATAGATAAGGCCGAAGCCCTCAAGCTCGCGGACACCCTGGATTTTACCAACTTTGATCCGAAAATTCCCGATGCGGACTTTAAGGGGGTACGCCCTTTCCACTACAAGGTATTTATGAATCCCTACAACACCGGTGAAAGTCAATATCCGGTGGAATTTATCTATAAAATAAAATACTACGATGACTACAAGGCAGATTTTGGCAACCCAATTCCTTTTCAAAAAGAATTTGTGTATTTGGATCTCATTTACCTGTTTATAAAGATTGCCCAGAAACTTCCGAAATCGATCCCCAAACTGATTAAAATGCTGAAATCTTCCATATTGCCCAAGGAAGAAAAAACAACGGTTGGAAAACTGTCAGAGATTTTCTGGGATGCCGGTTATCAGGGAAAGGCTTTTGCCTGCTCTTTTGGAGTAGATCACACCCAATCTTCCAAAGCCCTGGAGTTATTGGCCAAGTTAACCCGGGAAAATCCTGTGCCGGGCATTTTCGCCATGCGTTTTATAAAAAAGTCAGAGGCCACCCTGGCTTTTTCCAAATTTCCCTTTACCTGTATGGTTGAGATTGACGGCATACAGTGGGATGACCATAAAAAAATCATCAGCCTGAAGGAGTATTCCAGAAAAATGATAGAGGTTTTAAAAAATAACAATATCCCATTTACGCTTCATTGGGGTAAGAATGCAGATTGGGGATTTCCAGGTTTGGTGGAACACATGTTTGGTGATGGGGTAAAGAAATGGAAAAAAGTAAGGGGTAATCTTCTCTCCGTGCCCATGCAGGAGGTTTTTTCCAATGATTTTCTGGATGTAACAAAACTGTCTGAACCCCTGGGGCCTGACGAAGACTTAATTGTATAGACATTATATGTAGTGGGTTTCTTATGGGGTGATGGTTTTTTCCCTTTATTTCTTTTGGTTCCGGCCCGCCGGCGGACAGGCATAAAAAGAAATGAAACCCTAAACATTTTTAGGAACTGGATTTTTAGCGCCTCCCCCTTTTCCAGGGGGAGGTGGTCTTGGCGAAGCCAAGAGCGGAGGGGGACTTTAAAGTTGGTCATGATAGGAATAAAGTACCAAATTCAAATCCTCTTGTTGGTCAGAGGGAGGCGGCCTGAGCCAATGGCGAAGGACGGAGGGGTTGAGGAGCCAGAAGGAGCAATGGCATTCCTCAAGTTATAGCCAGCCGTATCGGCTGGCCCCTCATCTCAAATGCAAATTGTTGCATTTGCTCTTCGGTCCTGAAGCTTATTCTGCGGATAAGGAAATCCTTTAAATAACGAGATATTTTATATTCCTGCCTATTTTTCTTTTCATAGTAAATCATAAGAATTAACTTAAAGTTGCACAGTTACAGGTATTTCCGAAGATGCTCCTTAAAATAAGCAGCGCTATCCGCAATACTCTGCATAGAATTTACCGCGTAATTACCGCCCTGCTCAATAAAATAGTATTCAAGGCCCGATTGATCCAGTTCCTGCAACATTTTGATATAGTCAATGGAGCCGTTCCCCAATTCACTGTAATCCCGGGTTCCCTTGTCCATGTCCTTGATATGCCACATCACAAAGCGTTCCGGTTGCATTTTAATTAAATCTGCCGGACTCCCCTCGTAGGAATGAACAGCCCAATACAGATCGAGTTGCAATTTTACCAGGGAAGGATCTGTTTCCCTAAGAATTACTTCGTACCCATTTTCGCCGCCGTGGTCTGTAAATTCAAAGTCGTGGTTGTGATAGGCAAACCCTAATCCTGCTTTGCTTACCTGTTCCCCTATAACATTCAGTTTCTTTGCAAGGTGTTTAAAATTATCCAGGCTTCGAAATTCAGCAGGCATCCATGGCCAGGTGATATAACGCTGATCCAATGCCAGGGCCCCTTCAATACATTGGTCTACATATCGGGCCATGGCATCCGAAGGTTGATTGAAATAATCTGACAACCCGTAGTGGCCACTTGAAGTAGTTAGTTGCAGGTCCTCCAAAAGGTGCTTGAATGCCCCTGCCTCAATACCGTAATAGCTTCCCTCCTTTACATTATAACCATAGATCTCCAGGTCTTCATACCCCAGAGCCTTTACTTTTTTTAAAGTGGCAATGGCATCTTCAGCCATGGCGTCCCGAATACTAAAGAGCTGCAAACCCATTTTATACCTGCGCTTACCGGTAATCGCACTGGTCGGTATGGGCAATGCTAGCGCGGTAAGAAGAAGACCCGATTGCCCTATGAATTTTCTTCGCTGGATAGAATGGTTCATTACCTGTAAGGATTATTGGTTGAATGCCCTAATATAGCCAAATTACTGCCAACACCATTTGTTTAAACCCCGGAAATGAACTCCTTATTTTAACAATTTTTAACCTGACAAGTCGTTCGGAACCGGTGTTTTGGCAAATATTTTGATGTGTATCTGGTACATATTTTTGTAACTAAAATGTACGTACTATGAAAAAAGTGATCCTTGTATTATGGATTGCAATAGGCGCAATGAGTTGCAACGCACAGGAACATAAAGAGGCGGATAAACAAACAGCCGAAACCCCTGAAGGGACCTGGAGCGTAAATAAGGAATTCGATGAATCCGGGAATATGATACGGTACGATTCCATCTATTCATGGTCATCGTCCGACGATCTGGCTGGTATGAAGACCAGGGACCGGGATAGCCTGTTGCAATCTTTTCAATCAAAGTTTTACCGGCACTTCTCAGCTGCAGACCCCCGGCGGTTTGAGCATCTGTTTGAGCCCGATTCCCTTTTTCATGAAAAGTTTTTTAATGAAGACTTCTTTGACAGTGATTTTGGAAGGGATTTTATGGATATTGATCGTGTCAGGAAACGAATGGAAGCCATGGAAAAGGTATTTTTTGATCGATACCAAAACGACTTCCCTTCACCGGATCCGGAAAATCCTGATCATCCGTAAGGAACGAAAAAGTATCGTGGTAAGAACCGGTCCTTAAACTTATTCCCCGCACGGGGGTTATTCTCCCCCGGCGGAGTTTTTTAATTTCATATCTTAGGGAAAGACCCTCAATTCCCTGGCATGACAGATTTAGGTTTACATGCAGCCAACGCCTTTTTTTATGGCTTTCATACCATTTTGATCCTGTTTAATCTATTTGGATGGCTATACGTCAGGACGCGGCGGCTTCACCTTATCACTATATTGGCCACCTTTGGTTCCTGGGGGTTACTGGGAGCCTGGAAGGGCTGGGGTTATTGCTTCCTGACCGACTGGCATTATGAAGTGCTCCGGCGGCTCGGAGAGCACGAAATGCCTTCCAGTTATATTGCTCTCCTGGTGCTAAAAATGACGGGATGGCTTCCCGATCCTGAATTGGTAAATGCACTCACTGTTGGGCTGGCCGTACTTGCGTTCGGTGGTTCACTGCGTGTGAACCTTCGATCCGGGAGGCAGCGGGAACCGTAAATTTAACCAATTCTACCACCGGAAACCTTCCTGCCACTACACAGATCTCATTCCATTTTTCGATTTTCCTGTTAACCTTCCGTAAAAAATGTCACACTAAGACTTAAAGAACCCTGTAAAATTGTCAACATGGAACCACTGAATATGAATTACGCCAAACGAAGCTTATCCTATAGTATTCACCAGGGATGGTGCATGCAACGTTGCTATAACCCATACGGGCATTTTTGGATACAATTGAGCTCAAAACACCTTTTTTGTGCCTATGGATTTTCGGGCTAAGCTACTGGATAACACTTTTTAAGAATAGAACCTGGCCTGTATTATGACCCAAAGATTTGGATTTCATACCACAAGTCGCACCTGCAACCATCTTCTCCGCAATCATCTCCGGCCTTTTTTCTGTAATATACCTCGGGACTAGTACCCCCGCCTGTAGTAAGTCAGCAAAGTGCCAAAATTACACGGCATGTATTTCTAAAATTGTAATCTGTACAGTAAATCCTACCATTTATACAATTTATTATGACTCTGGGTGAGCGATTTGGTATTTTTATTGACAATCTTTGGCCTACCCGAAGCATGTCCTATTCCTTCCGGGTATGGAACAGTTCCTCCACGCAAAGTAATAATATTGACATCGCTGTTCATTTGTCCTGGTAAAAATTTGCCCTGTACGCTACCCTGACAAATGAAAATTAACGGATGCGAGCCCCGATCCGCTATTGCCGACAGGCCCTTTAAAGATCCTGTTCGATGCAATTGTGACAACCCGGGTACGGTAACCGTGAACGCTGGATTTCTACATACCCCTTTTTAACCGACGAATTGGCCTTTACATGACACTTTCACCTTGTTATCTCACTACAAAAACTACCTTAAATCATCTCTTTTATGAAACCTAAGTATTTCGCCGAAAATGCATACAGCATCTATCCTGCTGCCATGCTCTCTCAAGTATCATCCTCCTATAAAGTGGAAAATCCGGAAAACCGATTTGAATGGCAGGTTTTTAATTTGTTTCATCAGGGAAAGAAACACCTCTTTCATGAAGAATACGGCCTGGCAATGGACAGTTTTAAAGAGCTGTCATATTTGATTCTTAAAACGGTCCATCCTAAACTTCCGGCAAATCCCAATACCAATCGATTTTCGGATCTGCCTTTGCTGACAGAACTCCTGGATCCCTTGTTGATCCGTACGGCCGAGATCCTGCGGGATACTCCGGTAGAGCGGTATAATTTTCCTGAGACCATCATCAATATAACCAGGGAACTGGCACCCGCCATTGCCACGAAAATAGATACGGTTACCCGGGCCGGCCTGTCTATTACCTCGCATCACGGTAAAGTCACCGATTTGGTGGATCTGGCAGTGCTGTCTGCAGAAAACAATGATTGGAATACCTCACTCGGAAAATTCACGGAGGCTTTGAATACTACGCCGGTAGATGATATTCCATTGCGAGCGTCGATCATGCACGATATGGCACTCGCGAACGAAAAGGTCAATAAGAAAACCGAAGCCATCGAGCTTGCGGAAAAAAGTGCAGGCCTTTTCAACACGGCCGGAAACCGGGAAAGGCAGGTACAAGCGCTTAATACATTGAGCGGCCTGTTTTCGAGGAGCGATCAACCCGACCAGGCTAAGGCCAACCTGGACAGGGCTAATTTATTGGTCAAAAAACATAATCTCCATCGGGTGAATACCGGTACCATTTCCGGTGGTATTTCCCCCAATGTAACAAATAATCTTTCCCTGACCCGTACGGTAGCGGGAAGTCCGGGAACCTTCAGCACAAGGGTTCTCGCCACCCCCTCAGTGAGCGCAGCCATCCTGGCTGCCCCATTGGAAAAAAAGATTTCGGAAGAACCTTCCTTTATCTCCGGGGAATATCTGAGAACAAAGCCAGGCTCGGTACAAAAACAGCTTACGATCAATGGGCTAACAGATACTGCGTCCATCCCCTTAAACGGCAACCTTATTACAGGGATAAAAAAATATTACACTGATCTTTCCAAGTCAACGGATTTAGGCCTGCTCAATGCATTTAAATACACCCCCGTTCAAATGGTGGCCTATTTACCACATATGTATTTTTATCTGTTGCCTATGGCGATGGCCGATTGTGAGATCGGTATGGGACAACTTAACGCCGCCACTCAGCGGATAGAAAATATTCTTAAATACCCCTTCCTGAATGCGGAGATTGAAGTAGTTAATATCTGGACCAAACTGGCGGACTGCTACCTTGACCTCGGGGATGAATCCTATAAAAATGCAAAAGATAATGTCGGGGCCTATTCATCTGCCAAAGGCAGGTATGAAAAAATCATTATGACCGATGGCACAATCGATCCGAATTCCCCGCTATATAAAGATCCCAAATTCGGTAAGATCAAGAATCGCGTCCAGGACGTGCTGGCAGGACCCTCGTCATTTATTACGGCCGGCGGAGCCACTACCCGAAATGAAAACCCCGCCATCCTGTGGAGGTTAAGGCAGGCGGAAACAATGCTCTTCCAGATTGCTGCCAAATTAAACTATTATGGTTTTGACAAGGACTATATCCCGCCCTTCAGTTTTGACTACCTCCAGGATACAGCCCGCTATTTTGCCCAGCATGCTTCCCAGATGGAGCAGAAATATATCCAGTATAAAAGCACTGCTGAAAATGAAGAGCTGCGATTTGACCAGGTTACCCAACAGGTGGAACTGGCGCAACAAAGCGTTATTCTGGAAAAACGGGGCGTTGCTGAGGCACAGGCAGGTATTGATGTAGCCGAAGCCAACAAAGACTACGCTGAGGTCCGAAGGAAAAATGCAGTGGATTCCAAGAATGAATTCAACGATGTGCGCTGGGAATTGCTGGAGTACGCAGAAGCTGAGGCATGGGCAAATGCTTCCAGTGTTGGAGATGATGACCAGGTTAAATTAAGTTGGAACGGACATTATTATAATTCCAGCAAGAAAAGAAGAAATCTTGTGGTAAAGGATTTAGCGTACCGAAGAACCAGGATCACCCATGATCTCCAGGCCAATAAACTGAATGACGAGGTAGCGGCCGCCACCGCATACAAGGAGGTTGCCAATGCCCAGTTAGAGCAGGCAGAGGCCAGGAAGGCAGTTGCCGAAAAACGCGTGGAGATCGCCGAATTGCAACAGAAACACGCCGAGGAAAACAAGGAATTTCTCGATTTGAAAGAATTCGGGGCCGGAATGTGGTACGCCATTGCCAAGAAAACCAAACGGCTGGTCACCCGCTATCTCGACCAGGCCACAGAAATCGCATTCCTGACGGAGCGTGCCTACAACGCGGAGACCGAACGCAATCTCAATGTAATACGCTATAATTATGCGCCCTCCTACAGCGGATTCTTAGTGGGGGCCGATCAGCTCACCCTGGATATCGATTATTTCACATTTGATTATATCACCAACATTAAGAGCAGGAAAGCGCCCATCAAAAAGACGATAAGTCTGGGAGATCTTGCGCCGGCTGCCTTCGAGAACCTGCTGAGCCTTGGCGGTTGCCAATTCGAGACCACCTTGTCTGACTTCGACCGGGAATTCCCCGGCATGTACCTTTGTAAGATCAAGAATGTGGAACTGGTGTTTGTTGGCATTACCAGGGCCGTATCCATTGCGGGATCCCTCCGGAACGTAGGGGTCTCCAAATTCAGAAAATCCAATGGAACGGTGATCTCCCAATTATACCCCGCAGATGTCATGCCACTTTCACAATACGACATCAGACAGGATGCCCTGGCGTTCAGGTTTGATCCCAAAGATCTTAAGTTGTTTGAAAACAACGGTTTGGAAACTATTTGGGAACTTCAACTGCATCGATATGCCAACGATTTTGATTTCCGTGAAATCCTGGATATCCATATGATCGTCTATTATGACGGCTTCCACAACACGACCCTGGAATCGAATATCATTGCAAACCTGCCAGTAGCTGGCAGTGCGTCCAGGGCATTTTCAATGCAGCTTAACTTCCCTGATGAATTGTATTATCTGCGTACCAACGGGAATGGAATTATGGATTTTGAAACCGATATGTTCCCTTACAACCAAACTGATCTGACCCGTAATCAGACCAGTTTAAAGGTGCTAGGTGATGAAAATGCGATCAAAGGCCTGAAATTGGAACTGCGTTCCGAGGTATTAAACGCAACGGTTAAAGTAACCACGAATAATGAAGGCAAAGTGGCCGCCGCTAAATTCAATGCTTTGAATAACAGCACCATGATCGACCAATGGACGGTTACCGTCCCCAAAGCAGATAACCCGCAATTGGTCATTGATGATCAACTCGATCTATCGGGAATCTCGGATATGATATTCCTGACAGAATACAATTTTACATACCGAACTTAAAATACCGAATCAAAAGTTCAAACCATGGGAGCGCAAACAGCAAAAACCTCCCCTCCATCCGGTACAGGACATGTCCCGGGTTTCGGGGAGTCCTTTAATATCAATCTCAATACAGGTCAGGGTGTTTATTCCTATAAAATAGCCTTACCGGAAGGCGTGGCCAAACATTCGCCATCCCTGACTCTGGAGTATTCATCAGCACATGAGTACGGCAACTATGGCTGGGGGTGGGATATTGGTATTCGGCATATAAGCAGAAAACTGGATTCCGGGACAGACCTCCAAAAGGAAATTTATATGGACAGCGGGCAGGAGATCTTGCCTATGCCGGATGGCAGCTTTCGAAACAGGTTCGAATCCCAGCACAACCGGTACGACCGGGAAGGCGATGGATGGGTGATTCGCGAACGCAATGGTGTAAGTCACGTAATGGGCTCCGGGGCCGGGGCCAGATTGCATCATCCCCGGCGACCAGACAGGATCTTTAAGTGGTTGGTGGAAAAAACCATAGATACCTGTGGCAATGAGATCCGCTATACCTACCTGTTGGATGAGCATTGCCATTATCTGGATACCATTGAATATGCCATCTACAGGATAAAATTTCAGTACGAATCCCGGCCAGACATTCGTACCAGCGGAAGAACCGGGTTTTTAAGTACGCGCAAAAACCGTTGTAAAAGGATCACCCTTCAGGTTGCATCAAACGCGGTATTCACTACGCAGAAAACCTGGACTTTTGAATATGCCGAAGAACCGGTTTCCGGTATTTCCATCTTAAGGTCCATTTTGTTAAAGGCGCACGGGGAGGCTTCCGATGGTAGCGGGGACGTCCTTATGCCACCCGTCATCTTTCAATATCATACATATGACCCGGGGGTCCATAATTTCGATTTTGTAAATTCAGAAGGACAGGACCCCCCTCCATTATCTGAGGACGAAGCTTCTTTGATCAATATGGACAATAACCCTTTGCCGGGTGTTTTGTATAACCAAAACGGAAGTCAGCTTTATTGGGAGAATGATGGTGATGGTACCTGGCGCATGGCAAGACCTGTCAAAAAAGTACCTTTTGTGGACAGCTTTGCCCAAAACGGGACGGTTTTTGGAGACATGGATGCATCCGGAAATGCAGACATGCTGATCCAGGGTCCTAACGCCCTGAACGGGTATTATGAGAACAAGGGGGATATGCAGTGGAGTAATTTTGTGGCCTATCCCAGGGCCAGCCGGAGTTTCCCTTCACCCGATACGTCCACACGGTTTGTAGATATCGATGGAAATGGCGTCGTGGATGCCATTCAATCAAGGGGAAGGGCCTTTCACGTCCTGAAAAACCAAAGGAAAAAGGGCTGGGAAGCAGCTGCGTTAATTGGTAAAACCGCGACTGAAATTTCTGAAGTCAATTTTGAAGACCTGCATTATCACATGGCAGATATGACCGGGGATGGCCTTATGGATATTGTAAAAGTTGGATCTGGCAGGATTGATTACTGGCCAAGCCTGGGCAATGGCCGGTATGGTGATCAGCAGACGATGTTCAACTCCCCAAGGATGCCCAGGCTAGCTGATCACCTAGAAAAGTGTTTTTTCTTTGATTGCAATGGCAGCGGGTGCGCTGACCTCGTTTTTTACAGTGGCGACAGCTTTAATATATGCTACAATAAAAACGGATCCCGTTTTACAGCGCCCATCGTCTACGATTTTCTTCCTCCACCGATGGATGGTCCTATGCAGGCCATCGATTTTTACGGCAACGGCAAAACAGGATTACTATATAATACACGGTCGGCTGCCGGCCTGAAGTATGCTTATGTAACCTTTGGAAGCACGATGACAGGGTTCAACCTTGAGAAAGTGGTCAATGGTTTTGGCCTCGAATCGGACATTGAATATAAACCCGCCATTGATTATTATAAAATGGACCGGGCCCTGGGCAGGAAATGGAAAACCCACTTCCCATTTCCCTTAAAAGTTGTGTCCGGAATAAAGGAGACCGATGTGGTTACGGGCCTTGTGAGTGAAAACAATATGATCTATCACGACCCGCATTTCAATGCCGACTTACGGCAGTTTCAGGGGTTTGGCGAGGTTGAGAAGACAGAGAAAGGCGATGACAGTTGCCCGGATAAAAAATTGGTATACCACTATTTGATGGGTCAGGAATTTGCCTCCGGAAATGGGGCCAATCATGCCGCCATCAATGGCAAGCTTGAAAAGGTAGAGACATTTGCCATGGACGGGACCGGCGTGGAACATATCCCCTACACCATTGAAACATCGGAATACAAACTGGTGAAGGCCGATCCATCGGCCGACGGCCAGGAAAGGGTTTCCGTTTACCTGGATACCTACACGCAGACCCACCTTGAACGGAGTGACGACCGAAGGGTGGAAGAAAAGAAATACCGGTACGATGCCTTTGGCAATGTGACGGTAGAAGCCATACGCGCCTTCGGCGTGGAAGATGGGCAGGTGGTACCTGAAATTTCATCGGAGATAAGGTACCAATATGCCATGAATGAAGCCAGGTGGATCCTGGACCGCGTTTCCGTGGTTTCGGTGGTAGATGCTTCCGGTAAGGTTACAGGGGAAACCCGAAAATATTATGACGGCCAGGATTTTATAGGACTGGATCTCGGAAAGGTAGAAAAAGGGCTGGAGGTCCGCGAAGCGAGGTTTGTGATGCATAAAACACCCTTTAAGGCCCACTATGGCACTATGGACCTTGCAAAACTGGGGTACTACGAAGAAAAGGATCAGGAAGGCACAGATGCCATCTTTATGGATTTCAAATTGAGTAAATACGATGCAAAGGGGGTAAGGACGGGTGAAAAAGATGCCCTGGGAAGTTTGGTGGAAATCCAATTTGACGAGACCGGACTCTTCCGAGAAAAATATACGAGCAGCTTGGGAGAGAATGTTTACGAAACAGATAAGTTAACGGGAAATATAACCAGGATCGCAGGTCCTGACGGATCCGTGTTGCGCATGCAGTACGATGCCATGGGCAGGTTACTCCATGTGTTTTCCCCGGATAACGAATCCACTGTGCCATCGAGAAGCTACAGTTTTGATGACAGCCGGTTGCCATTTAAGCGGGTCACCAGGTTTTTTGAGGAAGAAGATTTAAATAAATTTTCAAAGGTAATTACCTATTTTGACGGTAGTTCCAAAGAGATCCAGAACCGCATTCAGTCACAGGACGGTAAATTTGCGGTTTCGGAGTATAAAATCATGAATCCGCAGGGAAAGGCTAAAACCGAATTCCAGCCGTACTTTTCCACGGTCGAAGAATTTGAGATCCCGGAAACAGCAATACACCCACATCAAACCTTTGACTATGATGTTTTGGCCCGTCCGGTGAGGACCGTCAACTTCTTTGGTGGAATTTCCACAGCGGAGTATAGCGTTTTTAGCGTAATCACGAGTGACCCTATAGACAATGAAACCAATCCCGAGCTCGTAGCAAGGGGATTGCCAAACACGCCCAAGATAGAGCGATTCAATGTGCTCCGCGATCGGACGGAAACCATTCTTAAACTGGAAAATAACCAGGAAACCAAGGTGCGCTATAAGCTTAGTGACTGGGGTCAGTTGGAAGCCATTGAGGACGATAAAGGAACCGTTGCCAGTTATGTATACGATCATCAGGGAAACCGCCTGGTGGTGGATCACAGGGAGGCAGGAATGCGGAAGGTTTGGTATAATGCACTCAAACAACCCGTAAAAGGTGAGGATGCCAATGGCAGCGAGATCTCTGCGGAATACGATCATCTCAATAGGATTACGAGGTTGTTGGTGAATGGTACGGAGGTAGAAACGTATACGTATGATACAGAGGCGCAAAACGCCGTTGGTCGCTTAGCCGCCGTGTCCTACGATAAAGGAAGAGAAACCTTTACCTATGATGCCAATGGGCAGCTCACCGAAAAGGCCTATGATTTTGCTGACAGGACAGACCCACTGGTTTTAAAATACGCCTACGACCGGATCGGCAGGCGTACTGCCATAGAACACGCCGATGGTACAACAATAAACTACGAATTTACGCCCAATGGGTGGGTAAAGCGAATTCCAGGTATCGTAAAATCAATTGAATATGATGCCATGGGGAATCCCCTGGTAATTACCTACGAAAATGATGTTGTAACAAATTATACGTTTTTCGACGGTGGCAGGAAGATTAAAACACAGCACACGGTTAACAAGAACAACCAGGTTTTGGAAAATCTGGAGTACGACTACCTTTCCAATGGAAGTTTACTGCGTTATACGGACAAAACGAGTAGCCAAACCATAACGCATCGATATGAATACAACGCCCTGAATGAACTAACGGAATATGGGACCGAGCAGAACGGGGTCCTGGAAAACCACCCCTACGAATACGCAGACCACCTGAACCTTCGTTCCATGGGAGATAACGGGCTTTCCCTCTTCAGGGACCATGTTGCCAAACCTGCCCATATCTCTAAAATCAGGGACAGGAATGGGAAGGAAACCATACTTAATTACGATGATAACGGCAATCTGTTAAACCTCCCCGGCAGGACGTTCAGTTTCAATTTCAAAAATGCCATTGCGAGGCTGGACCGAGATGATGGCCTCATAG
>Ga0102947_1000462_pt1 | contig 14634 bp, 9 predicted proteins | sample SalPon2A_A_D2_MG_FD_78210 | JGI IMG/M metagenome (GOLD analysis project Ga0102947, IMG submission 78210) | Soil microbial communities from South San Francisco under conditions of wetland restoration - Salt Pond MetaG R2A_A_D2_MG | ecosystem: Environmental > Terrestrial > Soil > Wetlands | place... | reverse complement strand
CCGGCCTTGCTCTTTGGATGTCGCCCTGGACGGCATGGCGTATGCCTACCGCAAGTCCAGAGGCCGCACATAACAAAAGAGCCGCGCCCGAAGGCGCGGCTCGCTTTACTTGATTCGTTACAGACGCTTACGCAACTGAACGCTACGCGACTAGAAGCCCATGCCACCCATGCCGCCCATGCCACCCATACCGCCCATGCCACCCATGTCACCGCCACCACCGTTGTCGTCCTTGTCCTCCTTGATGTCGGCCACCATGGCTTCGGTGGTCAGCATCAAGCCGGCGATGGACGCGGCGTTCAAGAGAGCGGTCTTGGTGACCTTGGCCGGGTCGATGACACCGGCGGCCACCAGGTCCTCCATCTTGCCGTTGGCGGCGTTGTAGCCGTGGCTGCCGGACTGCTCCAGCAGCTCCTTGACCACCACGGAGCCTTCGGCACCGGCGTTCTGCGCGATCTGCCGCACCGGCTCTTCCAGAGCGCGGCGGACGATGGCGACGCCGACCTCGAAGTCACCCTCACCCTCCAGGCCGTCGATGGCCGAGATGGCGCGCAGCAGGGCGACGCCGCCGCCGGGGACGATGCCCTCTTCGACGGCCGCCTTGGTGGCGTGCATGGCGTCCTCGACGCGAGCCTTCTTCTCCTTCATCTCGGTCTCGGTGGCGGCACCGACTTTGATGACGGCGACACCGCCGACCAGCTTCGCCAGGCGCTCCTGCAGCTTCTCCTTGTCGTAGTCCGAAGAGGTCTCCTGGACCTGGTTCCGGATCTGCTTGACACGGCCGGCGATGGCGGTGCGACGCGCCTCGTCGTCGGAGTCGGTGACGATGGTCGTGTTGTCCTTGGAGATGACCACCTTCTTGGCATCACCCAGGTCGCTCCACTCGACGTTCTCCAGCTTGATACCGAGGTCCTCGGTGATCACCTTGCCACCGGTCAGGGTGGCGATGTCCTCGAGCATGGCCTTGCGGCGGTCACCGAAGCCCGGCGCCTTGACGGCGGCGACGTTCAGCGTGCCGCGCAGCTTGTTGACCACCAGGGTGGCCAGCGCCTCGCCCTCGATGTCCTCGGCGATGATCAGGAACGGGCGGCCCTGCTTGGCCACCTGCTCCAGGATCGGCAGCAGGTCCTTCATGGACGAGATCTTCTTCTCGTGGAGGAGGATGACCGCGTTCTCCAGCACCGTCTCCATGCGCTCGGAGTCGGTGACGAAGTAGGGGGAGAGGTAGCCGCGGTCGAACTGCATGCCCTCGACCACGTCCAGGGTGGTGTCCAGGCCCTTGGCCTCCTCGACGGTGATGACGCCGTCCTTGCCGACCTTGCCCATCGCCTCGGCGATGATGCCGCCGATCTCCGGGTCGTTGTTGGCGGAGATGGTGCCGACGTGGGCGATGTCCTTGCCCTCCACCGGCTTGGCCATCGCGGTCACCGCGTCGGAGGCGGCCCGGGAGGCGGCTTCGATGCCGCGCTTGATCTCCATCGGGTTGGCGCCAGCGGTGACGTTCTTCGAGCCCTCGCGGAAGATCGCCTGGGCGAGGACGGTGGCGGTGGTGGTGCCGTCACCGGCGACGTCGGAGGTCTTGGAAGCGACCTCCCGCACCATCTGGGCACCCATGTTCTCGATGGAGTCCCGGAGTTCGATCTCCTTGGCCACGGTGACGCCGTCCTTGGTGATGGTCGGCGAGCCGAACTTCTTCTCGATGACCACGTTGCGGCCCTTGGGGCCAAGGGTCACCTTGACCGCGTTGGCGAGCTTGTTGACACCCCGCAGGATCGCCGCGCGGGCGTCCTCGGAGTAGATGATCTGCTTAGCCATGTTTGCTGTCTCCTGTCTAGGTCTGATTCAAAAAGCGGTGTGCAGTCTCTGGGGGGCGCAGCGCCACGTCGGCTGCTGCGCCGGGCTCACTTGACGACGGCGAGGATCTCGTCCTCGCGCAGGATCACGTAATCGTCGTCGCCGAGCTTGATCTCGCTGCCCGAGTACTTGCCGATGAGGATGCGGTCCCCCTCCTTGACGTCCATCGGGGCGCGGCTGCCGTCCTCGTTGATCTTGCCGGGGCCCACGGCGACCACTTTGGCCTCCTGGGGCTTTTCCTTCGCGGTGTCGGGAATGATGATGCCGCCCCGGACCTGCTCCTCGGCCTCGACGCGCTGAACCACCACTCTGTCGTGTAGCGGACGAATGTTCACGTTCGTCTCCTCTCTCTGTCAATCTACGGATGTTGACCACTGGAAAGGGCGGAGCGCAACGCACTCCACCCTGGTTTGTCGTTGGTTGACCGGTCGGAGAGGAGTGCCTCAGCAGTTGTTTCGAGCACCTCTTCTTAGCACTCATCTCGACCGACTGCTAACAGTGTAGAGCACAGACCGACGCCTGTCAAGGGGGTGGTCCTTAAATCTGCGTGCGCCGCACTAAGACCCGCAACCGGCTTGGAGAGCGCCGCGGCCGCGTTGCAGCACCTTACGGCTTCATGACAATCAAATATGTACAACAACGACTTTCCCCGGAAACCCGTGAAATGGAAATCTTCCTCCGTACAGACACTGTTAGAAGGGATTGAGTCGGAGGGCCTTAAGCGGTACTATCTTGGTAGATCCTTTGCCCAACGCGGTTGCACAGGCAGTTTCACATCGTTGTAAACGCGGTGGCCCCATGCAGTTACCAATGCAGTCATTGGCCTGATCGGATGCGCCCCCCTTGCTTGAAGTCCCTTGCAGCATCCGTGTATGTGCGGATTTTTCCGCGCAGCCTTTTCGGGAGTTTTCAGATGAGACATAGCTACCTTACCCATCGTGGCCCGCGCATCGCGCTGGCGGTCGTGTCCTGCCTCCTCGTCGCCGGCCTCCTGGCGCCGGCGGCGGCGGCCCAGCCGACGGTCAACGGCCTGTTCTATGGCGACGGCGACAGCAACCGCTACACCTACTGGGCCGAGTCCTACTACGGTAGCGACCTCTACATCTACCTGGACGTCCCGTCGGCCACCCTCTACGTCGCCCTGGTGGTGGACCGCTCGGTCAACGACAACGTCTTCGGCGCAGATGACTTCGCCGGCTTCACCGGCGATTACATGCAGACCGCCGGCTGGGGCAAGGGCAAGGGCCAGCAGCGCGCGGCGTCAAAGCTGGTGGACTCCGAGTTCGCCTCCTTCCAGTTCGCCTGTGCCCCGGGAAGCCCCCAGGAATGGGCCTGGCAGATGGGCTACGCCTGCCTCCAGTCCGGCACCTGGGTGTCCGACTCCACCTGCGGTGCCAGCGCCATCCTGACCAACGGCTACCCGCCCAGCTTGAATTCTGCCAGCTCCTTCGCCATCAACATGAACACCTACAACGCCGCCTCACCGAAGCCCTGGAACCGGGACGTTTTCGGATCCACCCAGGCGTCCTGGCGCTCCCCTTACTCCTCGAGCAACCCAAACACCACCCCCGCCAACAACCCGAACACCGTGATCGGCCTGGACGGCTACCCGGCAGCCACCGACTCCAGCGACCTGTCCGTCGGCCCCCCCATCACCTACAACGGCACCTACGGGTACGAGTGGCCGATGGTCTTTGAGTGGTCCGTCAACCTGGACGGCGACGGCACCACCACCGGCGCCGGCTGCGCCGACAACTCCCTCTTCCTGATCACCGGCATCTCCCACCACTCGCCCATGAAAGAAGCCGTGGCCGGCCTGTACGACAACGAGTGCGGCCCGGAAAACGACTGCTTCCCGCCGGACCAGGACAACAACAATCCGATCTCCGACTGGGGCGACCTGCCCTCCTCCTACCTGACCCTGGAGAGCGAGGGTGGCCCCCAGCACTACCTCAAGATCACCGGCCCCTACCTGGGTAGCCGGCTGGAGGGGGATCTGGATGGCGTCCCCACCGCCGGCGCCACCGGCGACGGGGACGAGGAGGACGGGGTGACGGCGGTGGTGGACAGCAACTGGACCGCTGGCGCCACCCGGGAGATCGAGGTCGAGGTGGGCAACGCCTCCGGCGGCGCCCTGCTGGCCGGCTGGTTCGATTGGAATGGCGACGGCGACGTCGATGACGCGGGCGAGTACTTCACCTGGAACGTGGTGGACGGCACCAACACCCTGGAGGTCACCGTCGGCGCCGGCTTCGACTGGCAGAACGACGATCTCTACGCCCGCTTCCGCATCTTCTCCGACGCCTCCGTGGCGCCCGGTGGCTCCCTGACCCAGGCCGACTCGGCGGGCATCGCCGAAAACGGCGAGGTGGAGGACTACCGTTTCGAGGCGGGCAGCCTGCCGGTCACCCTGAGCGCCGTGGAGAGCGAAGGCAGGCCCGGCGGCACCATGACGGTGCGCTGGCAGACGGCTTCCGAGACCGACAACGTGGGCTTCGAGGTGTGGGGCCAGGTGCGCGGTCAGTGGAAGCCGCTCTCCGAACTGATCCCGAGCCAGAACATGACCTCCGGCCTGCCCCAGAGCTACGAAACCCGCTTCCAGGCTCCGGACGGGCTGACCGCCATCGAGTTGGTGGACTACGACAGCCACGGCCGCCAGGAGCGCTTCGGCAACTTCCGCCTCGGCGCCCGCTACGGCAACTTCCTGGAGGCCGAGCCGGTGGACTGGAGCGGTCCCCGGGCGGAACAGCGGCGCAACATGGAATCCCACGGCTTCGCCGACACGGCGCGGGGCCGTGATGCCGCCGGGCATGGCACCAGCGGCGTCGCCGGGGTGCGCAACGTCCGCGCCGAGTCCCGGGCCGCCCTCGGTGGCGGCACCGACGCCGGCGCCGCCCGCTGGAAGAAGCTCCACCGCGGCGCGGCGCTCTCCGCCGGCGGCAGCGACACCGGGGTCGCCTCCATCCGCGCCGCCGCCCGCGGCGGCAAGGCCGGCGACGGCGAGACCCTGACCCTCGCCACCGGCCCGCTGACCCACGTCGCGGTGACCGAGGCCGGCGTCCAGCGGGTGACCTACGAGGCGCTACGCGACGGCGGCCTCGACCTGGCCGGCGTGCAGCCGCGGCAGATCGCCGTCACCCACCGGGGCGAGGCGGTGGAGCGCTGGATCGACGCCGAGGACGGAAAATTCGGTCCCGGCGCGGCCATCGAGTTCCTCGGCACGCCGCCCGCGGGCGACGACGCCCTCTACGTCGACGCCAACCTCTACCAGATCTCCATCGACCCGACGAAGGCGGCCAGCCCGGCGGTCCTGGGCACGGCCAAGGCCCGGAACGTGTCTGAGACGTACATGACCGCCAGCCTCGTCGATCGGCCCAACCTCTACCGCCAGCAGTCGCCCACCGGCGACCCCTGGGTGGAAGCCAGCGTCTTCGTGCGCCCTGGCCGCGAGAGCGTCGTCACCCTGGACCTGCCGGTGGCTGGCCCAGTGGCCGACGGCGCCGCCGAGCTGAGCCTTGGCCTGGGCGGCATCACCGACCTGCCGGACGTCACCGACGCCTCCGGCGCGGTGCTGCCGGAGCACAACGTGGAGGTCTGGTTCCGCGCCCCCGGTGGCGCCTTCCAGCCGGTGGCGTCGTCCTCCGCCGCAGGCCAGCAGGATTGGCAAATCACGGCCAGCCTGCCCGCCGGCAGCGTCGAGCCGGGGGTCAACCAGGTGCAGCTCCGCTTCTCCACCGACTACTTCTTCTCCCTGGTGGTGGTCGATGACTTCGCCGTCCGCTACCCCACCGAATACCGCGGCCCGGCGCTCAATTTCCCCGCCGACCCGTGGGCCTCCGGCTACCGCGTCGAGGGCTTCAACGGCCCCGCGGTGTCGGCCTACGCCGAGGCCGCTGACGGCGGCCTGACCCGCCTGTCGCCACGCCTGGAGCCCCTGGCCGACGGCACCTGGGCGGCGGAGCTGCGGCAGGTCGAAGGTGCCCGTTTCTGGGTCACCGAGACGCCCCACGCGCCGGCGGTGTTCACCACCGCGGCGCCGTCGCCGGACCTGCTGGCCGGCCCCGCCGACCTGGTGGTCATCGCCGGCTCCAGCTTCGTCGGCAGCCGCGCCCTGGACGACTACGTGGCCCAGCGCGCCGACCTCGACCCGGTGGTCCTCGACGTCGAGGACGTCTACAACGCGGCGGGCCACGGCATGGCCCTGCCCGCGGCCATCACCGACTACCTGCGGGCCCGGGACGCCGTCCACCCGTTCACCCACGTCCAGCTCGTCGGCACCGACTGCTACGACCGCCTGAACCGCATCTCCTCCTGCGTCAGCCACCTGCCCCTGCCCACCGCCCGGGTCGGCGTCAACGTCTACACCCCGAGCCAGAACCGCTTGGTGGATCTCGACGGCGACGGCGTCGGCGACAAGGCGGTGGCCCAGTTCTCGGTGCGCGAGGAGGCGGAGCTGGCGACCATCGTCGCCAAGGCCGAGGCCTGGGAGGCGAGCGGCGTGGCCGGCTCCGACAGCGCTCTGTTCATCGCCGAGGAGAGCGACGGCCTGAACGACTTCGCCGGCCAGGTGGCGCGCCTCGGCAACCACCTGGGCTGGTCCGACCACGACGTCCTCGAGCTGGCGGACCACCCCGACATCCGCACCGCCCGCACGGCGATGAACGACTCCCTGGCCAGCGGCCGGGCGGTGACCGTCTACTCCGGCCACTCCTCGCCCACGGTGTGGTCCTTCCGCGGCCTGATGACCACCGGCACCGTCGCCGGCCTGCCCAACGACGGCAAGCCCTCGCTGATGGTGCCCCTGGCCTGTGAGACGACCTACGACGTCAGCCCCAACGCCAACGTCCTCGGCCACCGCCTGCTCTACGGCGGCGGCAACGGCGCGGTGGCGGTGAGCGGCGCGGTGGCGCTGTCCAACCTGCAGGAAAACGAAGTCATGGCACGCCACGTCCTCACCGCCCTGGATTCCGGGATGACTCTCGGGGAAGCGGTGCTGGCCGGCCGCCGAGCCCTGGGGCCCGGGCAGCAGGAGCTGCAAGACAACTGGTTGACCCAGGGCGACGTCGCCATCGGGCTGGGGCGCTGAAACCGGCATGACCATTCGGAAAACACACGGTTTCCGCGATACAGTGGGGACGAGGGCGAAAAAACCATGACGGAATCGAGAGACCACGGGGCTCGGAACGGGGCCCGAAGCGGCCCGGCGCCGGAGACCCAGCAGCCGCCCAGCGCCGGGCACCAGCCGTCCCCCCAGACCTCCCCGCGCCGCGCCTACAGCGCCCCGAGGCTCCAGTCCCTCGGCCGTCTGTCCCGGTTCACCCGCTTCGGCGGCTCGGAGATCGTCGATTCCGGCAGCGGCCTGGGCCAGCAGCTATAGTTGACGGCCTTCGTCTGCATCCTCCGGCGTGACGGCCGGCCGGTCGGCGCGGACCTGTTGCGGCGCCTGGCCGCACCGCTGGAGGCCTACGGCGGAGAGACCGCCACCCACCGCCGCGGCCCCCTCGGCATCGCCCTCCGGCGGCTGCCTCCGGCCGGGCCCCCATCCCCTCCCAGGACCCCTTCCAGCACCTACCCGCCGGCGATTCATGCCGACGACGACACGGTGACCGCCGTGGCGGGGCGCTTCCACCCCCCCGCCGACGTTCGCCTCCCGGCCTCCCCCGCCGACCTCACGGACGACCTGCTGGGCCGCTCCACCGGCGCCTTCGCCCTCGTCTCCTGGACGGCTGGCGACGCCAGCCACACCCCCCATCTGACCCTGGCCCGCGACCACCTGGGCTCCCAGCCGGTCTGCTACCACCTGGACGAGAGCGTCCTGGTCGCCGCCAGCGACCCCGCCGCCGTCCTGCGCCATCCGGCCTTGAGCTTGGACCTCGACGAGGCGGCCGCCGTCCGCTTCCTCGCCTTCCGCTTCTCCGCCGGCGGGGGCACCTTCTTCCGCGGCGTCCGGGAGCTGCCGCCGGGGCACCGCCTGGACGTCGCCGCCGGCCGCCACGAGGTGCGGCGCTACTGGCGCTTCCGCGCCTCTCCGCCCACGCCGGGCCGCTCCCCCGGCGACGCCGCCGGGGAACTGCGCCGCGCCCTGACCCGGGCCGTGGCCCGGGACGTCGAGGGGTTGGACCCGTCCCGGGTCGCTGTCTCCCTGAGCGGCGGCCTGGACTCGACGGCGGTGGCGGCGGTGGCCCCCCGCGGCGTCCGCGCCTTCTCGTGGACCTTCGAGGAGACGCCGGAGGCGGACGAGCGGGAGCGCGTCGAAGCGGTGTCCCGCCACCTCGGCCTGCCGGTCACCTGGGTCCCGGGCGACGGCCTCCACCCGCTGACCGGCGACTTCGTGGAGCGCTTCGTGGTCCCCGCCTCCCCCCAGGTCAACCCCTTCGCCGCGCTGAAGGCCCAGCTCTATGCCACCGCCCGCGCCGCCGGCTGCCGCCGGGTGCTGGTGGGCGACGGCGGCGACGTGCCCTACGCGGGCCGGGAGTGGTGGCTACGCGACCTCTTGGCCGAGGCCGGGCCGGGCGCCGGCTCCAGCCTGGCGGCGACCCTCGGGCGGGCGCTCCGGGGGGACCGTTTCGCCCGCCGCGCCCTGGGCCGCCTGCTGCCGGATGGGCCCCGCCGGGCCCTCGCCGGCCGGCTGCGCCCGGCGCCGCCCTGGCTCACCCCGCTGGGCCGCCGCGCCCTGCCGCCACCCGAGCTTTCCCCGATCCTGCCGCCGGGGCCCCGGCGCCACCGCCACGAGCTCGCCTTCGGCGCCAAGCACAGCGAGTTGGAGAGCGGCGAGACCCGGCTTTTCGCCCTCTGCGGCGTCGAGCGGGGCAACCCGTTCTGGTCCTGGCCGCTGCTCGAGACCGCCGCCCAACTCCCCGCCCACCTCTACCACCGGGACGGCCGGGACAAGCTCCTCTCCCGCCTGATGCTCGCCGACCTGCTGCCGCCGGAGGTCGTGGAGGGGAAGCGCGGCGGGCTGCTGGGGAGCTTCTTCCTGCGCGGCCTGGAGGAGAACCGCGGCCTCATCGACGAGCGGGTGTTCCGCCATCCCCGGTCCGACTGGCCGCGCTACGTGCGCCGCGACTGGCTGCAACCCCACCTCGCCGACACCTCCTCGGTGCGCTTCGGCCACACCGTGCTCTGGCGGGTGATCTGCTACGAGCTGTGGCAGCGCCGGCTGGCCGGCGACCCGGCGGCGTAGGATCGGGGGGATGTGTCAGCCCCGGGAAGACAGCGCCGCCCACGAAACCGTCCGCGGCACCGCCTATGGAACCCACTTCGAAGGCCGCCTCCCCGCGGCCTTCGCGGACCACCTCCTGCCCGCCGGCACCGACGTTGAAGGCGGCACTCACGTTGAAGGCGGCACCGACGTTGATGGCGGCACCGACGCCGCCAAGGTGGCCCGCCGCCTCCGGGTCACCTACCAACGGGTCGATGACGTCGCGGAGACCGAGCCGCTGTGGGAGTCGGAGCCGGGCGGGGCGGACACCCCGGGGCGCTTCACCCTGGAGCGCCTTGACGGCGGGTTCCGCCTTCTGGCCTGGGGAGCGGAACGCGGCGTGTTCGACGTCCGGCCGGACCGCATCGGCGTCCGCTGGGCCGATGGCGGCGGTGGCGGTAGCACTGGCCCCGGCGGCGCCGCCGCCCACGCTTTCTTCGCCTACACGGTGCCGCTGTGGCTCGAATCCGTGGGCGTCCCGGTGCTCCATGGCAGCGCCGTCGTGGTCGACGGGCGGGCGGTAGGGCTGGTCGCACCCAGCGGCACCGGCAAGTCGGTGCTCTGCGCCGAGCTGGTGCGCCGCGGCGCCGGCTTCCTCGCCGACGATGGCCTGGCCATCGAGCCCGGCCCCGACGGCCGCTGGCTGTGCCTGGCGGGCCCGCCGCTGCTGCGCCTCTGGCCCAGCGGGCTCCGCGACCGCTTGGAGATGGCGGCGCAAGACCTGCCCCGGGTCTACGAGCAGGGGGACAAGCGCAGGCTGACCGCGGAGAGACTGGGCGCGGAATCGGCCGGCGGGGGCACTGACGCCGGACAGGCGCCACCCCCGGCCTCCGTGCCGCTGGCGGCCCTCTACTTCCTCCACCGCCGCGCCGCCGGTCCGCCGGGGCTGGAGGTCGCCCGCCGCTCGCCCCGGGAGGCGCTGGTCCACCTGATCGAGCACGGCGTGGCGGCCGCTCCCGCCGCCGCCCTCGGCCTGGCGCCCCACCGCCTGGAGCGGCTGGCGGAGGTCGCCGAGGCGGTCCCGGCGCGCCACCTCTCCTTCGCCGGCGGGGGGGACTCGGCGACGGAGATCCTCGCCCGCGTCCACCACGACCTGGCGCGGGCGCCCGAAGGCTGACCCCGCGGCCTCAGCCCGCCACCGCACGGCGCACCGCCGCCGCCACCCGCGGCAGGTGGGCGGGGCCCTGCGGGTAGAGCAGGCGGCTCACCGGCACCCGCTCCACCAGCTCCGCCAGGCGCTCCAGGCGCCCCGGTTGCAGGCCGGCGCCGGTGACCAGGCGGCGCAGGTAGGAGGTGTCCACCAGGTGGTAGAGGGCGGCGGCGGGGGAAAGACGCTCAAGCCCCACGGCGCCTGCCGGCCGCCGCTCCGGCAGCAGCAGGGCGGCCAGCGGCGCCGGCCAGGGATGGAGACGCCCGAACCCGCCCTGCCCCACCGTCACCCGGCGCTTCTCGGTCGCCGGCAGCACCCGGGGCCAGCCGTCCGCGGTGCCGGTCCAGCGCTCGGCGTCGGCGGGCCAGAGGCGCATGTAGGGGTAGGAGGGCAGGACGTCGTAGCCCGCTCCCCCGGGCCGCAAGGCCAGGAGATCGTCGGTGACCAGGCCGGCGCCGTCGGAGTGGGCCAGCCAGGCAGCCGCCAGAGAGCTCTTGCCGGCCCCGTGGCCGGCCAGGAAAGCCACCGTCCTGGAGCCGCTCCCGGCCCCGGGCGTCGCCACCGCCACGGCGGACGCGTGGAGGGTCACCACCCCCTGAAGCTCCAACCAGAAGGCGACCACCGGGCCGAGCAGGCGGAGGCGGGCCAGCTTCGGGCAGGCGCCCGGCGTTGGCACCTGCACCACCCGTTCAGCGGTGACGAAGTAGTCCCCCGCGCTGCGGAAGCGGAGCCGCCAGACGCCGCCGCGCCGTTGCAGCCGGACCAGGGGCCGGCCCTCCGGGCCCCGCTCCGGGCTCTCCCACTCGCGGTCGATCTCGCCGCCGGCCCGCCACTCGGCCGGTGGCGCCGGGGCGAGGTCGACCACCAGGTCCGCTGACCCACCGCGGCTTGCCGGCCCCAGGCGCCCTTCGAGACCGAGGCCGGGCGCGAAGGCCAGCCGCCGGTCGAAGAGGGCGTGGATCGGGTAGCCCGGACAACGACGCCGCGAGACCGGGCCGGAGCCGGAACCGGGAAGCGGCTCGGACGCCGGCGCCGGCGCGGCACGGGAGGGCCTACGGGGCACGGCCCCGGTGGGATCGACCGCCCGACCCGTCACCTGCGCCCTCCCCGACGCCGCCCCGGGCCGTCCGCGCCGGTGAGCCCCGAGGAACCGCCTGGAGCCCCGCTTGGAACCTCGTCTAGAGCCTCGTCCAGCAGGCCGGCTGCGGCCAGGCTGGCGGCCAGGTCATGGACGTCGGCGGCCGCCGTCGCCGGCGCCACCGCGTAGAGGGCCGCCACCGCTGCCGCCGCGCCGCTCTCGCCGCGACCGCAGACCAGCGCCCGCCAGGCCGTGGCGGCAGAGCCGTCGAGGGAGAAGACCCGGCCGTCCCGGGGCGCGCCGTGCTGCGGACCGGTGGCCGCCGGCCCCCAACCCCCCGTCCCGCACAACCAGACGGTGTCCCCGAAGTCCCCCCACACAACCCCCCGGGGACAGCGCCACCCCGCGCCGCCGACCGGGGTGGCTTCCACCGCCGGCAGCGCCGCCTCCAGCCGCCGCCGGCTTTTCACGCAGCGGTGGGGCGGCATGAAGCGCCAGCCATCCTCCACCCGGCCGCTGGCCGGGTTCCAGAACGGGCGGTCGGGCTCGCCCCAGGGGAAGGCGAGCGGCTGGGGCAGGCCGATCCAGTATCGCCCCTCGCCGGCCGTCCTCTGCCGCCACCGCTGCCGCCAGCGGCGCCGGAGCTCGGCCTGGGGGTAGACGACGGTGGACAGGTCCAAGAGGTCGCCGGCCGCGACGCAAGCTCGTACCGCCGGCTCGGCGGCGAGCAACCGGCGGCGCAGCTCGGGCGCCGAGAAGAGGTGGGCCACCACCAACCGCCGGCCCGCACTGTCCTGGCCAACACCGTGCTGGCGAACACTGTCCTGGCGAACACCGTGCTCGCCAACGCCCTGCCGGCGAGCGAGCTCCTGGCCGAGCCTCAGGCCGCTCAGAGCACAGTCGTCCACCAGCACCAGCGGCGAACGGTCCCCGGCAGGGCAGTCCCCGGCAGGGGAGTCCCACGGCGAGCGCTCCCCTGGATGGGGCGGGGCGGCGCCCGCCATCTGCTCCGGCCGTAGATCCAGGTGGTGGGCCAGGAGGCCGAGGACGAACAGGCCGCCGCGGGGGATGGCGGCGAAGGCCGCCCGCTCCAGTTCCGCCGCCGGCAGGGTGGCGCGCAGGCGCCGGGCCAACACCCCCGCGGCCCGGTCGGCCGCCTCCCAGTCCACTTCCAGGAAGTGCCCAGCGCAGCGGTCGAGCCAGACCTGGAGCGCCCCCAGGCGATTCCGGTCGGCGGCTCCCGGAAGCGCCCGCGGACGTGCGGCCTTGACCGCGAGCTGGGCCCGCGGGGTGACGGTGGCCGGAGCGCTGCTCACCGCGGGCCCCGCCTCATCCGTGCCGCCGAAGCCAGCGTTCCAGGGTCAGAGCGTGCCAGAACCGGGTGTCGCCGCCACCGTCGAGATACGACAGGTAGGCGGCCCGCAGGGCCGTCGGGTCCACCAGCCCCAGGTCGGCGGCGCGCATGCCGGTCAGCAGTTCCTCGACCTCCCGCCGCCGCCGGCCCCGCATCCCGGCGTCGAAGAGCCCCTGGCTGGTCGCCTTGCGGCGGCGCTCCAGGACCACCGCCGGCAGGTACCCGGCCATGGCGTCGCGCAGCACCGGCTTGTACAGGCCGGCGCGCTGGAAGGCCGTGGAGGGGAGGCGGGCGGCCAGTTCGAACAGGCGGGAGTCGAGCAGGGGGTGGCACAGCTCGACGCCGTGGGCCGCGCCGCGCCGCCCCATCTCCACCAGGAACCCATCGACGCCGCCGTGGCGCAGCATGCGGAGGCGCTGGACGCGGCCCGGCAGCAGGAAGGGGGGGCGGGCGCCCGCCGGGGCGTGACCGTTGCGCGACAGGAGCCGACGGCCCTCGGCGCCGAGCCAGGCGACGGCGGCGCAGCCCGGGGGCCGCCGGATCCCCAGGACGGCCCACAGCGCGTGGTGGGCCAGCGGCCGCGCCAGGGTCACGTCGAGGATGCGCCGCAGGGAGGCCGGCGACGACCGGGCATGGGCCGCCAACCCGCGGCCGAGGGTGAGCCAGCGCCCGGTCAGCAGCAGGTCGGGGTAGGCGTAGGCCCCCATGCCGCCGTAGCCGAACAGGTGGTCGCCGCCGACGCCGGTGGCCAGGCGACGGAAGCCGAGGCGCCGGGCGCGCTGGAAGGTGCGGCGCCACAGGGCCTCGAAGTAGTGGCAGAAGGGGGAGTCGAAGGCCGGCTCCAGGTCCTCGTCCTCCTCCCAGGTGACCCGGGCCGAGGCCGGCCACCGGTGGTGGCGCAGCCCCAGCCGCCGCGCCACCGCGCCGGCGGCCGCCTCCTCGTCCGCCTCGGGCATGCCGGGAAAGGTCCAGGTGAAGGCTTCGATGCTGGCGTCGGGGTGAAGGGCGCGATGGACCGCCGCCAGGGTCGGGGTGTCGAGGCCCCCGGAGAGCGACAGCAGCGTGCCCTCGGCGCTCAGGTGGTCCGCCACCACCCGCCGGAGGGTCGCGCTCACCGCCTCCACCACCTCCGCCTCGGGCAGGGGGCGACCCGGCTCGACGCGCCAGTAACGGGCGACCGACAGGCCCTCCGGCGTGGCTTCCAGAAGGTGGCCCGGGGGCAGGGAGGAGAGCTGCCGGTGGTAGGTGTCCCCGGCCCGGGGGAAGCGCCCGTGGAGGTGCTCGACGGCGGCGGCGAGGTCCACCGTCGCCGCCAGGCCGGCCGCCGCCAGGACGGCCCGGGCGTCGTCGCCGACCACCAGCCGGCCACCCCGCCGGGCAAAGACCACCGGCCGGCGCCCCATGCGGTCACGGCAGATCCACAGTCGCCGCAGGCGCGGGTCCCAGGCCGCCCAGGAGACGGTGCCCCGCACCCGGCGGGCGGCACCGCCCGGGCCGAAGCGCTGCAGCGCCGCCGAGAGGAGGGCCGGGAACGCCGTGGTGGCCGGCAGGGAGAGGGAGCGCGCCAGGTCGCCGCCGTCCATCAGGCGGCCGGCGGACCAGACGTGGTGGGCCACGCCGGGGCCGCGACCGGCGACCTCTACGGGCGGTTCCGCGCCCCAACTCGGCTCCCCGGGCGGGAGCCACGACACGAGGACGCCCCGTGCCGGCGGGCGCGGTACCCCGGCCGGACCGCCGTTCCCCCGGGCGCCTTCGGCACCGGGCAGGCGACCGGCGCGGCCGACCGGGCCGCCTTCAGGCGCCGGGGCCGGTACCGATGAAGCCGGGGTCACTCGGGGCTCCCACGGGGTCGCTCTGCACCAGGCTCGCCAGCGGGCCGTGGGAGACCAGCCGGGGGCGGCGGTAGGGACGGCGATCCGACTCCGGGCGCCGGGCGGGCGGTCTGCGAGCGGCTTCGCCGGCGGGCGCACGGCAGCTCCGGCCGGCGGGGCGAGGGG
>Ga0102947_1000461_pt1 | contig 14639 bp, 18 predicted proteins | sample SalPon2A_A_D2_MG_FD_78210 | JGI IMG/M metagenome (GOLD analysis project Ga0102947, IMG submission 78210) | Soil microbial communities from South San Francisco under conditions of wetland restoration - Salt Pond MetaG R2A_A_D2_MG | ecosystem: Environmental > Terrestrial > Soil > Wetlands | place... | reverse complement strand
GTAGTTGCGCGCGCTGCTCGGGCGTGAGTTCTACGGTTCGTATCTTAGCCATATCGTGCGTTTTTGGAAGCAAGGTAATAATTTGTGCTAATTATGTCCAGGTACTTAGTAAGAATAGCACCAGAATAATTCTCTTGTGCAACTGCAATGTCCTAGTTGGCGTTGCCAGCACAAACGATAGCATCTAAACCGCAAAAGCATGTCAGCTATGAACAGTGAAATCATCTTTGTGGTAGAGGAATCCGCTGAGGGCGGCTATGAAGCCAAAGCGCTCGGTCACTCCATCTTCACCGAAGCAGACTCTGTAGAGGAATTGCGGGCGGCGGTCAAAGATGCGGTCGCGTGCCATTTCGAGGATACAGATCGTCCCAAGATCATCCGCTTGCACTTTGTGCGTGAAGAGACGCTGGCGGCATGAGAGTGCCCCGAGACTGGAGCGGAGACGAACTGATCAAGCAGTTGAAGAAGTTCGGTCGTGATAAAAGAAGCTTTCTCAATGGATAACAGATACCACAGGCTACCTGCCACTCCCGCTGAAATTACCGTAGCAACCGTTATTTGCAGACTGCTGGCCGGCATGGGCTTCCGGTTGTACTGGGCCACGGATGAATTGACCGAAGAACTGTATGCGTTTCAGCCCGGCGAAGGAGCCCGCAGCATCGGCGAGACGGTGGACCACATCTGGGATTTGCTGCACTGGCTGTACAATGCCCTGGAACCCGAAGGCAAAACCAAGCCCGATGGCCCCGAAGCTCTGCGAGACGGTGCCCTGGAACTCATTGCGTTGCTAGAAGGCCAATTCTCGACCATTGACAAGGACGAGTTGGAAACAATCCACATCCTGAAAGAACCCTTCTGGCCCATCATCAACGGTCCGCTTTCCGACGTGCTCACCCACATCGGCCAGATTGCCACCGTGCGGCGGCTCGCTGGCTCCCCTGCACCAATGAGCAATCCGTTTGAAGGAACACCACCACCGGGGAAATAGCACGTGGACGATGTCCGCAATTGCGCATGACGGATAGCGATTGTGCAAAACTTCGTCGCTGGTTCATTGTTTTATTGGTCTCTGCAAGTGAGTGGCTTCTTGAAACGATGAGATACCTCCTTCTCCTTACACTGCCAGCTTTCGTACTCATCGGCACATGGTTGCTTGATCCTGATGCAACCTCAGCCGAGAAAGTACCGGCGCGTACCCTCATTCAATCTACCCGTTTTTTCAGCCTGACGACTGAACCAGCCTACGTGGTGCTTCGTAGCGTAGATGAAGAAACCCGATTTCTGGAAATCTCCCCCCGCAAAACCGCTGCTTTTCCGTACATTGACTACACTCAGGAAATGGTCGTCGGCATCGCGCTGGGTCGACGCGGTGCAGGCAATACCCGCGTTTCGATAGATTCGGTCATCACAAATGCCGGACAACGTACCGTCTACGCCACCGAGCATGCTCCCTGCATCCAGCAGCGGTATGTCAGCAATCCGGCCCACTTTGTCGCCCTGCCGAAGAGCAACCAGCCGGTGCGTTTTGCTCCTTGGACAGTCGAAACGGAAACCTGCCGATAATCCATACACCACCATGCTCAGAATGAACAGGTCTCTCCGACAAACCCTAGCGCTCTGCTTTGGTCTTCTGTTATTTGCGGCCCCGCTCCAGGCAGACCCGACAGTGACGCCGGACGAGGTGTGCCTCATCGCCGACCCAGACCCGCCGGAGTATTACAAAATCGACCTCGTGCCCACAGGCCGAGTGCCCGGCACGCGACTGCTGCGCGGCGTCGGCGCGGTCACGTTTGCACCGTCGCCCTTCGGTATTGCCATCTCGCCCGAAGGCTCCTACGTCTACAAGCTGGATGTGTCGGTGACCGACCTGAAACCGCCACCCAACGGCGTCTATGCTGTCTGGGTCTCGACGCATGACCTCACAGCCATCAAATCCCTCGGCGTGCTGGATGAAAACATGCAGATAAAGGGCACGGTGGACTGGAACAAGTTCCTCGTCATCATCACCCTCGAACCGGCTGCGGAGAGCATTGGCGATAGCTGGACTGGGCCGGTTGTCTTTCGCGGCCTCTCACGCAGTGGTATGATGCACACGATGGCCGGCCACGGCCCTTTCCAGCAAGAACCCTGTGCGACGTATGGGTACAACTAGAAACGAAAAGAGAATGATGATTGAAGAACAAGGATTGTTGAATGCAGAAGTAGAATCCTCAAACACATTCATCAATCATCAATCCTTGTTCGATATTCGATATTCTCTTTTCCTCCTCCTTTTCCTGCTTGTGCTACCCAGCCGGGCACAGGACCACAGCATGCACCACGGTCACCAGATGGCCGAGAGCGACAGCCTGATGTGGCGAATGCCGCCAATGGATATGTCGATGCCGATGATGCCGGGGCTGGAAAATGCATTGCCGCCGGTGATGCCATTTCTTGCGGGCGAGGGCAAGATGATCGATATGCTGCCCGAGGCGCGGCCCGGCGAGATCGTCGAGATGGCAGATGGCGACACGCTACACATGGAAGCCACCCTGGTGCGCCGCACCATCAACGGGCGCGACTTTGTCATGTACGGCTACAACGGCCAGTACCCCGGTCCCCTCATCCGGGCCGAGCGCGGCGCGACGGTCATCGTCCAGTTCACCAACAACATTGAGTTGCCCACGACCGTCCACTGGCACGGTGTCCGGCTCGACAACGCGTTCGATGGCATTCCAGGCATCACGCAGGCTCCCGTGGCGCAGGGCGAAAGCTTCACGTACGAAGTTAAGTTTCGCGACTCGGGCATCTACTGGTACCATCCGCACATGCGCGAGGACATCCAGCAGGACCTCGGCCTCTACGGCAATATGCTCGTGGATGACCCTGAAGCAGGCTATTACAATCCGGTCAATCGGGAGGAAGCCCTGATTCTGGACGACCTGCTGATCGACCAGAACGGCCTCATCCCGTACGGCATGGAAGCACCGACACATACACTGATGGGTCGCTTCGGCAACGTGATGCTTACCAACGGATCGACCGACTACCGCCTCAACGTGAAGCGCGGCGAAGTGGTGCGCTTTTACCTGACCAACGTCGCCAACTCCCGGACGTTCAACATGACGTTTGGCAACGCGAAGGTGAAAGTCGTCGGGTCGGATGTGAGCAAGTTTGAGCACGAGGCGTGGGTCGGCAGCGTGCCTATCGCGCCTGCTGAGCGCTACATTGTAGAAGTACTTTTCGACGAACCGGGCGAGGTGGCACTAACCAACTCGATCCAGGCCATCAACCATTTCCGCGGCGAGTTCTACCCCCATGTCGATACGCTCGGCATCGTGACGGTGTCGGACGAGCCGGTGGCGCAGGATCACAAAGCAAGCTTCGAAGCGTTGCGCGACAACGAGGACGTCATTGCCGACATTGACGATTACCGTCCCCACTTCGACCGGGCACCCGATCTGGAATTGAACCTGACACTGAAGGTCAAAAACCTGCCGGTGTCCATCATGCGTTCGATGGAAATCGACACGCTCTACGTCCCGCCGATGGAGTGGAACGACGCGATGCCGATGATGAACTGGCTTTCCACCGGCACGCAGGTCACCTGGATCCTGCGCGAGCCGTCAACAGGCCACGACAACATGGACATCGACTGGCGCTTCAAGCTCGGCGATGTGGTAAAGCTGCGCCTTTTCAACGACCCGAAGACGTTCCACCCGATGAACCACCCGTTCCATGTCCACGGACAGCGGTTTCTGGTGGTCGCGATGGACGGTGTGCCCAACCCGAATCTCGTCTGGAAAGACACCGCCATCGTGCCCGTCGGCTCCACGATGGACATCCTCATCGACATGTCCAACCCCGGCGACTGGATGATGCATTGTCACATCGCTGAGCACCTGCACGCAGGTATGATGCTTGGCTTCAGCGTAGACGACGAGACAGGGACTAACTGACAAGCCGCTTGCTGTTTTCCGGTTGTGTCTTCACCTGTTGTCATGGACCGTTTCCTCGAAACTCCGCGTCTCTACCTCCGCCGGTTCACGCCGGACGATGCACCGCTGCTCTACGAACTGGACAGTGACCCCGAGGTGATGCGCTACATCTCGAAAGGTCAACCGACACCCTTAGAGGCTATAGAAAGCAAAGTGCTGCCACGCTGGCTAGCCTACTATGAACAGGGCGACCACGTGGGCTACTGGGCTACGCACGAACAAGCATCTGGTGCGTTCATCGGGTGGTTTCACTTTCGCCCAAACCGTGATCTGCCTGAAGACATGGAGCTTGGCTACCGGCTCATGCGCAGCATGTGGGGCCAGGGCTATGCGACGGAAGGCTCACGAGCCATCATTGAAAAAGCCTTCGCCGAATGGGTGGTGGCACACGTGATAGCAACCACCCTACAAACAAACACCGCCTCACAACGGGTGATGCAAAAGTGCGGACTCCGCTTTGAGCGTTTTTTCAGCTATCCCGAAAGCCTGTTACCCGGCTGGGCCGCCGATGAACGCCGCGCCGTACAGTATGGGTTGTATCAAACGGATTATCTACGGTAGCTATGTCCCTCCCTGCTTCTTTTTCCCGCGAAGATCTGCTGCGTTGCGCCCGTGGTGATCTTTTTGGCCCTGGCAACCTGCGGCTGCCGGGGTCGCCCATGCTCATGCTCCACCGCATCACCACCCTGGACGCCAGCGGTGGGCAGCGCGAGCGCGGCCTTGCCATTGCTGAACTCGACATCTGCCCGGATCGCTGGTTCTTTGAGGGGCATTTTCACGAAGACCCCGTGATGCCGGGTTGCCTGGGACTGGACGCGCTGTGGCAATTGCTGGGTTTCTTCCTTGCGTGGCGGGGTCACCCCGGCAAAGGTCGCGCTTTCGGCGTGGGTGAAGTCAAGTTCAAAGAGCCTATCCTGCCCTCCGCCAGCCAGGTGACCTTTCAGCTAGATGTGAAACGCATCCTCACACGCGGCCTTGTGCTCGGCATTGCCGATGGCGAAGTGGCGGTTGATGGACACCTTGCGTATACCACGCAAAATCTCCGGGTCGGACTGGTCGTGGGCTAATCCCCTCTCTCGACGCCCCATACCTTTGCGCTGAATTCACGTCATGGCTGTCGAACGCCGCCTATTTTTGAACGTGTTTTCCCAAACCAAACGGCTTCCCAGCCTCTTTTCCTGTGATTCTCATCCTCACGCCCAACGTCGACCTCGCCTCGGAAGAATACCAGCAGTTGACGAACTACCTGGATAACCTCCCTGGCATCCAGCACCGCATGCACCACGAGCAAGGCACCGAGCAACGCCTGACTGAGATTTACCTCATCGGTGATACGGGCACGCTCTCGAAGGACTATATGAACAGCCTGCCGTGTGTAGAGCGGGTGGTGTGCGTCTCAGAAGCCTACCGCGTGCTGGGCCGCCACAAAGGCGACGACCGCGACACCCATTTCGACTACAATGGCGTGCGCTTTGGTCAGGACACCCTGCACGTCTTCGCAGGTCTCTGTGCCGTTAGCACCAGAGAGCACGTCGAAGCCATGATGAAAGCCCTCCACGAACAGGGACAGGTCTGTACGCGGATGGGGGCCTACAAACCACGCACGAGTCCGTACTCGTTCCAGGGCCACGGCAAAGATTGCCTGCCGTTCGTCTTCGAGTTGGCGGGTAAATACGGCATCAAGATCATCGCGATGGAGGTGACGCACGAGTCGCACGTTGAGGAGATCGACGAGGCCTTGCATGCCACCGGCAACCCGACGGGTGTGATGCTTCAAATTGGCACGCGTAATACGCAGAATTTTGAACTGCTCAAGAGCGTCGGGCGGCAGCGAACTTATCCCGTGCTCTTCAAGCGTGGCTTCGGCATCACCCTGGATGAGTCGCTGAACGCAGCGGAATACCTTGCCAGTGAGGGCAACCGCAATGTGGTCTTCGCGCTACGCGGCATGAAAACCAACATGGGCGATCCGCACCGCAACCTCGTCGATTTTGCACATGTGCCCGTCGTCAAGCGCCTCACGCGGATGCCCGTCTGCGTCGACCCCTCGCATTCCGTCGGCTCTCGCAATGCCAGCCCGGAGGGCCTGCTCGACGTCATGCACGTCACAGCACAAGGCATCATTTCCGGGGCCAACATGGTGCTCGTAGATTTCCATCCTGAGCCCAGCAAAGCGCTGGTAGACGGCCCTCAGGCGCTCCGGATAGAAGAATTACCGTTCTTCCTCGAAGATGTACAAATCGCCCGTGATGCTTACCTGCAACGGGAAAAACTGGCCCAGCGTCTTCAGGAGCAGGTGGCGTAAGCCTCCTTCTTAAACCCGCAACAGCCGCTGCCCTGGAATAGGAAGCAACGGCTGTCGGCGGAGGTTACCACGCAGCGATCAACGCAAACCGTCGATCAATAGATAGTGTCGGGTGTAGAGCGTCGTTTTTAAAGGGGGCACCCACTTTTGCGCTAATTATTGTAAGTGCGCCGCCCAAAATCGACCCAGAGCAGCAGACCCGTATTGGTGTTGCCAAACGGGCATCCAGCCAGTTCATAGAGTGGCTGGATGCGCCAGGCCAATCCGCTGAGTTTGTAGCGGTGGGTCGCAGCACGCTCTTCAGGCGGCCGGTTTCCTGCTGGCTCCACTTTCTTGTAGGAATATCCGTACTTAGACGGTTGCTTTGCATTCATAGGGTTTGTCCTCGCTTTTCCTTTATATCGGCAGAGCCGCGGATTTTTAAAAGCGAGGCAACGGAAGGACGATTGTCGAGGGGAGAAGGTCGAAGAAAAATGCGTTCAGCATTCGACCCTCCCCCTTCGACATTCGCCCTTTCCCTCATTCCTCTTTCAGATAGGGGCGATAGCCCGTCTTGCGAAACCAGCCATGCGTATCATCTTCGGCCAGCATGCCTTCCTCGAAGTAGGTGCGAATATGCTCGCCCGCTTCCACCTCGGTCAGCCCGAGCCGGTCGGCAGTGACAAGGGTTTCATTCAGGGTAAACCGTTCGGGCAATACCTCGAAGAGCACCACGGCCCGCTCCGAGATGGGCAGCGTCATGGGCTGCATGAGGCGCGGCTCGTTAGCATACTGAGCAAACAGCAACCGGCGGAGCGAGGCATTCTCGTGCCGCTCGGCTTCCAGTTCGCGTTTCAATTCGTCTATTTGCGCCTGTGCGCTTTCTTCAATCTCTGCCATGAGCATGGAACAGGTACCAGGAACGTGTAAAGGGTAAAGGTAGAAAAGAAGCAGATCGCCTTCACAGACGCCGTGACATCTTTCCAGGATTTTCTATGCTGGGCCGGAGTGGGCGGCTCATGCGACCATCCAGCAAATTGCTATATTGTATCGGCGCAGATGGCCCCAACTGTAATCCCCGTTACATCAAAGTAGCAGCAACATCGTTCTGACTCGATCTACGATCTTATGCAAAACATTCTGATATCCGTCAGCCTGTGGGACACGACAGACACGGTGCTAGCGCAGGGTTCGCGCATCGCCGAAGCCTTCGACAGTACCGTCTGGCTGCTTCACATCATGAAAGAGCCTTCTCTCGGCTCCCCCCGTGCCTCCACACCCGAGTTGCGCGAGGAGAAAGCAAAGGAAAAGAGTGACCTGGACACGGAGATGCAAAGCCGTGCTAACGACCTTAAGCAACGCGGCCTGGAGGTCCACACGCTGTTGCGCGAAGGCACAGACCCCGCCGATGTGATCCTGGAAGAAGCCAGGCAAGCCAGCGCCGACCTGATCGTCATGGGAGCCCACGGACGCGGCGCGCTCTACGGGGCCCTGCTGGGCGATATAGCGCAGGATGTCGTGCGACAGGCTCCCTGCCCCGTTCTGCTTGTCCCGATGAAAATGCACCAGGCGCAGCAAAAAGCGGAGCAGGAAGCACAGAAAAAGGAAAAGGCGTAATGTGGAAAAGGCAAACCACCGGAGCCTGCTTACTCCTCCTGCTTCTGGTAGCAGGCTGCACACACCCGCAGAAACCATCCGCCCAACCTGCACCCCTGAGTCTGACCTGGCATCCCATCGACTCGTTGCAGGCCCGCTTGCCGGAAGGCATACGCGTCTACGCCGGGCAAAGCGAGACGCCACCCCTCCGCGCCTGGTATGCCCACATTGACGAGCCTAGCCCCCACATCACGACGCGGGTGGTGGTCTCGGACGATACAACCGATAACCGGGAAGCTACGAGCAGCTTCGCCCGCGACCTCGAGGCCTGTGTGGTGGTCAATGGGGGCTACTTCACCATGGACAAAACCCCGGCCGGGCATGTGGGGCTACTGTACGTAGATCACCAGATCCGCGAAGCGGCTACGCGCTCCGTGCAACGCGATGATCTCCGCTTCGAGACGGCCCGTGCCGCTATTGGCTTCGAGGGCGACAACCTGCAGATTACCTGGGCCACCACGCGCAACGACACCCTATACCGCTGGCCCACCCCGCCGCCACACCAACCCGGCCACCCCGCCGCACCCCTCTCCTACACGGACGCCCAACCCTGGACTGTGCGCGACGCCCTCGGCACGGGGCCGATGCTATTGGTCGGTGGTGAGATGCGGGTAACCTCCGACGCAGAAGTGTTCTTCGGCACCTCCATCCCCGAGGTCCACCCGCGCACGGCGGCTGGGATTACCGCTGAGGGCAACTTGATTGTGATGGTGGTGGATGGACGGCAAGAGGCCAGCCGGGGTGTGAGCCTGGAAGAACTGGCGGCTCTGATGCGCGATGCCGGAGCGGTGGACGCCCTCAACCTGGATGGCGGCGGCTCCTCCACCATGGTGGTGCAGGGCGTCCGCCTCAACCTGCCAACGGGCGGCGAGGTAGAACGCGAGGTGATGTCTGCGCTGGCCACCTTCTGCGATTGATCAGGGGGAATCTATGCACCCGCCTCGTGCCAGCGCGTCCCGACCACATCGCCCTCTTTCACCCGATAAAACCCGAGATCGTCGCCGGTGCGCATTTTGGTGAGGTAGATGATCTGCCCCACATGCATCGAGAAATGCTCGACGACATGATAAACCGCATCTAACACCGACACCTCCAGGCCCTGAATCTGGCGCGGCTCCAATAGCGCGCTGGCATCCAGCGAGGAGAATACCTGATCCATCTCGTCTAGCACACGTCGTAGCCGCTCCATCAACACCCTTCGGGGCAACCGTTCACGCTCATCGAACTCCTGCTGCCGCTGGCGTACATCATTGGCCCCGCCCACGCCGCTCACAATCCATTGCTGCACGTTGCCCGCCAGATGCAGCAGCAGGTTGCCGACGCTGTTGGACTGGTCGTTGGGCCGCCACCAGAGGTCTTCGTCCGAGAGCTTTTCTACACACCGCTCGATTTTGGGCAGGTATTCCTGTTGCAAATAGTACCGGGATTTTTCTATAAAGGCCGTGGCGGGATCGGACATGGGTTAGGAAGGAGTTCCTGGTTTGGGGTTCCTGGTTATTGGTTCTTTTCTATCCACTCTCCACCCGATACATCTCTTCTCCGTACCGCCTCACTCGGATGCAGGATCCCGCAGGGCGTGGCTCAACGCCTGCACGGCCATCGCCGTGGCAAGCATCGGGTCGTCCTCTTTATTGGGCGCACCATAGGGGTTGGCAAAGCTGCCATCCTCATGTTGTTTTTCGGCAAGGAGGTGCACCACTTCCTCCCGCCAGGATCCAGGCTCTTGAAGTGCTGCGTAGGCTTCTGCACGTACAGCCAGATGGTAGAAGACCAGCACCCGATGCCACTGCGCAGGGTCGTCCTGCGGGATACCGCCGGGGTAGGCCCAACCGGGATGCTGACGTAGCCAGTCTATCGCGGCCTGCATGCGCTGATCGTCGGGCGCGACGCCTGCCGCCAGCAAGGCCAGCACCCCATCGCTGGTCGTCGTTGCATAGCTACGAAAGACAGGGCGCTTGGCGGACGCACCCGGCACCCGCCCGGCTTTGTTGACCGTGATGATCACGGGCGAGGCGAAGAAGCCGCCATCGAAATGGCTGGTGTCGGCTCCCAGCCGGTCGGTGCTTTTCTGAAGCAGGCAGAGGAAAATACCGGCTTTCCGATACGTCTCGGCGTTGTTGTACCCGGCCTCGCGTAGGGCCTGCAACACCCGGCGGGTGTGCGAGAGATCGACATGCCCGACGCTTCCCGGCGGCAACCCCTGCTCGCCAAAGCCCCAGCCGCCATACGCCCAGTCATCTCCCTCCACTCCACGTGCTTCCACAAATTGCTGAGCCGCCAGATACGCCGCCATCTTGTCGATTAACGCACTATCTGCTGGCTCCCCGGCACGAACCAGCACACGCACGGCATAGGCAGTGGCATAGTTGGGATACTCCAGAATGTCCGGGTCGGCCAGCCCCAACACACCCGCTGCGTTCGTGTGTTGCCGGATAAAGTCGAGCGCGGCCTGCACCTGCCGAGGCGGTTTTTCGCAATGCACATCCGGCGCTTCGAGGAGGGCGTGCAACACGTAGGGCGTCCACGCCTGCCCGCCGCGCAAAAAACCATGCGTTCCGCTGTGCCATCCGCCATCTTCCTCCTGCTGCACCCACAGAAACTGGCAGGCGTCACCCAGCATCACCTCCGCCTCACTGTGTGGCTCCGGCGGCGCGCATCCGCTGGCGATGAGCAAAAGCAGCGTGACCAGATAAGCTGAACCGTTCCGCATTCTTTAACGGTGGCTGGTTGATGGTAAAAGTGGATAGCATCGGAGGGCGGAAGGCGGAGAGCCTCTTTTCGCCCCTTGCGCTCCGCCCTCCGCTTTCCAAACGTCCCGTAGCGCAAAGGCACACTCCTCGGAAGATACGCTACCCTTCCGCTATCAGCCATCCACCAGCATGCCTCACGCAGCCATCATCGTCAAGATCACGGCGGCCGTACAGAAGACGGGACTGGTGATGCAATGGTGACCGCTCCAACTGCCATCGTTGTTCTGCATCTACGAGAGGCGCGTGTGCCTTTTCTGATACCATTCGTCCCACGCTTCGCCACCGGCCTCAGCCAGCGACTCACTCGTCATCATGTAGCTCAGAAACTCCTCGCCGCCGTTGTTGCCAAAGCCCGTAAGCACAGCATCATCGCGGAGCATGTCGGTGGCGGCTTTGTTCTGCCGGTATACCTCGGCCATCTTTTGGGCTTCTTCGGCTTCATAGCCGAGTTGCTGGAGGTTTTCCTCAGAGACCGTAGCGTCTTTCAAGCGTCCCTCTTTGGCAGCCGACACAACCTCTTCGTCCAATGCCTGCGCCTCTTTGGCCGTGGCCCGCTGGGCGCTGGCGATAGAATAGAGCGAGATGCCTGCGGCACTCTCCGTCCGTACCGCACCAGAGGTCGCATCGATGTTGTTTTGCTGATACCGCCGCGAGCGTTCCAGGGCGTCTTTATCTACGTTCAGCCCGGCACCATCGGCCATTTCGAGCGCATTGTTGGCCATCGCCGATTGCAACACACCGGCCCAGCCGCCCTGTGAGTTCCAGCTTCCGTCAGCGTCCTGCGCCCGCGAGAGTTTGGTAATACAGGTCTCCAAGGCATCGCCAACGCGGTTGCGAAGGATTTTGTCGTGCTTGGTGTGCGGCAGCACCTGTGTGAGAAACTGAGCGGTCATCGCCACATCAATGTTTTGCCCAAGCTTCGCCTGCGGCTGGGTGCCGCTGATGTTGGATATCTTGCTCCCTTCCTCGGGATACGTCTCCACCATGCCGAGCAGGTAGTCCAGAGCGCGACGGACGTTGTCGTGGTACGGACCGTCCGTCAAGGTGCTACCGGAACGCAGCAGCGCCATCGCGGAGAAGGCGGTTGTGGCTGGGTCGATCTGTACGGCGTGTGGATCGCGGATGCCCTGGTTGGCGTGCGTCCCGGCTCCCCAGCCACCGTTGTCGAACTGGGCTGCTGCCAGCCAGTCCAGCCCTCTAGCAACGAACGCGGGGACCTCACCGGTCAGGGTTACGCCTGGATCAGCCTCCTGGGGGTAATCGACGGGGTGGGAAACGAAGGCGGCTACGGTTAATGCGACACCGAGGCCGGCTACGAGCAACGGCAAGCGTGTTATCTTTTTCATAGCTCCAGATGTTGGATGAATAATCGGCCCGCACATACGCCGGGCAGCCGAAGGTCCTCCGGCAGCCTGTGCCAGCCTAGACCTTCCTCACCATCAAAGACCATCCGGATGTCGGTGGCAGAACGGCAAAAAACGATACCTTTATTCGATGGGCACCCAGGTATCCGCCCGTCCCGTCACGCAAAAGAACGCTGGCGTACGGTTGATTATTGCCCTTTGCTTTTCTAGCCGCTTACGATTTGTGTGCTGGTTTTACACTTTTGTGATTCACTTTCCGCGCAAAAGCGTAATTTGTAGAGGTGTTGGTTGGTCCTTTCATTGCTCAGACAAGCACTACTATGTCACGCCGCAGGTTATACGGAATGGGGATTGCTGCCCTGCTACTGCTGGCGGGCTGCGTGGGCACCGACCTGGTCGATGAGATGCCCACGGGCGATGCCCGCATCGAACTCGACCCACCCACGGCCGCCGTGCAAGAAGGCAACACCGTCCGTTTCAACGCAACGTATTTCGATCCTTTTGACCGGGAGCAATCCGTTCCCATGCAATGGGAAGTCGCCGACCCGTCCATTGCCACCGTAGATGGCGATGGCATGGTACAGGCGCTACAGGTCGGACAAACGACACTCCGGGCCAAGGCCGAGGACATTACCAGCGACCCGGCCATGATCACCGTCGTAGCCAACGAAAACACCGTCGCCCAGGTTGTGGTATCGCCCGCAAGCGTGCAACTCGAAGCCGGTGCCACCCAGGCTTTTACGGCTACGGCCCTAAATATCAATGGGGAAACGCTAGACGGGATATTTTTTTCCTGGACTAGCGCCGACCCCACCATCGCCACCATCGACGATGGAGGCACCGCGACGGCCCTGCAACCTGGCACAACGTCCATCACGGCTACGGCAGAGGGCGTAATGAGCGCTCCAGCCCAACTCAGCGTGGCAGGCGACAGTCGACGTGGCATGTTTACCCGGCGACCCGGCACTTCGTACAACCTGGAAGGACACGCTACGCTACAAGAAGGCCCTGGCGGCACGCTGACGCTTCAGTTGGAAAATGATTTCTCTTCTAGCGATGGCCCTGGTTTATACGTGTATCTCTCCCGAACCAGCGCCGTTACCAGTTCGAGCCTGGAGGTTGGTGCCCTGCAAGCCATTTCTGGTCCATCCACCTATAACGTGCCAGGCCCGACGACGTTAACGACGTACGACTGGGTCATCATCCACTGCAAGCCCTTCAACGTCACCTTTGGCTACGCTCAACTGCAATGACCGCTTCCACACGCGCCCTCCTTGGGATCATGCTGCTCTGCTTGCTACTCCCTGCGCTGCCAGTCCATGCTGATGGATGGCCCCAGCGACGCGGGCACGGCTACTATAAGCTCGGCTTCTATACGCTACGCGCCATGCACTACTACGAGCCGGGCGGCAACCGCATTGCCATCCCCACCGTCGGCGATTACACGTTCAGTTTCTATGGTGAATATGGCCTGACGGACCGGCTCACGGCCATTGCCTACGTGCCCGTCCAGCGTATTACGCTCAATCGGCAGGTCGGGCGCGAGACGGGCTTCGAGTACACGGAGGGCGATGAGATTACCAGTCTGGCTGATCCGATCCTCGGCGTGCGCTTCGGGCTGTTGCAATTTGGCGGGACGGTGGTCAGTGCGGGCCTCAAGCTGGGCCTGCCTCTCGGCAACAGCGACCAGACCAACGGCCTCTACACCGGCGATGGCGAATTCAACCAGCAGCTATCGCTCGAAGTCGGGCATTCGTTCTATCCAATCCCTGCGTATGCCCTCGTGACGGCAGGCTTCAACCAGCGTTCCAGTGGCTTCTCGGACGAGGTGGTCTTTGGCGTCGAAGCAGGCTACACGGTTGCCAACAACTGGACGATCATCGGGCGCGTGCAGGGCCTGGAGAGCCTCAAAAATGGCGATGCAAGCGGCGGGCAACTCGGCTTTGCAGGCAACGACCAGCGCTACCTGCTCTACGGTGCCGAACTCGCCTACACGCACAACGACAGCTACGGCGTTTCGCTCGGCGTGCAGAATGCCACCCGCGCCCACAACGTCCTGTCGGCTCCGGCTTTCTCGTTGGGCCTCTTTCTCAAACGCTGACGCTAGATGCCCATGCCGGGCGATGGCGCAAACACTTTGTTAACGGACAGCACCGCGGCCTGCATGGTGAAATCATGGGGCGCTTTGGATTTCAGCATAAAGCAAAAGCCGTCGTAGCTCGTAAAGTATTTGTGCGCCTTCGGAAAGCCAGACTGCACATGCAGCACCAGCGGTTTTTCAGACTTTTTGAGAACGCTCAAAAAAGCCTCTCGCTCGACATCCACGACGAGGCTGCTGCCGCTCTGCTGAGGTGTATGTGCCATCATGTTGATGGTTACTGGTTGATGGTTTTTAGTTCTTGGCTGCCTCGATCCGCCAGCGCTTCGCAGATCGGAGCTAGGAAAATTCCCTTTTCAATATCGCAATCACTTCACCGAAAACCTCTTTGATATTTCCTTTTGAAAATTTGAGGTAATCGATTCCAGCAACATTGGAGAAGGGCTCGGTTTCCTCTTCAAGCACGAGGATGGCTCGACTAAAACCCAGCTTTCCCTGAAATAAGCCTGC
>Ga0102947_1000460_pt1 | contig 14648 bp, 12 predicted proteins | sample SalPon2A_A_D2_MG_FD_78210 | JGI IMG/M metagenome (GOLD analysis project Ga0102947, IMG submission 78210) | Soil microbial communities from South San Francisco under conditions of wetland restoration - Salt Pond MetaG R2A_A_D2_MG | ecosystem: Environmental > Terrestrial > Soil > Wetlands | place... | reverse complement strand
CATCTGGGGCCAGTGGGCGACCTCGCGGGCTTGCTCCACTTTACCAAACCATCGAGGAGTGCCGCCACAAAGTAGGTTCCACAGGGGCCCTATCAAAGCCGCTTGCCGCCTGCCCAGGCTCCAATCTGCCGATGCCCTATCCGTCACAGCAACGCGCATGCGGCACTAGCAAAAGTCCTCGATACGAATCACCGTATCGCCCTGCTCCGCCTCGGCGGCAATGTTCGTGGCAATGACCAGGATCCGCCCGGCCTCGCGCTGATGGGCCATAACCCGCTCGACCATGTCAAGACCGGCCGCGTCGAGGTTGGCAGAGGGTTCGTCGAGCAGGAGTAGCCACGGCTCAGCCAGCAGTGCAGCGGCATATTTAACGCGCTGCTTCATGCCAGAGGAATAGGTACCCACCAGATCGTCGGCGCGGGACGCGAGCGCCACCATCTCCAGCACCGCTTCGATGCGCTCGGGAGCCTCTGGCAACTGTCGGGCTCGTGCAAGGAATTGCAGGTTCTCACAGGCCGAAAAGCCATCGTACACGTTCAGGTAGGGTGCTACCAGACCCGTTCGCAAGGGATGCTCTTCGCCGGGGAGGGCACGGCCTCTGCGGGTAAGCGCAACGGTGCCCTTCGTCGGGCGCATGACGCCTGCCAGAATGCGCAGGAGCGTCGATTTACCTGCGCCGTTGGCCCCCGTCACCGCCAGCGTCTGCCCCCCACGTAGCATAAAAGACAGGTTGCGGAACAGCACCCGCCGCCCGAATCGCTTCCCCAGACCATCCGCAACAAGCTGTAACATGGAAAATCTTGACAAACTCGTGTAATCCCCTTCGGCTTGCGGCTCCACAAGCTATCTCGACCGACGAGGTATTGTATATTCGGCATGCGACAAGCATCATAACGGGTTCTTCCCATAGAAAATCAACCAAACGATGAAAACCTCGCTGAAAAATACAGGCTGGATGGCGCTCCTGGGTAGCTTTATGCTCTTCTCGGCCTGCACCGAAAACCCAGAACCAACCGACACCGACGATGCCACGGCTACCGACTCTGCCCGGATCGAACAGCCGACGCCCGCAGAAGCAACTGCACAACTCGCGCCTACTGAAGGCTTCAATGCCAGCGGTACGGTCACTTTCACGCAGATGGGCGGTGGGGTCCGCGTCGTGGCTGAGGTGATGGGCGTGCCCGAAGGCCAGCACGGTTTCCACATCCACGAGACAGGAGATTGCAGTGCCCCGGACGCTGGCTCGGCAGGCGGCCATTTCAACCCGACGGACACACCGCACGGAGCCCCCGACAATGCAGTGGACCAGCGCCATGTAGGCGACCTCGGCAACCTGGAAGCCAGTGCCGATAGTACAGGCACCTACGACCGTACCGACACCGTCATCTCGCTGCAAGGCCCCAACGCCATCGTCGGCAAAGCCGTCATCTTGCATGCTGGGGCAGACGACCTGACCTCACAACCCTCCGGCGATGCAGGCGACCGGATGGCCTGTGGTGTCATCGAAATAAGCGACACAATGTAACAAACCAACCAATAGTACAAATAGCATGGGGAGACTCGCCTTTAATGAGTGCGGGTCTCCCCATGCTATTTTAGAGAGGGCTTGCTCTGTGCCTGAACCGTATAAATAAAATCACCGAAAGCCGAGGCGTCGTCGTTGGCGGCGTTGGCAGTGGCGTGAAACACCACGGTTCCGGTTTCTTCCTGCGCTGGCGTCCAGGTGAACATCCAGCGGACTGTATCCGGCATACTGAGGGTGGTGCCACCATCGGCGTGCTGGGCGTACTGGATCGCTGATGAATCGTCCTGTATTACATCGACGCGGCCATCCATCGGGTCCAGGGTCCCGGCCTGGCTCCCGTCTGCCAAACGGGCGGCCTGTTGGAGGCCGCCGCTCGCCATCGCGGACCGCGTGAGTTGGACGGTAAGCTCATACCGTTGCCCGGCGCGATAGACTTTGGGTACACCTTCAATAACGAGTGATCCGCCCGGTTCATTCAGTGCGCCCCCAAAATGGCACGCCTGGCATGTTGGCTCACCGAAGCCCCCGGTATGCGCAGGCGGTGCCCCATCGGGATAGCGGGCCGGCAGCCAGGCCCCCCCCAGCAAGAGGACAGTCCCCCAAAAAATCCAGAACCTACGGCGCATGGCAGAAGGGAGCATCAGGGAATCACAGCGCGACCAATGGTGTTGGTGTCCGTGCAGAACCAGACGGTGCGGGTGGGTGCGTGGAACATCATGTGCCGCACGGTGCCGCCACCGCTCTCAATCTCGGTGGTGCTGAAGAATTCGTTCGTTGCCGGATCGAAGCCCACAAACCGATTCGGATCCACCCCAGACTCCACAAACCAGAGGCGATCCTGATCATCTACGGCCATGCCATAGGGGCGGCTGCTGGAGCCACTCGGCATATCCCACTCTTCGACCGTTTCATCGCTCGGATTGTAGCGGCCCAGTTTCCCGCCTGCGTAATCGACATACCACACCATGCCATCCGACGTAAGTTGAATCCGCCGAGGACGTATCTCTTCGCGAGGCAGCGCAATCTCCTGCAAGGTCATTGTTGCTGGATCCACTGTGGCGAGTTTGTTGGTGCCAAACAGGGCGATCCAGGGGCGGTCGTTGCTATCTACCACAATACCATAAGGCCGCGCTCCCTGCGTAGGCACCTCCATCAACTCCACATCGCTGGAGGCTTTCGTGAGCTTCCCGACAAAGTTGCCGCCCTGCACGGTGAACCAGATATCGCCCTGGCTATCGAAGATGAGGGTATGCGGATCGCGGGCAGCAGGATCAGGCATGTCAATCTTGGTGAGGTCGCCCGTGTCGGGATCAAGCTTGCCGATGTAGGCCGCCCGGTTGCCAGCTACCCAAACGGTCCCGTCCGTGTCCACAATCAGGTTGTGCGGTCCGGCTCCCTCACCCAGTTCGTACCGCTTGAACTCGCCTGTCTCGGGATCGAGATAGGCAGCATAGTCGGATCGCTGACCGACAAACCAGACGCGCCCCTGTCCATCCACATAGGGATCGCGGGGGCGTGAGTTTTCCCACGGCACATCCCATTCAGTAATCTCTACAGGATCGACCGCAGACGGAGCGACATTGTCTACCGGACCCAGGCACAGAAACGAAGCAAGCAGTAACAGAGTCAGCGTTTTCATCGGTGGGCCTCCCAGATTGGATAAAGGACAGAGATGTATGTGCTACAAAAACGATCTACTTGAAACGACACCTGCGCCTTCCAGGGCAAAAAGAGATTGTACATGCTAAAATAGCAACGGGTCAAAGGCAAGCAGAATCGAGAAATTCGGCTAAGGAAACCTTCCTCGGCACTTCGTCGTGTGCAGGGCAATTCATTTGCCTGGGCTAGAAACAGCCTATTTTGTTAAACTTGGGCTTTCCTCATAGCGCGACTTTTCTATGCGGCGTGTCTTTTTATTGATGGTGGCTGGCGGTTTACTCGCCATAGTGGTCTGGAGTAGTCTGTTCCTCTGGCAGCCGGAACCTCCGGTCCCCGCCGAACCGCCGCGCCTGCCGTCCGAGACCGGCTGGATTCAACGTACGTACCCGCACTTTAAGGCCGACGCCAACGCCTACCGCCGCGCCTTTGCCGAGCGTGAGGTGCTACACCGCACCGCATCGAAGTCCGACATCTTTGGCTCCTGGCAGGTGCTCGGCCCCACCAACATCGGCGGTCGCGTCGTGGATGTGGCGTTCGATCCGCACCACCCCGACACAGTTTACGCAGCGGCAGCTACGGGCGGTGTCTTTAAGTCGGTGGACAGCGGCATGACCTGGGCCCCTATCTTCGACGACCAGCCGCTACTCACCATCGGCGACATTGCTGTAGATCCGGTGGATACGGACGTGATCTATGTAGGTACGGGCGAGGCCAATGGCGGGCACAATAACTTTGCGGGCAGTGGTGTCTACAAATCGACAGATGGTGGTGAGACGTGGCAGTTTCTGGGTCTGGATCATACCGTCAGCATCGGGCGCATCCTCGTTCATCCCACGAACCCGCAGCGCGTGTACCTTGCGGCGATTGGCTCCTACTTCGGAGCCAACGAAGGAAGCGACGACGAAGAGCGCGGCCTCTACCGCAGCGACGATGGCGGTGCCCGTTGGGACAAGGTGCTCCACGTCAATGACACCACAGGTGTCATCGATCTCGTAATGCGACCCGACAACCCGAATGTCCTTTTCGCCGCCACCTGGGAGCGCATCAGAGAAGTCACCGGTGCCAACCTCAGCGGCCCCAACAGCGGCATCTACAAATCAACCAATGGTGGCGACTCGTGGACCAAGCTCGGCCCATCCACTGGCCTGCCCGAAGGCCCCTCTGGACGCATCGGCCTCTCGATCAGCCGTGATAATCCAGATGTGATGTATGCGCTCTACACGGATGGCTTAAACTACCAGGGTCTTTACCGCTCAGACAACGGTGGCGTGACGTGGCGCAATGCCAACCCGAGCGGTACGCTCTCGCAAGGTTTCGGCGGCTTTAGTTGGTACTTCGGTCAGGTACGCGCCCATCCCACCAATCCCGATATCGTGTTTGTGATGGATGTCGGGCTGATGCGCTCGACAAACGGCGGTGCTACCTGGACGCGGCTGCCCGGCACTCACGTCGATCATCACGCGCTGGCGTTTCACCCAGAGGATCCGACCTTCCTCATCAATGGCAACGATGGCGGGCTCGCGCTGTCTCAGAATAGCGGGAACACCTGGTCAAGTGTTGCCAGCTTGCCCGTCACGCAGTTTTATGAGATCGGTCTCGACCCGAACGATCCCGACCGGGTCTACGGTGGCACCCAGGACAATGGTACCCTTCGCAGCAACGGCCTCGGCGGCTGGCAACGCATCTACGGCGGCGATGGCTTTTACGTCATTGTCCATCCCGACGACCCTAACATTGTGTATGCGGAGTCGCAGAACGGGGGGCTAGTCAAGATTGTACATGACGAGACCCGCAACGCAACGTCCGGCGTCCCGCCTACCTCTCAGGAACCTCGCAACTGGTCTATGCCGGTAGTCATGGATCCCGGCAATCCAGAGGTGCTCTACCTGGGCACCAATCGGTTGTATCGCACCGTCAACGGAGCCGCGTTCTGGCAACCTATCAGCGAGGTGCTTACGGACCAGCCTACCCTTCCCCTCCTCGGCACCATCACCACCATCGCGGTTGCGCCAACCAATTCGGACGTGATTTATGTGGGCACAGACGATGGCAATGTGTGGGTGAGCGATAATTATGGCTCCACCTGGCGATCCATCCACGATGGGCTTCCGCAACGTTGGGTGACACGCATCGTGATCGACCCAGAAGACGACCAGACGGCCTACGCGACGTTTTCGGGGCTGCGCTGGAAGGAACCTCAGCCGCATGTTTTTCGCACGCAAGATCGCGGGACTACGTGGCAAGATATTTCGAGCAACCTGCCTGATGCCCCCGTCAATGCCTTCGCCATTGATCCCATCAATCCCAACTACCTGTACCTCGGCAGTGATGTGGGCGCGTTTGTGAGTGAAAACGGCGGAGGCAGTTGGTCGCCGCTCGGAACCGGACTGCCTGCCGTCTCGGTCTACGATCTAAAAATCTACGATGACGGGACGCAACGCTTCCTCATGGCAGGCACGCATGGGCGATCGATGTACCGATTGGACCTGGCAGAGGTGCCATCCAGCATGCCCGTCGCCTCGGAAGAGAATCCTGCGTTGCCGCACGATTTCACGCTAGAGGCGGCTTACCCCAATCCCTTTTCTACCCAGACAACCCTGACCTACCACCTCGCTACCCCTGCCGACGTACAGATCGAGGTTTTCGACGTACGGGGCCGCCATGTTGCGACGCTGACGAAAGGCTTTTCCGAAGCAGGCTCGCATACTACCGAGTGGCACGCGGATGCCGTTGCGTCAGGCACCTATCTGGCCCGCCTCACCCTTACCACAGTCACGGGCACCACGACGCGCGCAACCATGCTGACCCGCGTGCGATAGGACGGTGCTACCAAGGTCGCCCCTCCCACGAGACCGATGTGACCTACCCTCCTATAGCCCTATGACACATGATTGACTCCTAACACTGCTACATTCCATACCCGGCAACCCGTTTTCTGCCGTTCGGTATAATGTTTTTATACGAATTAGGTACATACGCCTTGCCCACGCTGTATGCCCAACTTGGATCCTGTCCCCTCTTCCAATCTTGCGCTCTTCGGCAAGGACCCGACGCCGCGCATCGTGGCGGTGCTGCCGTTGCTGGACGGAGCATATGCCGAGCAAGCACAAATGCGGGTGTACCAGCGCAGTGCGGATTTCCAGCAGGTCATCGCCACGGATGAGCCGTTCTTTCCCTTCTTCTTCCTCTCCGATATCGACCTGTTGCGGGATTTTCCACGGGACCGGTTTCAGTTTCAACCGCTCGACGGCTCCAATTTTTACCGCTATGTTATCGTCGTGCGCTCATGGTCGGCGTACTGGGATGCTGTTCGCCATGTGGAGCGGGCCGTTGAAACGCGGGAGCGGCGGCCCACTGAACTCTACCTCATCAACAACCCCACTCAGCAATACCTGACGCAGACGGGCCGCACCTGCTTTAAGGACATGGCCTTCGACGACCTGCACCGCCTGCAACTCGACATCGAGACGTATTCGGAGCACGGCTTTCCCAACGCCGACCGGCCCGAAGACGAGATCATCATCGTCTCGCTACACGACAACCGGGGCTGGCATCGCGTGCTCGACACCCGCACCGTCTCCGAGAAAATTCTCTTGCAGGAATTGGTGCGCGTCCTCCGCGAGCGTAACCCAGATGTGATCGAAGGCCACAACATTTACGCCTTCGACTTCCCGTACATCATGACGCGGTGCGAGCGACACGGCGTGCCCTTTGTCATCGGGCGCGACAATTCAGTGCCACGCTCGTTTCCGTCCAGCATGCGCTTTGCCGAGCGGACGATTGACTTCCCGGCGCTGGAGATCGCCGGGAGGCACATCGTGGACACGTTTTTCCAAGTGATGTCCTTCGATGTGTTCAAGCGCGATTTGCCGGGCTACGGCTTGAAAGAGGCAGCGCGCTACTTCGGCTTTGCACCGGAAGACCGCACCTATATCCCCGGTAGCGAGATTGCACAGGTCTGGAAAAAAGACCCGGAGCGCGTGCTGGCCTACGCCCTCGACGATGTCATCGAAACGGAACGGCTGGCCCGCCACCTCTCCGGCTCCACGTTCTACCTGACGCAGATGCTGCCGATGGTGTATGGACAGGTGGCCCGCACCGGCCCGGCATCGAAGATCGAAGCGCTCTTCGTACGCGAATACCTGCGTCAGCGGCACAGCATCCCAAAGAGTGAATGGGGTAGTCAGGCGCTTGGCGGCTACACAGATGTTTTTGTCACCGGCGTAGTCGGCCCGGTCGTGTATGCGGATGTCGAGAGCCTGTACCCGTCGATCATGCTGAACTACGATGTCAAGCCAAAGACCGACGAGCTTGACCTCTTCCCCGACCTGCTGCGCCGCCTCACCGACCTGCGCTTCGATGCCAAGCGGCAGATGAAAACGGCCCCGTCCGATGACGTGCGTAGCGAGTTGGACGCCCGGCAGTCGTCATACAAAACCCTGATTAACTGCTTTACGCCCGATACCGACGTAATGACCGCTTCTGGATTACAACGCATAGGTGATCTGCAAGAAGGCGATCAGGTCTATTCAATCCATCCAGAAACGCTTGAACTAAGCTACAAGCCCGTTGTCAGAACTTACCGGCAAGAGCGTTATGCTGGTCCCCTCGTTCGTTTTGAAAACGCTTTCGTCAATTTTGCGGTGACGCCCAACCATCAGATGCTTACCGCTGTTGTACCTGCAGGTCGCGAGGCCAGTGGCTATGCATGGCGAGAGGCGGCGGATCTTTTCCAGAACAAATATCGCCACAGATTGCCATCGCATACGCCTTTCACGGCTAACTGCCAACAGCTGGCCTTCTCACTTACAGAGGCCTGTGACCGACTCGCGATCCCTTATCTGTATGATACCGAGCGAGATCACATCAAGGACCCGAGGCAACAGGCCAAGTGGATTCCCAACACCTACCGCATGGTCGATTGGCTGCAACTGGCTGGCTGGTATGTCAGTGAGGGATCCGTGTACAAGAGTGAAAGGCAAGATTACGGCTATACTGTCCGTGGCGAATGCTGGAAAGTATCGATAGCCAATAAAACCCCTGTGGAGCGTGAAGCCATCCGGTCACTATTTGATCGGATGGGATTGAACGCCAACGAGTCCGTCAATGGGTTCTCCGTGGGTAACATGCTGCTTGCGCATATTTTGAAAGCAGACTTTGGTTGCGGCAGTGCCAACAAACAGCTTCCTGAATGGATCTGGGTGCTCGACGGGCACCTGCTACGCAATTTGCTCTCTACCGCTTACCTGGGTGATGGCAATAAATCCAGTGGTCGGTACAACACGAAGAGCAGACGGCTTGCAGACGATTTTGTACAGCTCGCCTTTCACTGTGGGAAGCGAGCACGAGTCACTGGTCACGACAGCGGTTGCTGGCGTGTAGCGTACTATGATCGATCCAGAGGTGTACATCCTCTCATCAAAGATGTACATCGCTGGACGGAAGACTACGATGGCCCCATCGTGTGCGTAGAGGTGGCCGATAACCACACGCTCCTCGCCGGGCGAAATGGGAAGCTTAACTGGTGTGGGCAGTCTTTTTACGGCCAACTTGGATTTGGGCACGCTGCCTTCAACGACTTCGCCGAAGCAGATCGCGTAGCAGCGACAGGGCAGGACCTGCTGCGACAGATCATCGCGCTGATTCGCAAGGCGGGCGGTCTTGTGATCGAAGTGGACACCGACGGCGTACTGTTCGTCCCGCCTGACAATGTGCGTGGCGACGAGGCCGAGCGAGCGTTTATTGAGACCCTCAACAAAGAAATGCCGGAGGGCATTCGCATCGGGTTCGACGGGAGGTTCCAGTCGATGCTGTCATACAAGAAGAAGAACTACGCACTGCTGACCTACAACGGGGCGCTCAAGTTCAAAGGCTCGTCGCTCGTCTCGCGCTCCATCGAGCGGTTCGGGCGGCACTTTGTGCGCAAAGCCATTGAGCGGCTGATGCAGCAAGACATCCAGGGCCTGCACGACCTCTACCTGCAAACCCGAGATCAGGTCATTGCCCATGACTGGCAGAGCGTCCGCAGCTTCTCGCGTACGGAGACGCTGAAAGATACCATTGAGCAGTATCTGGCCGATGTGGAAGCAGGCAAGCGCACCCGCGCTGCTTCGTACGAACTCGCCATCCAACAGGCCGTAGCCACCGGGCAGGAACCCCGCAAAGGCGACCGCATCAGCTATTATGTCACCGGCTCCGGAGCCAACGTCACCTCCTTCGAAAACAGCCGTCTCGCCGACGAATGGGACCCCGACAACCCCGATGAGAATACCGCCTACTATCTCAAACGCCTCGACGAATTTGCCCGCAAGTTCGACGCCTTCTTCACCGAGCACGATTTCCGGCTGATCTTCTCGCCCGAAGACCTATTCGGCTTCTCGCCCGACGGCATCCAGATCCTCCGTCAGGAACGGCGTCCCAGCGATGTAGAGGACGAAGTGCCCTTCTGATCGCGGCCTGGAGTTGACCCGGTTTGGTGGCTCTTCCGCATTAATGGTGCAACGGTGTCGATGGTCTTTCACATACACTGCCTAAATACAAAAAATCAACCTTGCAGCGGCACCCACTGACCCCGGTGCGGGCTACTCGTGATGCTCATGCACGCAAAGTGCGGAAGAGCCACTACATCGGGGTAACTCCACGTTCAAGATACGATGACGGCTTGTGAAGCCCGACCGTATAATAGCTTTTTGTGCACCTACATTTTCTACCGTCGTTGAGCAGATGGCGTGTTGTCCATGTGCTGTGCTGTAAGTGCTAAGGTAGGTGAGGATATAGGTCGCCCATCCTTTCCCACGATGGGCAGGAATAACCATCATCCCCAGATCGGTAACGCCCTGCTGAGAATCACTCTTTCGGCACTCGCCGAGCCCGAGCCATTCACCATTCCGACAAAGCACAAAGAGCTCTTTTCTTTCGATTAGGTTTGCTGAATAGCCTCGAAGCCAACCACTCAGGTCCTTTTCACTGCAAAGACAGGCCTGTTGAAAAGCAATCGTTTGGTCCAATTCTGATGCCTTTATTAAGCGAAAATCCAGGCCGTCGGCCTCTGGATGGCTCGGGCAGACCTCTGTGTGGATCTCATACAGATACGTTTGGACCGTTAGCTTCTTTTGCACGTCGAGGCACAAAGAGAGAAAGGATGGATCGATGGTACTTACTATTGCCCGTGTCAACGTACCTTGGGCAATGACATGGTCAAATAGGGTCCGTCCATATTCTTGAAAGGCAGATCGCACATAAAACTGAAGCAGGGTACCTTCGTCATTTGCGGCATAATAGCCTGCTTGCTCTCGGTCCATTCTGATCTCCCAATGCGGTGAGGAATTAATAATACTCTCCCACATGCCATCCATGGGCGCAAGCAGGCTTTGTAGGTATTGTGCCTTGAGGTCAAGAATGGAGGACAAATCGGAGCATTTATGCAAGGAGATCATGGATGTGCCTGTTGTTTGAACATTGAGGAGGTACGTGTTATACCCCACACTAGGTTGCCCAATCAGTTCCTCTGTATTCGAAATGAGTACCAGTCGAAACTCTCCGAAGTTCTTTCCAAGGAGTAGCTTTACGGGTATGATCGAAAATCCTACTCCAATGAGGCCCCCGAGAACCATCCCAATCGGTCTTGCGACGATCTGTATTTCCTCCACTCCATAGCCGTTCAAGTGCATGACTGCTCCTAACACTCCGCCGCCTATTGCTTCACCACGCCAGAGGAGCCTAGACCGCCTACGGATACCTTCGACACCTCATTCGATGGATTCGAGGTGCTTGCCAACTGGCTCGCGCAGCAGAATGCAACTGCCGAAAACGCCATCGTCTGCATCGAGACCACCGGCGTCTATGCTGAAGCACTCTGCTACTTCCTACACGAGCACAGCTTTACGGTCTCCTTGGAGAATCCGCAGAAGGTCAAGCGCGCCTTCAAGACCAACAGCAATAAGAACGATCCCACCGACGCCCGTCAGATCGCCGAGTACACCTTTCGCTTTTTCGATGAGTTGCTGCTGTGGCAGCCTCGCGAGGTCATTGTCGAGCAGATTCGCACGCTGTTGGCAGCGCGTGAGCAGTTCGTGAGTCAACGCACGGCAGGTAGCCGAGGGGAAGTCGCCGCGTTTAGTCTTGAACAACCTCTCGAACACGCTGCTGCGTGTGATCTGTGCGGTGATTAGAGATCGTAGGCCATACGAAAAGACGTATCGCTCGGTGAGTCCGCAAGTGCTACAAGCAGCTTGACTTTGCCATAGAAATCCGCTTGAGGGATGGGTTATGTTTCCCTCACTCATGCACAACGACCGACCGCACAGCCCCTTTTCCTGTTCCCGCTGTAAGATGTATGAAGTAGACGCCCGAGGCCAATCCGTCCCCGTTGATCCTGTAGCGGTGCTGGCCTGGAAGCTGCTTGCCCATCCCCTCTGACCGAACCTTTTGCCCTAGCGCATTGAATAGCTCGATGCGTACACGCTCGGGCGTTCCCAGCGTGAAGACGACGCTTCCTTCTTCACGCATGGGATTGGGATAGACCGACAGAATGGAAAACTCAGCTACGGGCGGGGGATCATTAACAGCTGTCGAGGGGGCTCGGCTCTCCCCGTACTCCTTGCCGCCAACCCTGGCGTACTTCAACTCAGAACCATACAAATTGCCGCCCCCGACAAATCCGATGTCCGTGGCGTAGCATTCGTACCTCAAAATGAACCCTACTCCGCCAAAGCACTTCAGCGCATCTGCCTCCACCCGCTCATTGCCTATCTGTAGACTTTCATTATAGCTTCCCCAAACGTAGAAAAGCGTATCGGGAGCCCCGTAGTAGAGTGTATCGCCGAAAGCCGCTCGCATGTCGAAGTGCGCCAGAAAGTCGGGAAAGTCGACCCGTGAGTAGTAAACAGGTAGCGGCACCTCCATCGTGTCGGCTTCAAGACTTGGCAAGGTAACCACGGTGCCCGCGGTGTCATAACGGAGATAGAACATGTGCATGATACCACCCAAGGTGCCTACCACTGCAAGAGAGTCGCGCCGAATGAAGTACCGATGGCCGTTTGCCAGAGTGTCACCGACGATCGTGCTGGTGGCGAGCGGATCAAGGCCTTCATACTCCCAAGTATTGCCGATCTCCAAGGGGTAGTAGCGTTGCCAGTCGAGCGTATCAACCACAACGAGGGTATCCTGAGCAGGTGCTGCCCCGGCGAAGAGCAGGGAGAGTAAGAGTATACAGGTGATTCTCATCGTAGCTTCTTGGGAGACATAACTAATGATTAACCTACTTACATAGTCCCGTTATAGCAGGACACAATGTCCTATAATACGCAGGCCCACCTGGGCATAGCTGCTTGCCCGTCAAGGTTTTACGGACAAATAGTAGTTGCGCAAAAGAAACAAGGTGTCGTATAATGACCACATATATCAAACATACGGATACTAGATGCCGTGACCGACACTGGAGAAGATAAACAGAAACTTCTTGATCAGGTAAGACACATGTACTGCCTATCCCATTGTAGCTTACACATCCAGCGTGCGTATGTCAAGTAAGTCTTTAATAGACCAACAACCACTCCGCATAGCCAGACGAGTGCGACAGATCTAACGTCGGCGGCATACCGTTGCTGAAGACATGGGTGGCAGTTTCTACAAGCAGATCCCGCAACTGCACTTCCAGGCCGAAGGATTCAAAACACAGACTCCACCATACCTCGGCCTCTGTTTCCAGCCTTGCCAGTTCGACCTGACACCCGACATCAGGATAATCATCAGCGGGAGCGGGCACGGGCACGATGCGTCTGTCCCCATCGCGTTGGAATGTTCTCATGAGTCGGCTCTTTGTGACCGGCTGCCACAACGGCTCCCTTGAGAAATCGGCCGGTCCCTCCTTTTGCAGTGCAATACTCCACTTGCGCCAGCGCTCTATCAAACCGTGAATGTTCTCGGCAAATGTGATGGCTTCGCCCGGCGCATCGCGGCGTTTGGGCTGCATCTGGCCTTCCCGCCACTTCACATTCATCGCCGCATCCGTAGGCCGTAGATACCAGTCGGTGCGCGGCGGCTCGGCATGGGGGTCCAGCAGATCAAACCATGCTGATACCGCATCGGGCGGGCTCCCACGATAAAACCACCGCACCTCGGCGGAAGCAATCATGTTGCTTTCGCTGCTCATTGTCCTTCAGATTTTTCTAACAACAAATCACTGTACGACCCCGCGACAAGCGAGGCTGGCGGCAGATCGAACAGATCCAGGTAATGCTGACACTGATCATGGAGTGGCTCCGTTCCGATGCGGCCCTCTTCGTCGATGGCTTCGATCTCGACGAACGTGCCCACCCCCTCTACCCGATCGATGTGAAACTTGATGTTGTCGATGAAATAGATCTCGCGGCGTTTGTCGACGACGACCAGCACACCAAGGGCACGGGTGAGCAGCGCTTTGAGTCCGGCGTCGGGGCGCGGTTTGTAAAGCAACACATCCGAGCCTTTGGGTCCGTGCTGGTCGGGCCGATGGTAATGAATGAGGTGGTGCTCGATCGTCCCTTCGCGGAGCTTGAGCCGCCCGTGAGGCACCCGGAAATACGTGTCGATCTGGTGATCCTCGCCGATGAAGCGAGCCTCCCGCCCCTGCAACAACCTGCGGATACGCTCCTGATCGTCGCAGCGGGCTTTGATTTCTACAATGAAAGGCATACAGCAAGTGGATAGTGCATGGTTGAGGATGAATCGACGCTTTTTTGAACCGAAGATACGCTACGCGGCTTGCGCTTGCGATGCAAAGATCGTAGGATACACACCCTGCCACCAACGCCTTTTGCCTGATGTCCGAACCAACGAACGTGCCCAGGGGCCTCGTGTTTTTCCCGCCCAACACCTCCCCATCGCGGCGGAGAAAACGGCTTGTTTTTATGGCAGTGCTGCTGACTACCGCCATGGCCCTGGTCTGGCCCGTCTACGCGTTGTTTTCGGGCATCTCTCCGCTCGTGCTCGGCCTGCCCCTCTCGATGGCCTGGCCTGTTTTCTGGCAAGCCGTTATGTTCGCCACCCTGGTCTGGCTGTACCGTTCGGAAGCCTAGCACCACCCACTCCCCCCAAAATTCCCAATCTAAAATCCAAAATTGGAACCCTGGCTCATTGCTGTACTGATCTGTGGAGGCTACCTCGTCCTCTCGCTGCTAACAGGCGTCTTGCCCAGTCGTTCCGTGTCGCGGAGCGTGTCGGGGTTCGTGGCGGCTGATGGTACGATGAACGTGGTCGTGCTCTACTTCGTGATGAGTGCGGCGATCTTTTCGTCGTTCGCGTTCCTCGGCGCGCCGGGGTGGGCGTACTCGCGTGGCGCGGCAGCATTCTACATTCTTGCTTTTGGCATCGTGGGCATGGTGCCGCTGTATTTCCTGGGACCGCGTGCCCGGCGGGTGGGCCAGCGTTTTGGCTTTGTGACGCAGGCAGAACTGCTGGCGCATCGCTACGGCAGCCCACTGCT
>Ga0102947_1000459_pt1 | contig 14651 bp, 16 predicted proteins | sample SalPon2A_A_D2_MG_FD_78210 | JGI IMG/M metagenome (GOLD analysis project Ga0102947, IMG submission 78210) | Soil microbial communities from South San Francisco under conditions of wetland restoration - Salt Pond MetaG R2A_A_D2_MG | ecosystem: Environmental > Terrestrial > Soil > Wetlands | place... | reverse complement strand
GGTCCACGAGCGACGCCAGTCGCCGGCCGTCCACCGAGAACACCTCCACCCTCACCCGTCCCCGGGCCGGAACGGCGAAACGAATCGTCGTCGCGGCTCCGAACGGATTGGGCCGCGCGGCTTCCAGAACGAGGTCCGCGGCCGCGGGCGGCGGCAGCGAGGGAGCATCCACCGGGATGGACTCCGTGATGTCGTAGCGTTGGTTCACCGCCAGCGGGCCCAGCGTCTGGACGTAGCCGTTGGGCCACCGGATCACGACCTCGTCCACCTGCGACGCCGTTCCCAGTCCGAACGTCTGGATCCGGGGGAAGTCGGAGAAGAACCCGGTCCCGGCGATCACGTCCCGGAGCTGCGTCTCGGTGCGCCCGGTCTCCAGCTCGGCGGTCACGTGGATCCGCGCCCCGACGGCGTCGCGGTTGCTCACGGTCCCGGTGAGCCGGAACTGGATCCAGTTGTTCTTCGGCGTCGTGTCGTTCCGGTACACCAGGTTCTGCTGCCCGAACTGGTGCGAAGCCAGGAACAGATCCAGGTCGCCGTCGTTGTCGTAGTCGGCGCCGACGACTCCCATCTGCTGGTACCCGGGGTTGGACAGGTTGAGCGCGGCGGCGGACTCGGTCCAGGTGCCGTCACGGTTGTTCATGTAGACGTGGTTCGGCTGCCCGCCCTGCCCGCGGTTGCAGAGGATCACGTCCAGCCACCCGTCGTTGTCCAGGTCGATGAAGTTCCCGCCCCACATCCCGTAGGAGTTGTAGATGAACTTCGTGTTCATCCCGTTGCTGGTGGACATGTCCGCGAAGGTCCAGACGTTGCTCCCGTTCGGGCCGTCGTTGCGCCACAGCCGGCTGTCCCCGTCCCGCGTGAAGATCATGTCGAAGCGACCGTCGTTGTTGTAGTCGCCCCAGCCGATCCCCACGCCGCGGTGAATGGTGTCCTGGACCGCCACGCCGGCCTCCACCGCCACGTCGACGAACACGGGAATGCCCGTCTGGCTGTCCAGCCCGTCGTGCCGGTACAGGCGCGTCGGCACCTCGTGCGAGTTCGTCATGAAGAAGTCTTCATCGCCGTCGTTGTCGTAGTCGCAGAAGGCGATCCCCATCCCGTTGTCCGCCAGGTTCACTCCCGCCTCGACGGTGACGTTGGTGAAGGTCCCGTCGCCGTCGTTGAGGTACATGGCGGTCAAGTGATCGGCGGCCAGCCGGTTGAGGTCGTACTCGCACCCGTAGAGGTCCAGATCCCCGTCCCGATCCAGGTCCACCCAGGACGCCCCCGTTCCGTTCAGCAGGCACAGACTCATCTCGCTGGCGGAGCTCACGTCCGTGTACGACAGCGGCGACGGCCACGAGTCGCAGCGGTAGAGGGGGCTCTTGAAGAAGTTGTGCGAAATGAGATCCCGGTCACCGTCGTTGTCGTAGTCGCCGAAGACGTTCCGCATCGCGTTCCAGTCGTCGTCCAGTCCGACGGAAGGCGCGACGTCGCCGGTGAAGGTCCCGTCCCCGTTGTTCATGTAGAGCGTGTTCTTGTTCTCGGCAGGAATGGAGATCGGCGTATTGGGACAGGTTCCCGTGGTCGGTATGGGGACCACGAACGGATCCTGCAGCCCGTTGGCGTAGTAGAGGTCGACGAAGCCGTCGCCGTTGATGTCGACGATGGTGATCCCGAAGTGCCGGTGTCCGGAGTCGCCCAGGCCCAGCGTGTTCGTCACGTTGGTGAACGTAGGGAGCGCGATCGCGGCGGCCGGGATGAGAGCCACGACGGCGGCGGCCGCGAGAGCGGTGCCGGAATTGCTCACGATGGACCGGATTCGGAGAGGAACGCTTCGTCTTGGCAAGGTGTCTGTTTCCCGATCGGAGTGAGAGGTGCGCTAGCCTACCACGGCGCGAACACGACTTTCCAGGGACTGCGGCGCGAGCTCGCGCGCCGTCCGGCAGCCCGGGCGGACCGGTCAGGCGTCCCAGCGGTAGAACCCCCGGCCCGACTTCTTTCCCAGCTTGCCCTCCGCGACCATTCGCCGCAGGAGCTCGGGCGGCCGGAACTGCTCGCCGATCTCGCGGTGCAGGTGCTCCGCGATCGCCAGGCGCACGTCCAGTCCGACGTGGTCGGTCAGTTTGAGCGGTCCCATCGGGTGGCGGTACCCCAGCTCCATCGCCCGGTCGATGTCTTCCGCCGACGCCACGCCCGCCTCCAGCATGCGCACCGCCTCCAGCCCCAGCACCAGGCCCAGGCGGCTGGTCGCGAATCCGGGAGAGTCCCGCACGACGATGACATCCCGCCCCATGCGCTCGCCCGCGTCGCGCGCCGCCTGAAGCGTGTCGTCCGTGGTCACGTCCGCGCGGACGATCTCCAGCAGGGTCAGGATGTACGGCGGATTGAAGAAGTGCATCCCGATGACCCGCCCCGGTTCCGGCACCGCCTCGGCGATGTCCCCGATTCCCAGCGACGACGTATTCGACGCCAGCACCGCCTGCGGGCCGGCAAGATCTGCCATGCGGCGGAAGAGTGCGCGCTTCAGCTCCAGATCCTCCGGGGTCGCCTCCACCACCAGCCCGGCCCCTTCGCAGGCGGCGGCCAGGTCGGTCGTGGCGGTCAGGCGGCGCAGCGCGGCGTCGGCCGCGGACTGCTCGATCTTGCCCCGCTCCACGCCCTTCTTCAGATTGCCGCGGACGCGCTCCATTCCGCGCTCCACGAACGCGGACTCCAGATCGTAGAGACGGACATCGAAGCCGGAGGTCGCGGCGACCTGCGCGATCCCGTGGCCCATCGTCCCGGCTCCCAGGACGGCGACGGTTTGAACGGGGGTGGGCATGGCGAATCTCCCGGGATTGGAAGTGAGGCGCGAGACGATACTACGGACGTGCGGAGACCGGCTCCGAAAACGGGCTCGCGTTTCCCGCGGCGTCCTGCACCCGGACGCGATACTCCACCCCCGCCTCCGGCGCGGCCCGGAGGAGAAGTCCGTCCGCACCGGCGACGGTCTCCCAATCCCGTTCCCCTATGCGACGTTGCCACTCGTGCGCCCGGAGGTCGGCCGCGGGGCGGCTGCGCGCCCAGAGCACCGCCCCGGTTTCGTCGGTTCGCAGCACCACGATGCGCGGCGCCGCCGGCCGGACGTCCGGAACGTCGACCACGGCGACGTTCAATCCGCGCACCGCCGTCGCCGAGCGAACGTCCTCGCGCCAGACCACCATGTAGACGTGCTTCCCCGGAGGGGCCCGGTCCGTGAACGTGGTGGCCGTGGTGCACGCCAGCCACTCGGCGCCGGGGAGGCGCTGGATCCACGCGACGGAGCCGCGCCACGCGTCCGCCGCGGGATTGCGGTCCCAGTCCAGCGTGACGGTCTGCCCGTCCACGACGGCCCGCAATGCGACGTTCGCGTCGGCGCCGGACGGCGGCGGCCCGTACTGAACGAAGTCGGGCACGAACCGCTGCCGCATCGAGACCACCGCGGCGTCGCCGAACGCCGGAACGTCCACGAGAAGATCGTCGATGCGGAAGCTCAGCGACCGCTCCTCCACCGGACTTCCATCCAGCGGGATCAGACGCACGGTCATCCGTCGCGGCTCGTTGTCGGCCAGATACGAGACTCCCCGAAGTCGCAGGGGGAAGGCGGAATGGCTCCGCCCGCGCTCGGAAGGATCGCCCTCCAGCAGCACCCAGCCGCGCGCCGGCTCACGGTGCCGGCCGAACCATTCGCGGCGCGGAAGCAGAAGGACGCGCGCGGTCGCGTTCCCCGATTCCCGGATCCGCTCCGGCGACGTGTCGGCCGGCGCCCAGATGGATCGCACGTCCTCCACGTCGTTGCCGGGCAGCGACTCCGGCGCAAGATCCGCCAGCGGCCCGGCCCGGTACGCCGACGCGCCCCATTCCGTCGTGACGCAAGCCGCCTGGCCGCGCGACACGAACGCCCGCCACAACGCGCGGCGCGCCTCTGCGGCCGGGGCCGGAGAGGCGCGGGATCCAGATCGGCCCGGAGGTCGCGCACCTCCCCGCCGAGCGTGGGCTTGCCGTGGCTCGCGCGCACGGCCGCGGGCAGCCCGGGAGCGGCGGGGTCCAGAAAGACGACGTCCAGCCGCGGGTTGGACGCGGGATGCCCGGCTCCGGCGCGGTCGCTCCCGTCGTCCTCCAGTCCGATGACCACCGGCCGGTGAGCGGTCTCCCACCCGGCCACTTCGTCGAGCATCGCCTCGACCCAGGCCGCCTCCTCCCCGAACCCGTCCCCGATCCCGGCGGCCAGCTCATAGAAGACGTTTCCCAGGTCGCCGGTGGCGTCCAGGACGCGGCGCAGGTGCTCGCGCTGGTGGACGATCAACCCCGGCGCTCCCTCCGGATCCACGACGAACCGGCCCGCTCCGGCCGCGGCGGCCCACGGGACGTCGGCGAGGCGCTCCGGGTGATACACGCAGTCCTCCCATCGACGTCGCCAGTCCGCCGCGTCCCAGATCCGGAGGTGAACGAGGATCCCCAGGTCGCGGAAGCGCGTGCAGGCGGCCCGCAGGCGCGCGAAATACTCGTCGTTGAAGCGGGCCGGATCGAAGCGACCGTCCGGGCCGCGGAGCAGGAGGTTCGCGCCGTCCGGCTCCACGTCGACGAACGGAGGATGAGAGCGGACCAGGGAGATCCCGCGCGGGACGGCCCACGCCGAGAAATCGCGGTAGTCCAGCTCCGCGGGCGGGTCCCCCTCCCCGGGGATGCTCGCCAGGACTCCTTCCGGAGCGATCCCGAAGCCGAACACGGGCACGCCCGCCCGGCCGACCCACGCGTCGGGTGTCCCGGCTCCGTTCACCTCCAGCGGCGCCGCGGGCTCCGCGGCCGCTCCGACCGCGTGGAGCCCCGGGATCAGGACGACCCCGAGGAGGCCCCGGCAGAACGCCTTCCGCCCCGACTCCCGCACGAGACAGCCTCCTCCGCACGCCCGGCCCGGGGCGCGCTGCGCGCAGGCTACCCGAAACTCCTGGCCGGAGGGACCCGTTCCGTGGGAGACTTCCCGTCGCTTTCCCAGCCATTCCTCCGGGGGGAACCGCCTTGCCTTATGAGAACAGCCCTTGGAAGGGCGAGCTGGAGGCGGGGCGACCGGCCCTGTGCGCGTGCGGTGAGTCGGAGAACAAGCCGTTCTGCGACGGCAGTCACGCCCGGAAGAAGACGGGAAAGCAACCCGTTCTCGTCGAGCTGACGGAAACCAAGCGCTACGCTATTTGCCAATGCAGCAAGAGCGGCGGGTTCCCGTTCTGCGACGGAACGCACAAGACGCTGGGCTGAGCCGCGTTGCGGGCCCTCCTCCGGGGCGGCCTTGACCGGACCAAGGACCAGCTAGTAGTTTGATTCGTCTTTCGTTACGCGCCCTCCTCGCACAGGTGCCCAGCGCGTGACGTTCGCTCTTCCGGGCGTGGCGCCTTCCACGCGCGCCTCGCCCGGAGGAGTTGAGCAACGATCGCACCCAACCGGGAGACTGTCTGGAATGACTGAGGTCGCAAGTGCCGGCGTGGCCAAGATGCACGTGAACGGCGAGTGGGTCGGCGCGATCAGCGGCGATACCCAGGAGATCATCAACCCCTCCGACGGCAGCGTCGTGGACACGGTTCCCCGCGGGAACCGCGAGGACGCGCGCGCCGCCATCCAGGCGGCCGAGAACGCGTTCCCCGCCTGGGCGGACACGGCGCCGGACGAGCGCGCCGCCTGGATGATGGCCGGAATCGAGCGCGTCAAGGAGCACTCCAAGGAGCTGGCGGCGCTGCTCTCCAAGGAGCAGGGCAAGCCGGTGTTCGAGGCGGCCGGCGAGATCCACCACTTCCTGCACGGAATGGCGTTCTATGCCGGCCTGGCGTCCAAGGTGCGCGGCGCGCAGGTTCCGCTCCCCGCGGACATGGGCAAGCACAGCTACGGGCTGGTGATGAAGCGCCCGGTCGGCGTGTGCGGCGCCATCGTTCCCTGGAACTTCCCCATCACGCTGATGGGAACCAAGCTGGGTCCGGCGCTGGCCGCCGGAAACACGATCGTGGTGAAGCCGGCCGGAACCACGCCGCTCACCACGCTCAAGATCATCGGCCTGTTCAACGAGACGCCGCTGCCGAAGGACGTTCCTCCCGGCGTGCTGAACTGCGTGACGGGACCGGGCCGCGAGGTCGGCGAGGAGCTGCTTCAGAACCCCGTCGTGCGGCGCATCGCTTTCACCGGCGAGTCGGGCACGGGACGGCGCGTCATGGAGGTGGCCGGCCCGCAGTTCAAGCGCATCACCCTGGAGCTGGGCGGCTCGGACCCGATGATCGTGATGCCGGACGCGGACCTGCGGAAGGCCGTGAGCGGCGCGATGATCGGACGCTTCTGGAACTGCGGACAGGCGTGCCTCGCGGTGAAGCGGCTCTACCTGCACGCGGACATCTACGACGAGTTCCTGGACGGCCTGCTGAAGAAGGTCGCCGCGTACGAGCCCGGGGATCCCGCCACGCGTCCGGAGAAGCCCAAGCTCCGCATGGGACCGCTCCACACCGCGGCCCAGCGCGAAGAGATCGAGGAACAGCTGGCCGACGCGGTGAGTCAGGGCGCCGAGGTTCTGATCGGCGGCACGCGTCCGGACGATCCGGCGCTCGCCAAGGGTCACTTCTTCCTGCCGGCCGTCGTCGCCAACGTGCCGCACAAGGCGCGCCTGGTGCAGGACGAGGTGTTCGGTCCGGTGCTTCCCGTCTTCAAGATCAGCGACCTGGACGAGGCCATCGCCCTGGCCAACGACAACCAGTACGGCCTGGGATCGTCCATCTGGACCAACAACATGAAGTGGGCCAACCAGGCCATCCGCGAGGTGCAGGCGGGCGTGACCTGGGTGAACCAGATCCACTACGGCTACGACGAGCTGCCCTTCGGCGGCGTCAAGGCGTCCGGACTCGGCCACGAGCACGGACCCGAAGCCATGGAGTACTACCAGGAGAAGAAGGGAGCCGTGATCGGCGGCCTGGCCTGATTCCACGGGCGGCGCGGGTCCTCTCCCGCGCCGCCCCTTTCATTGCAGGAGCTTCGATTCATGTCCGAACTTCGCGTGATCCCGGCCCAGGAAGGCGCCGTCGGCACGATCACCCTGAACCATCCCAAGGCGAACAGCTACGACATCCACTTCATGAAGGACCTCGACGCCGCGATCGACGCGATGGACGCGAACGACGGGGTGAAAGTGGTCGTCATGAAGAGCGGGTTGGAGAAGTTCTTTTCGGCCGGCGCGGACATCAAGGCGTTCCAGGCCAACACTACCGACGAGAACATGAAGATGATCCGCTTCGCCCACAAAGCGCTCCGCAAGATGGCGGACTCGTCCAAGGTGTACATCGCGGCGGTGGGCGGTCACGCGCTGGGCGGCGGCCTGGAGATGGCGCTCGCCTGCGACCTGCGCTTCGCCGCGGACGGCGAGTTCCGCATGGGGCTCCCCGAGGTGACGCTGGGCCTGCTCCCGGGCAACGGCGGCACGCAGCGGCTCCCGCGCCTGATCGGCCGGACGAAGGCGCTGGACCTGATGATCACGGGACGCGCCGTGACGCCGAAGGAGGCGCACGAGCTCGGATTCGTGGACAAACTGTTCCCCGCGGAGACCTACCTGGAAGACACGATGAAGTACGCGCGGCAGCTGGCCTCCGGCGCCACGAAGGCGGTGGCCAACATCAAGCAGTGCATCTACGAGGGCATGGAGCTTCCGCTGAACGAGGCGCTGAAGCTCGAGCGTGAGCTGATCGAGCCCCTGTTCGACACGGATGACGCCAAGGAAGGCTTCGCCGCCTTCGCCGAAAAGCGTCAGCCGAACTACACGGGACGCTAGGAGGAAGCCACCGATGACGACGCTCGTCAGCGAGGAGCAGGTCGTCGAGCGCCTGCGCTCGGGGAAAATGGTCGAGTCGCGGGACCAGATGTCGGAGAAGTACCTGAAGGGAATGCTCCGCATCCTCACGGTCTCGGCCGACACGGAGCTGGTCTCCGCGCCGGCGTACTACCTGGCGGCCAAGGACGCGCCCACCATCAATGCGTTCATCTCCGCGATGGGGATCATCCAGGACGAGCTGGGTCACGCGCACATCGCGTACCGGCTCATGGAGGATCTGGGCGTCACCAAGGAAGAGCTGATCTACGAGCGCGACGCTTCCAGCTTCAAGTACCCGTACGCGTTCGACGTTCCGCTGGACACGTGGGTGGAACTGGCCGTGGCCAACGCGCTCTATGACCGCGCGGGCTTCGTGCTCCTCTCCGACGTCTTCCGCAACACGACCTTCGGTCCGTGGAAGCGGGCGCTGGTCAAGGTGGACAAGGAGGAGAACTTCCACCTCCGCCACGGCGAGACTTGGATGAAGAAGATCAACAAGTCCGCCGAGGGACACCAGGCGCTGCAGGAGGCGGTGGACTGGATGCTTCCGCTGACGCTGGAGTGGTTCGGGCTGCCGGACGCGCTCAAGACCCAGACCGTGCAGCTGGAGTACGGCTTCAAGGGCCAGAGCAACGACCAGCTCCGGCAGACCTGGATGTCCACGGCCATCCCGTTCCTGGATTCCCTGGGAATCAAGGCGCCGGTGCACAAGGACGAGGCGAGCGGCCAGTACGTCATCGACTACCCGTTCCCCAGCCAGTTCGACGCATCCGAGAAGAAGTGGCACTTCGACGAGGGGCCCATCGACTGGATGGACGACGGCTCCGGCAAGCCCAGCGTGATGAAGCGCTGGCGCGCGCGCGGCCCCAAGAACGACGAGTTCGTGGAGCTGCTCCAGCGCGGGCACCGGCAGGTGGCCGGAATGATCGAGAGGAAGCTCAACGCATGAGCATCGGGGCCGGACTCGAGGAGCGCACTGCCGTGGAACGGAGGCTCTTCGAGGCGCTTCACGACGTGGAAGACGCGGAGCTGCCGCTCGACGTCGTGGACCTGGGCCTGATCTACGGGCTGGACCATCGCCGGGACGACGGGCACGTCGACGTGCGCATGACGTTCACCGCGATGGGTTGCCCGGCCATGGAGTTCATGATCGACGACGTGCGGGAGCGCCTGCTCGCCGAGCCCGGCGTTTCCAGCGTGCGCGTCGAGATCGTTTGGGATCCGCCGTGGGACCGCAGCCGGCTGACCGAGCGCGGCGCCGCGGCGCTGAGCACGTGGGGGATCGTCTGATGGCCCTGAGAGACGGAAACGAAGCGAAGCCCAGCGGGGACGTGTACGACGTGTTCGCGCGCACCCGCGACGAGGAAGAGCTGCATCAGATCGGGGACGTGATCGCGCCCAGCCTGAAGCTTGCGCGCGCTTACGCGTTCCAGATGTACCAGGAGAGCCCGTGGGTGGAGATGATCGTCACCCTGCGGGAGAGCATCGTCACCGTGATCGACCGGAGCTGAGACGATGGATCAGACGTACGAGGTCTACGCGCGTCGCGGACAGGACGAGGCGCTGACCCACCTGGGGGCCGTCGAGCTGTCGGGCGGGTTGGACGTTGCGGCGGCAGTCAAGGAACGCTACGGCGACGACTGGCTGGAGCTCGTGGCCATTCCCGGCGAGAAGATCGCCTGGGCCATCGGGAAGGAGTGACGCCGTGACCTTCATGAAGGATCGCGAGGGAGACCTCAAGGAGTCGGTCGCGGTGGAGAGTCCGCAGGTGGAGGCGTTCTCGCCGGCCGCGCGGGAAGCCATCCTGGGTCTTCTCATCACGCTGGGCGACAACAAGTACAAGCTGGGACGACGCTACTCGGAGTGGTCCACGGCCGCGCCGACGCTGGAAGCCTCGGTGGCCGCGGCGTCCATGACGTCCGATCAGATGGGGCACGCGCGCAGCCTCTACCCCCTGCTCCGCCAGTTCCCGGGCGCCCCGCCCGAGCTCAAGCGCGAGGAGGACCGCACGGAGTTCTGGAACGTGTCGTTCCTGGACACGCCGTTCGCGGACTGGACCGACCTGATCGCCGTGTGCGCCGTGTTCGGGCGCGCGCTGAACGTGGTCGTGGAGTCGCTGCGGGACTCGGCGTACGAGCCGTTCCGGCACCGCGCCGCGAAGATTCTCCAGGAGGAGCAGTACCATCGCCTGTACGGCGACGGCTGGATCGAGGTGCTGGCCCGGGAGGAAGGAACGCGCGAGAGCCTGCGCGCGGCGATGAACCGGATCTGGATGGAGACGCTCGCCTGGTTCGGCCCGGACGACTGTCCCGTCTTTTCCGTCGCGGCGGCCGACGGGATCTGCGACGCGGACGGGACCACGCTCCGCGGGCGCTTCGTGGAGGACCTGCGCCGGACCGTGTCCGCGGTGGACGGCCTGGGCTTCCCGGACGATCGCCCCATCCCGTGGGACAAGTGGGATCCGAAGGCCAGGAGGCTGCAGGGATGAACCGCGAGGAGCGGCACCGGGAGTGGATCGCGGAGCACGGCGCTCCCGAGCCGTGCCCGTACTGCGGTTCCGAACGAACGGAGCGAGCCGGCGCGTTCGGGGCGTTTCACATGACCGAGCCGTACCTGTGCAAGTCCTGCGGGAGCCCGTTCCACCGGATCCGGTGGCGCGAGCCCGACGAGCCGCGCCGGAGCGCGGCAGGAGAATGAGCTTCCGCGCGCTGCGCCTGGAGATCGCGGATGCGGTCGCCACGGTGACGCTGGACCGCCCGGATCATCGCAACGCCGTCGACGACGACATGCGGCGCGACTTCGCCGCGCTCACGCCGGAGCTGGAGGACCCCGCCGTCCGGGTGGTCGTCATCACCGGCGCGGGCAAGGCGTTCTCGGCCGGCGGGTCCATCGACCACTTCGAGAAGGAATGGAACCCGGCGGAGTTCCGCCTCCACAGCCGGCGGCTGTCCGCGTTCTACGACGACCTGGAAGCCCTGGAGAAGCCCGTGCTCGCCGCGATGAACGGCGCCGCCACCGGGGCCGGGCTCCAGCTCGCGCTGGCCTGCGACCTCCGGATCGCGGCGGAGGACGCGCGGATGGGCTACCTGGAGCACAAGCTGGGTCTGATCCCGTCGCACGGCGGAGCGACGCGGCTCGTCAAGCTCCTGGGTCTCTCCCGGGCGAAGGCGCTCTACTTTGCCGGCGATCTGGTGGACGCGGAGGAAGCGCTCCGCATCGGACTGATTCATGCGGTCGTGCCCGCCGAGCACCTTATGGAGGAGACCCGCCGCCGGGCGCTGGATCTCGCCTCCCGGGCCCCCGCCTCCCTGGGGATGGCCAAGCGGCTGCTGAACGCGGCCGCGGATACGGACCTGCGGACCGGCCAGGCGCTCGAGGCTTTCGCCCAGAGCGTGGCCGTGAGAACGCAGGATCACCGCGAGGGCGTCCGCGCGTTCCGCGAGAAGCGCCCTCCCCGCTTCCAGGGGGATTGAGTTGGCGCTGATCGTTCCCGTCCGTGGTTGGACCCCGGAGGTCCACCCCACCGCCTGGGTGGCTCCCAACGCCGTGTTGATCGGCAACGTGGTCGTGGAAGCGCACGCCAACATCTGGTTCGGCGTCGTGCTACGGGCCGATCAGAACGTGATTCGCATCGGGGAGCGCGCCAGCATCCAGGACAACACCGTAATGCACTGCAACGAGCCCAACGGAACCGTCATCGGAAAGAACGTGACGGTGGGCCATTGCGCCGTCCTGGAAGGGTGCACCGTGGACGACTACGCGCTCATCGGAATGAACGCCACGGTGCTGGACGGGGCGCACGTGGGAGAGGGCGCGTTGATCGCGGCGGGATCCGTGGTGCGCGAGAACGACAACATCCCCGCCTGGACGCTGGCCGCCGGCCTTCCGGCCAAGGCGAAGAAGCAGGTGGAGGGCGCGGCGCTGCACCACGTGAAGACCGCGGCCGAGCACTACCAGTTCCTGATGTCGCTGTACCAGAACGAGGGCCGGCCCGCGGACGCCGCGGACCGAAGCTGAGCGGAGGAGAGGCAAAGATGGCGCAAGCGACCGGCGAGGCGACGACGTTTTTCATCGGCGGAGAGGACACCGGCTCCGTGAACGGCACCGAGACCCGCGAGGTCGTCGATCCGGCCACCGGCGAGGTGATCGCCGTGGTGCCCGACGGCACCGCCGAGGATGTGGACCGTGCGGTTCGCGGCGCCCACGACGCGTTTCCCGGCTGGTGGCGCACGCCGGCCTCCGAGCGCGGGCGGATCCTCTACCGCTGCGTCGAGCTGCTGCTGGAGCGCGTGGAAGAGCTGGCCGCGGTGCTCACCGCCGAACAGGGAAAGCCGCTGGCCGAGTCCCGCATGGAGGTGCGGCGGCTGGCCCACACGCTGAAGCACTACGCGGGCCTCGCCAAGGACCTGCGCGGCGGCTACGTCCCGGACCTGGACGAGAAACCGCATCGCCACGGACTGATCATCAAGCGGCCCATCGGCGTCTGCGCGTCGATCATCCCCTGGAACTTCCCGCTCTCCCTGATGGGCAACAAGCTGGCCCCGGCGCTCATCGCGGGGAACACGATGGTCGTGAAGCCGGCCCAGACCACGCCTCTCACGTCCACCCGGGTGATCCGGATCCTCCACGAGGCCGGGGTCCCGGCGAACGTGGTGAACACCGTCCTGGGGCCGGGCTCCGCGGTCGGCGAGGCGATGGTCACCCACCCGCTGGTGTCCAAGGTGGGCTTCACCGGCGCCACGGAGACCGGACGCCGGGTCATGGCGAGCGCGGCCGCCACCATCAAGCACGTCACGCTGGAGCTGGGCGGATCGGACCCGATGATCATCTGCGACGACGCCGACGTGGATCGCGCCGTCTCCGCGGCCTCCGTGGGGCGGTTCTTCAACTGCGGGCAGGCCTGCCTGGCGATCAAGCGCGTCTTCCTGTTCGAGGAGACCGCCGACGAGTTCACGGAGAAGCTCGTGGCCAAGGTGAAGAAGCTGACCGTGGGGCCCGGAACCCAGGACGGGGTCCGGCTCGGACCGCTCCACACTCCGGGACAGCGGCAGGAGGTGGAGGATCAGGTCCGGGACGCCGTCGACCGGGGTGCGCGGGTCCTGACCGGTGGCGCGCGCCCGGAGGGTGCGGAGTACGCCCGCGGCAACTACTACCTGCCCACCGTCCTGGCCGACGTGCCCCTGGACTCCAGAATGGCCACGGAGGAGGTTTTCGGGCCGGCCCTCCCCCTGTTCCGGGTCCGGACCCTGGAAGAGGCGATCGAGCGGGCCAACGACTCCATCTTCGGGCTGGGCTCGTCCATCTGGACCACGGACCTGGACCGGGCCACCCGGGCTGCGGAGCAGCTGGAGGCCGGCTACACCTGGATCAACTCGGTCACCAAGATCTACGACGAGCTCCCGTTCGGGGGCTTCAAGCAGAGCGGCCTGGGGCACGAGCACGGCCACGAGGCTCTCGACTGCTACCTGGAGAGCAAGTCCGTGGTGGTCGCGGCGGGCTGATCCCGCCTCCCGCACCCCCGTATCCGGGAGCCGCCGGAGCCCGCGCGGGGACCGGCTCCCGGCGCCCCGGAACCGCCCGAGCCCGCGCGGGGCCTCGCTCCCAGCGCGGCCCCGCGGCTCTCGGGGGCATTTCCGGCGCGGAACCGGGTAAAAGACCCCCAAATCACCCTTTGACAACCCGGACGATGTCCGTTATTCCTGCGCCCGCGCGGGGGGACACGCCCCTCGCTCCTCGGCAAGGCCTTCAGCCCACGAGGGCGCCAGCCGCGCGGTGGCGTCGTCTGGAGAAGGAACGCACGGCCGGGGTGGATGTGGTGTGGCCGTGGCGCCCTCGGGCGGCGCGGCCAGGGCCCGGGATGGTCCCGGGTCCGGTGGCAAGACACGGAGGAAGCTTTCCATGCGGAAGACCTTTTTCCTGGCCGCGGCGACCCTGCTCTTGGTGACGGGTTCCGCCTCTGCCGGCCCTCAGGCGGGTCAGCTCGGTCTGGGCACCAGCGATGTGGACATGACCCCGATCGGGATCCGGTACTGGGCGAGCGAGCAGGTCGGTATCGACGTCGAGCTCGGCTTCTGGCTGTTCGACACGGAGCCGACCGGATCGCTGCAGCGGTCCTCTCAGATCGACCTGGGCCTGGCCGTTCCGATCAACATCTGGGAGTGCAGCGACGTCTGGCTTCACCTGAAGCCGTTCGTGATCATCGACCTCGTCTCGTACGAGGATGTCGACACCGGCGGCGGTACGACGGCGAGCGTCGACGGCCTGACCAACCTGTACTTCGGCGCCGCTTTCGAGGCCGAGGCCTGGCTCCTGGAGTGCCTGAGCTTCAGCGTCTCGCACGGCATCGCCATCATCAAGAACGACGGTGGCTCCGGCGGCGAGAGCACGACCGACATCCACTCGTGGGGACAGTCCCTCGGCAACGCGGGATTCCACCTCTACTTCTAGGCCGGTTGGCTCGTAAGCACTTGGAGCCCCTCGCCTTCGGGTGGGGGGCTCCTTGCTTTGGAAGTGCCCGGAGGCGTCGAGCAGCCGGCCGCGAGCCGCCGTCGCGGGGGCGGCGCTCCCGGGTCCCGGCGGAGGCTCCCGGAGATCAGAAGACGAACCCGACCCCCATCCGGAACGGATCCGGCGTCTCTCCTCCTTGATCCGAGTCCTGCAGCGTCAGATCCGCCTTCACGGCGACGGACGGGTGGGGCTTGAGCTCCAGCCCCACGGTGACCGAGGAGGCGCCCTGATCGCCGACAAGGAAGGTCGGACCGGCGTCGACCTCTTTCACTTCCAGGTTCTCGTACCGGACCCAGGCCAGGAGCTGCGCCGG
>Ga0102947_1000458_pt1 | contig 14677 bp, 26 predicted proteins | sample SalPon2A_A_D2_MG_FD_78210 | JGI IMG/M metagenome (GOLD analysis project Ga0102947, IMG submission 78210) | Soil microbial communities from South San Francisco under conditions of wetland restoration - Salt Pond MetaG R2A_A_D2_MG | ecosystem: Environmental > Terrestrial > Soil > Wetlands | place... | reverse complement strand
TAAGAAATATTTAGTTTACAAGAATTTCAGAGATAAAGGATATGTTATAAATCCCGGAATAAAATTTGGTTGTGATTTTGCAGTGTATGAGAAAGGTCCCGGAATTGATCATGCTCCGTTTTTAATTCAAGTGTATAATAGAAGTGAATCAATTACATCTACTGGCATTGTCCTTGCAGGACGACTTGCAACTACAGTAAGAAAACAATTTATTTTGGCAATTCCTAAAGGTAGGAATAAAGTAGATTTTCTTGCACTAGATTGGTGGAAAGCTTAGACTGATTTTATGTGACCTGCAATTCTATCGTAGATCTCAAATAGTTCTTTTGTAATTCCAAATTCAATATGATTTTCCCATTTACCTCTTATTCTAATAGCTCCTTCAGTAGGCTCAACATAGATTGTTGCATTTTTAATCAATTGTTTTGCAATCATATCGTTGAGTTCTGTATCTGAATTTAATTTTGACGATAAACTTCCAGGACCATCCCAACTTACTTTTACAATCGATTTATTACCAAAGTGCCCTTTAGTAGTAAGAATTGTTTTTGCGACATAGTTTTTTACAGAAGCACCTGTATCTTTTCTAACAATGAAATGAGCTTGAAATCTATCTAAAGCGCCCCATGGAAGTGGATTTGGATCTTGCATTTTTACCCCTTTTGAATAATCTGTATCACGTCAATATTGGAATTTTTAACATCAAGACATCCGCGATTAGTTATCATTCTTGGTGTTTGAGCAAAATATCTACTATAGTAATCATTTTTTTCAACATTATCTGTTCCAATTTCTTTTGATTCTGAATCGACACCGATCTTTTTTAACATCTTACTAAATTTTTCAGGCCATGTTTGATAGACAAATGTATCTGGCTCTGTATCGTGCATTAAAAATCATGAAGTATACCCACAAATAAAGTTAGTCAGATCAGTTTTATTTAGTTGGAGTTAATTTAGGTATGCTTTCATAGGTTGATTTAAGTGAAATTTATTAGATTTATAGAATATCTACAATCATTACGTTAAGATTTGACCGGTAATGCAATATGTGTATCATATAGTTATTGGTTTGAAAAACATACTAACGTGGAAAACATTTCATTCTTTTAATCATATTTTATCATTTTACATCCAACACTGGAATCTTGGATATGTTTAGTATGGCTCCTGTAAGTTTTACCCCATTGTCTTGCAAAATAGATTTTCTTGTCAAATACCATCAAGAAGTTTTGCAAACCATCAAGTGAAACAAGAATCTTTTTTTACATTGAAATCGTGTATTTGTTCATCTACCTCAAAATCATTGATTAATTAATTCGTAAAATCATCTTTTGCATTATTAGTTTGTCTGATGTATTTTTAGTAAAATTCTATGATCTAAAATTATTTGAAAATATTCGTTTTCCTTCAAAAATTCATAACAGTAATAAATGCCCTCAGTTAGGCTTTTGATATGGCAGATAAACCACATTTGAACCTGATTGTAACAGGTCATATCGATAATGGAAAATCAACAACTATGGGTCATTTCTTGATGGATCTTGGTGTTGTGGATGAAAGAACAATTGCAGCACACGGAGCCGAATCCGAAAAGACCGGAAAAGGTGATACCTTCAAGTATGCTTGGGTAATGGATAACATTAAAGATGAAAGAGAGAGAGGAATTACAATCGATCTAGCATTCCAAAAATTTGAGTCTAACAAGTACTTCTTTACTTTAATTGATGCTCCTGGTCACAGGGACTTTATTAAAAATATGATTACTGGTGCTTCTGAGGCAGATGCAGCAATTCTAGTACTTTCTGCAAAAGAAGGTGAAACTGATACTGCAATTGCCGCAGGTGGACAAGCAAGAGAGCATGCTTTCTTGTTAAAGACCCTTGGTGTGGGTCAACTAATTGTCGCTATAAACAAAATGGATGCAGTTGAGTATAAGGAGGATGCATTCAAGGCTGCCAAAGAGAAAGGTGAAAAACTAGTAAGATCTGTGGGTTATAAACTAGAAAATGTACCATTCATCCCAGTTTCTGGATGGAAAGGTGATAACTTGGTTAAAAAATCTGATAATATGGCTTGGTACAAAGGTAAAACATTACTCGAAGCATTTGATGACTTTACGGTTTCTGAAAAACCCATCGGTAAACCACTGCGTGTTCCAATTCAAGATGTATACACAATTACTGGTGTAGGTACTGTACCTGTAGGTAGAGTGGAAACTGGTGTCATGAAGACTAACCAAAAAATCATTGTTATGCCTTCTGGTGCTCTTGGTGAAATCAAATCTATTGAAACACACCACACCGAAATGCCAACTGCAGAAGCAGGTGACAACATTGGTTTCAACCTTAGAGGTATTGAAAAGAAAGATATCAAAAGAGGAGATGTACTTGGCACTCCTGATGCACCACCAATGGTTGCAAAAGAATTCAAAGCACAGATCATTGTAATTCATCACCCCACAGCAATTGCTCCTGGTTACACACCGGTAATGCATGCACATACTGCACAAGTTGCAGCAACTGTTACTGAATTCCTTCAAAAGATCAATCCCGCAACTGGTGCCGTTGAAGAAGAAAATCCAAAATTCCTTAAAGTTGGAGATTCTGCAATTGTCAAAATCAGACCTGTGAGGCCAACTTGTATCGAAACTTTCAAAGATTTCCCTGAAATGGGTAGGTTTGCCCTTAGAGACATGGGCGCAACTATTGCAGCAGGGATCGTTAAGGAAATTACCGAAGTGTATAAACCATAGGCGTGTTTTATGACTCAAACTGCCCGTGTCAAACTCACTTCTACTAGTCTACCGAAATTAGATGGTGTTTGTGGGGAGATTATGGGAATTGGTAAAAAAACCGGTGTTAAAGTTAAAGGCCCAACACCGCTTCCAGTAAAACGATTACATGTTGCAACTAGAAAATCCCCATGTGGTAGTGGTACTGAAACCTATGAAAAATGGGAAATGAAAATGCACAGAAGAATTATCAACATCAATGCTGATGACAAAGCAATTAGACAACTTATGAGACTAAAAATTCCTGATGATGTTTACATTGAATTATCTTTGACATGATCTGTATCCTTAAATTATAGAAATTTTGATGAGAAACATGGTTGAAGAAAATATTGATGAAATAGAGGAAACTCCAGTTGAAACTTTTGAAGTAAATTATGCTTGTCTTAGATGTGGTACTGCGGTTTCAAATGCTGAATTATCTCGTTTACCTGAAATTAAGTGTATTTGTGGTTTCAGAGTATTTACTAAAGTAAGACCACCAGTAGTTAAAACAGTAAAAGCAATCTAAACTATCTGTCTTTTTTGTAACTGTGTTCTCTCTGTAAATGGGTTCTCATATCTTCCATGTTTAGAAAATATTTTTTACATTCTTTACAATCATACTTCAAATCCTTACCATGAACAATTTCTTTATGGTTCATAACTTCTTCTTGCTTTGAAAATTCTTTCGAACAAATCTCACATTTAATTTTTTGAAAAAATTTCATCTTTATCCAAACTCTGCTTTTTTACTATCCCAACATTTTCGACACAATTGACCTTCAATTTTCCAATTGCTTTTTGGATTGTATCTGATCAACCCCATCTGAGTTTCGCATAACGCACAAAAATTTTTCTTTTTTCCATGATCTTCTTCTTTTTTGTCAAAACATTTCTTACATAGCAAACCTTCCATGTCCCACTGCCATCTAGGTTCCCATAAATCCGTAATTTTTTGAGTTACTCCACATATGACGCATGGTTGTCTTATTTTACCTTCATAGTATTCTTTAGATTTTTCAAAATGACAGTCTCCACAAAGCCTTCCCTTTAGATTCCATTCTCTTTTTGGTTTATGTTTATGGATTAATTCTTTATTGCAAACAGCACAATATGATGGCTTTTTACTAAATAATCCCATTTGATCTTATCTTGTACATCTTATTCTATAAATGTAAACAAAATAAAAATAACAAAAAATATCTATTGTTCTAAGATTTTTTCAAGAGCTTGACTTGCGTTAAGCATACCGTTTCTCTTGGCAAATTCTTCGATCATTTTGTATTGTTTTTCAGTAAAACATACTGGCATTGAGCGGTTTTCCATGAATATGATTCATATTTTTGCCTAATATCTTTTTCTCTTGACAAGATATTTCAAACCCCTTATTCTATCTTGATTGTGGTAAAAAAACGGCAAATCTTAGTTATAGGTCATAATACAAATGGTTGCACTCCAGAGCATGAAAAAATTGCATATGCCGTTGGAGTTGAGATTGCAAAATCTGATTCGGTCTTAATTACTGGTGGATTGGGTGGGGTGATGACTGCTTCTGCTCATGGGGCAAAAGACGCAGGTGGTTTGACTGTGGGTATTATTCCGCAAGCAGATGCTTCTGAAGCCAATGAATTTTGTGATGTTGTTATTCCTACTGGAATGGGATTCACTCGTGATTTTTTGAATGCACTAAGTGCAGATGGCGTAATTATCGTGGGGGGTGGATCTGGAACTTTGTCTGAAACATGTGCTGCATATATGAACAAAAAACCAATGGTGGCAATTCGAAATCTAAATGGACCTGTTATGCAGTATATTGATGGGTATTTAGATCATAGAAAAAATATTAAAATCATTGGGGTTGACACTGCTCAAGAAGCTGTAAAGAAAATTTTAGAATTAATTACTGCATAGATAAAAGTAATGGATCTGGACTGTAAAACTCCCCATGTTCTGCAGCAAGTTTGTTTAATTCCGAAACTATATTTTTGATTCCAATCTCTTTTGCAGTTTCAAACAATGGTTTCTTTAAGCCCAATCCTAATTGTGCTGCTTTTTCAATTTCTTCAATATCACTAGCACCGTTTGTTATAAGCCATGCCGCATTGTTTAGGATATTTGCAACAAGTTGTATTGGATTGCATTTTTCTGCTAATTCTTTTGAGAGTGCAACTCTTTCATATTTGTCGTCAGAATATTTGTAATACCCTTCTCCTGATTTCTGACCTAGTTTTTTTTCTTCGAACATTTTCTCTACAAGTGGGTGTGGGTTGATCACTTTCTTATCTCGTAAATGCATCTCCACAGTAGCCTTGTGAATTACATCCATTCCTGTAAAATCTGCTAACTCAAAAATTCCCATTGGGAATCCTAGTTTGAATTTTACAGCTGAATCAATCTCTTCCACTGTTGCACCTGTTCTATCTTTGACAAAACATGCTTCATGAACCATCGGTATGAATAGTCTGTTAATTATGAATCCTGGAACATCTTTTCTACAAACTACTGCTTGTTTGTTTACTGATTTTACATAATCTAATGTCATCTCTGTTACTTCTTTTGACGTCTTTTCACCTGGAATGACTTCAACTAACTTCATTAATTGTGGTGGGTTGAAGAAATGTATTCCTATGAATTTTTCTGGACGTGATGTTGTATTTGCTATTTCAGTAATAGGTAATGTACTTGTATTTGATGCAAAGATTACATTTGGTGCCGCTACTTTGTCTAGTTCTGCATAAACTTTTTTCTTTAAATCCATAATCTCTGGTACTACCTCGATTATCAGTTCCGCATTTTTTACTGCATCACTTAAATCAACAATTGGTGTAATTCTTCCAAAAATTGCATCACCTTCTTTTTTTGATATTTTTTCTTTGGAAACTAGTTTATCTAAACTCCATTTTATCTTCTCCATTGCTTTATCTAAAAACCCTTGTTCAATATCTCGTAATACTACATTATATCCAGCGGTTGCTGAAACTTGAGCAATCCCATGTCCCATTACCCCCGAACCTAAAATTGTGATATTTTTTACTGCCATTGTTTTTTAAAATCTAATATCCTTTATAATGTATGTGTATGTCATTCTTATTCCTTTATGGTTTCTCAAAAATATTTTAATATTCTTCTCAAGAATACTCTAAATCTTTAGAACGAAATTTCTATTGTATAATCATTCTAAAACTCGAATTGTTTTTATTTTATAATTGAATGGTATTAGTATGGAAACCAACATTGGAATTCCCACAAATAACGCCAAAAACATAGTTGATATTCTGAATCGATTGTTAGCGGACGAATACATTCTTTATACAAAGACTAGAAATTATCATTGGAATGTTACCGGCATGCACTTCAATGACCTTCACAAATTCTTTGAATCACAATATGGAGAACTTGATGCAATTATAGATGAAGTAGCTGAACGAGGAAGATCTCTAGGTGGTAGAGCAAAGGCAACTCTTTCTGAGTTTATTAGAACCAGTAATCTTAAGGAACAACCAGATACATATCCTGAAGCACAAACAATGTTGAGAAATCTCTTACTTGATCATGATTCAGTTATTCAGGTATTAAGACAGGATCTTGAAACTTGTACAAAATTAGGAGATGCTGGAACATCTGATTTTCTCACAGGGCTTATGGAACAGCATGAAAAGATGGCTTGGATGTTAAGATCATTCCTAGGATAACTCCTTTTTTCCAATAATTCGGTTTTACTAATGTTTGACTTCATACAATACCATGTGAATACTATAAAAGTCGTTTCGTATACTTTTTAATGTATTTCGAATTTTTGTTATATGATGGGCTTGTTTAAACGTAAAAACGAGGATGATACAAAAACAAAGTGTGATGTATGTGGTACTGAATTACATGATCCAGAACGTTTGAAAAAACATATGAAAAAAGCACATGGGAATGTCCCTGCAAAGAAATTAGATCCTAATTCCGGTGACGGCGGTACTTGGTAAAATGCAATTTAGCTCGAGTCAAAAAACTAGTCTGATTTTTCTAGGTGCTTTTCTAACTGCTGGTACTGTGTTATCTACATTGGTTTTCCCATTTTGGAATCTAATTAGAGAAGATGTGTTTGAAGAAGTAACCGTTTTGAATAACGATGAGGGTATATGCTATGTTGAAACTAAAGATGATATCCCAAAAATTATTGAAGACTGTGTGCTCAATTCTGGTGATGTTGTTACCATCAAATATGGACAAGGACTTGCATGGGCTACTGTTGTTTCTCCTTAAGCGATGATTTAATATTTTAAAAATCTGGTGAATGATTATGAATTGTGTTTTTTGTAAAATCGTTTCAGGCGAAATTTCAACTATCTTCCTCAAAGAAACTCCTAATTCTATTTGCTTTTTAGATGCATTTCCTCTTGCAAAGGGACATGTACTTGTAATTCCAAAAAATCATCATCAAAAAATTCAAGACATGTCTGTTGAAGAAAATACAGACCTATTCTCCCTTGTTCATTTGATAATTTCTAAAGTAGATTCAATTACTGGATCTACGTTAGTTGCTGTACATAATGGGATAGATGCAGGTCAAGAAGTTCCACATGTTCATGTGCATCTAGTTCCACGAAGTAAAAATGATTCTGCTGGTGCAATTCATAGTATGTTTAATTCTACAGTAAAATTGTCTGAATCTGAAATTAATGATCTTTATAATAAATTAAAAATTTAATATGGATACATTCTTTCATTAGTGTCTGTATTTTCCACAATAATTGCTTTTGTCGGGCATGTTTCTGCAGCATTCATAATTTTATTTACTCCTGCACCTTTCTGATTAATTACTGAAGATTTTGGGTTTGATGTACTCTCTTTGTTTATCTCAAATACATCTGGTGCAATAATCTCACAACTACAACATCCAATACAGCGACTTTCATCTACATCTACAAACAGGTTTGGTTGTTTTTTAGGCTCCTCTGCTTTTTCATACTCCCCGTTTTTCCCATCAGGACGTACACGTGCATTATATTCTTCCCAAAACTTTCTTTCATACTCTTTCCAAAAGTCAGGATCACCTTCTTCAAATTCTTTAGTGTATTTACTCCAGTCTTGTTCTGGAATTCTCTCATCTTTTGGAGCCCCCCACTGTGGTTTTGGTTTAAAGTTTGTTTTTGTAGGGCTGTTTTTTCTATAATCTTGATACGTTGTATCTTTTTTCTCAGTATTATTTTGTTTTAGATAATTATATGCTTCTGTGATTTTCTTAAATTCGGTATCTTCTTTTTTATCTTTATTTTTATCTGGATGTAATTCTAGCGCCATCTTTCTATATGCTGCCTTGATTTCTTCTTGAGATGAATCCGCCTTTACATTCAAAACTCTCAATGCCTGATATGTATTCACTACAAGTACCCATATGTCATTTCTTAAAAATAATTGCCTTTTTTTTTATTAAACTTTAACTATTCTAATATGATCTCATCGTCTGGTTTCCATTCAGGCTCTACAATGCATAGAAATTTCAAATCCACCAAACCTGAATTTTCAATAACTTGTTTGGAGTTTGGAGGGACATAAACAGAATCATTTTTTTCAATATGATATGTTTTCCCATCGATCTTTAAATCCCCTTTTCCTTCTAATATGTAGTAAATCTCAGATGAACTAATCTCATGAAGTTTAGACTTTTTTCCAGGTTCTAGTGTAAATTGTGCTAAACTGTAATTGATTCCATTTGACGTATTATCTGGATGAAAATATTGTTTTATTTGTGTTCCTTCATTACCTTGGATTGATTTGATTTCAGATTCTTTTTGTACAAACATTTTGTCTAAATAATCTCAGAAACATTTGCTTTAAAATCTGACTCATACCATGTTGTCTTGTATGGTGAGTTTTTTTTGCTAAATATATTTAATGCAATATGTGCGAATTCCTTCTTTTTGTCTGTTGATCCATGTGTGTGAAGTGTTCCTGCTGGAATGTGAACAATATCTCCTTCATCAAGTTTAATTGTTCCTGTTTTTTTAATTTTAAAATTTATTTTACTTGTACCGTATCTTTTAAAAATTTCAAGACTTCCTTGGCCTCTTGTTGCAATTAATACTTGATTTCCATCATGAAAATGAAGTTTTGTTCTGGAACCATTTTCAAAATGAACATGATAAATATCTTGATCTTTTGATTTTATTTTCTCTGAGATAACTTTCATCCATGTTTTATTTGTAAACCAATTTGGATTTACTTTCCTTTTGTCGTTGGTACCATGAATGTTTGATTTATTCATTTTAAATCCTCGATAAAATTTTCTTTTTCTTTTCTTGGAATTCTTTTTCTGTTAAAACCCCTGTCTTTCTTAATTTTCCTAGTTTTTCTAATGTTGCCAAATCTTCATCAGCTTTTCCTGACATCATTCTTGCAGTGGTTATTCCTTCATTGATTTTTTTAATTCCTTTTTCTTTAATTATTCCTTTTTCTTTAATTGCTTTTTTTCTTAATTCTTCACTTGTTTTTCTTGCTTGACTTGCAGCCATCTCTCCAAACTCCACTGCATCATCTAATGCCTCATCTGCTCTTTTAATTCCTTCGTCTATAGCTTTGTCAGCTTTTTTGAGGAATCTATCAATGTATCCACTTTTCTTTGTTTTTGCCATGATAATTACTATTTTTTTAATTCTATTATTTCTTTCCTACTGGAATTGATTTAATAGCCAGAATTACGTAGTCAAAATGGTTTTGGTAACTAATGACGTAAAAACAATTGTGATAAAAAAATTTATTGAAGAATCTGAGGCGATGAGAATAATTGAACAAAAGAAAACTGATCCTTTCAAATCTCTTCTCTCAAGACCAAAAAAAGAGGACATCCACATAGATTCTTTAAAATTGTTCTACGAAGGCTCGTTGATAGTATCTGGTAAATACAATGCTAATTACTTTAGAAAAGCAGTTCATACGATTGATGTTGATTCAAACGTACATGAAATTGTTTTAGGTGGTGGCTTTTTTCCAGTTCGATCAAAGTCTGGTCTTGAAAAAGCATTTGTTGGGAAACGTGGCAAAAACAAAATTGATCTTAATTTGGAAGAGCATGTTTTTGTGGAAGGAGAAGATGAATTGACATTTGATCATCATGGCTTAGGAATAGAGTTTCCTTTCAAAATTGACTCAAAGAATATTGAAAACTATCCTGATAAAATATTAGAAGAAAATCTGGATAATGTCAAAAAACCTGAATTTTCATATGAATCTGCAATTGAGGATCTGAAAATACATCTAAAAAAGCCCTTGGAAGAAAATGTCCGAGATCTTAAAGATGAATTTATCCTACATGATATTACTGAGGTATATATTCCAATTTTTGAGGCACGATTATCTGATGTTAAAAAGAAAGTCGAAATAATAAGGATAGATGCTGTGAGAAAAAAAATTCTCTAATTGTTTACATTTTTAAAAGTTTTTTGAATTGTTCGTTATTGTTTAATTTTTTGAAAATTGGTTCTTCTTTTGCCCATGTTCTAATAACCTTTGAGTTTTTAGAAATTGCTTGCTTTAATAATTCAAGTGATTCCAAATAGTTTCCAAGTGCTGCATGACTCCTTGATTTAGCATAAATTATGTTTACATTGTCTTTGTGTTTTGATAAAATCTTGTCAAAAATCTCAATTGCTTTTTCATGCTTACAAATTTCTGCTAATTCAATTCCTTTGTGAAAAAATGCATCCATGTGACTTGGATTATTTTTATGAACATTCTCAAAACAACTCAATGCCTCTTCATGTCTTTTTATTTTACCTAAAATAATACCCTTGTAGAATAGTGCATTTGGCTTTCTTGGCTCTAACGCAATTGCCTTGTCCAAAACTTGTATTGCTTCATCATGCTCTTGTAGCTTGTCAAGTAAAACCCCTTTGTTGAAATATGATGCAGCATGTTTTGGGTCTACTTCAATTGCTTTATCATAACATTCAGATGCACCTTGAATATTCCCCATCTCAGCAGATGCTATTCCTTTATTATTAAATGCTTGAGCGTCTTTTGGATTCATCTCTAATAGTTTATCAAAGCATGTTATCGCATCACTGTATTTTTTGATTTGATTTAATGCCAAACCTTTGTTAAATAATGCAGTAACATTTTCAGATTCTTGCTTTAAAATTTTATTAAATAGTGTGATTGCACCTTTGGGTTGATTTTTCTCCATTAATGACATTGCATTATACATTAAATCATCTAAATTATCTTTTGAGCCAAATAACCTCATCAACACTAAAAAAATATTATTGTTAATGAAAGTTTGGCTTAACTAAGTGATTTGAATTTTTTGATGGCTTTTTTTGCCATATCTTCTTGTTCTTTTGCTGATGTCTTTGTGGGATCATCTGTTGCATATGCTTCTTTTACCTTTTTTTTCTTTTCCATGGTTATTTACAGTCTTTTTTTCTTTTTTATCTTTTCTAAATTATATATTATTAATTACCAGTTACATAGGATTTATTCCTAATGTTCTTATCTTGTTTCCTTGATTGCAAAACATGAGACAAAAAGAGGTTGATCAAATTCTCAACCATATTAATGAAAAATTTCATGATGATGTGCCAGGTCTTGTAAAAATGATAGTCAGAAAAAGGATTACTAAACTAGAAACATTTGAAATTGATTCTTTACCTCTTGCTCTAAGAGAGTGTACTGTTGAAGAATTGATTAGAATTCTAAAAGAGGGTCTTGCATCTGGTCACTTAAAGTTATGATTATAAATTTTTTATTTGCATTCTTATATCTTTTAGGATATGTTTAATTTGATTTAATGTTGACTCTGATTATGTCTGAAATAAAATATCTTGCAGATAAGGTATTTGTGCATAGATGGCCTCATGACACTCCTTTATGGGATTCTTTTACAAAAGAAACTCTTGATGATACTATTAACAAAAACCCAGAAAAAAAACAAATTATAGTCAAAGAAAAGAAAATAATTATTCAAAACATTGAATTTACCTCTCTTAAAAAAATTGGAATCTCTATTCCTTTTTTTAAAAATGAATGCACAATAATTTTTGAAGGTCAATTTGGTAATCTCTCTGGTCATGCTCATATAACAACCAAATCTGGAAATTATCTTGATGTCTTTAATCGATTAATTCTATGGAGACAACAAACCTTTCAAAATAACATCTAATCTTTATTTTAACAAGTCATCTATTTGTTTTTTGATCTCATCAAAAATACTTGCAACTCCTTCTATTATGCTATCTGGAACACATTTGTTATTTTCAACATGTGTTCCATCCCCGCACGTGATAGTTCCAAGATCTTGTTGTAAAAGATTTTTCTGAATTTCCGCATTTATTTTGTTTTGAACTTCGTCATAAATTGAGATTTGTTTTTGTGAATCAAATGGTACTGGTATCTTCCATCCAAATAATTGAAAATACGCTGTACCTTTTATTTTGATATTCATTACTCCTTCTGCATTAATTATTGATATTGCAGCTGGCGTTATACTGTTTTTCTGAATATTTTGAAATGATATGATCTCTTTTGTTTCACCAGGATTAACCATGATGTTGATTTTGCTGACTCCGCTCCCTATCTGAATATTGTTGATCAAAACATCGTAATTCAAATCTGGTATGTATACTGGAAGTAATCCGTCATTGTTTAGTCCAATTACTAAATTTAGATTAACTCCTTGAATCAAATCAAATGCTGCATTGAACCAATTATCTGATAATGTGTTGAGTCCAATCTTTAGCAATATTTTCCAACTAATTGGTTCCCAATCTATGCTTTGAAATTCGACGTTGTTGAGGCTGACTCCAAGTTGTGTGTATGAATATACAAATAATACTAAAATAGTCATAATTAGTACAAGAAAAACTATTCCAATAATTGCAAATTTTTTCATAATTTTTTGAAATCCTTTATCGAATTAAGCATATTGAAGTACATGATTTATTTATTAGACTTGTAAGTTATAATTTCAATTTATCTGAGACTGTGATCATTTTTTTGATGTCCTCTTTTAAATGAGCATTTGATATTGCACCTAGTTTTCCAGGCAAAAAGAAAATCCCATTCTTACTGATCATGTTAAAATGATATTTTTGTAATTTTTCAGTATCGCATTGTGCAGCATCTGTTGAATTTCTAATCTGACTAATTCCATTTTTAACAAAATGAGTCATAAACAAAGATCCTCTACCTGTAACAATGACCTCTCCGTCAAATACTTTGGATAATCCCTTTCTTGCATAGTCTCCTAAGTTATTAATTTTTGAATAGATTGATTTTCCATTTTTTAAAACATTCAATGTTGTAAACCCTGATGTCATTGAGATTGGATTTGCTGAAAATGTTCCCCCACCAACATAACTTCGCTCTGACTTTTTCTTTCCAGTTGTGTCTGCAAATTCCATTATTTCTTTTTTACCACACATTACGCCGATTGCCATTCCACCTCCTACAATTTTACCCAGTGTGACGATATCAGGATCCAGATTCATGGTTGGATATAGACATCCATATCTAAATCTAAATCCAGTAACAATCTCATCTAGGATAAATAATGAATTATTTTTCTTGCAAAACTCTTCAATACCTTTCAAATAATCTGGTTCAGCTGGAATACATCCACCACCACCCAACACTGGTTCAATTATAACTCCTGCCAAGTCATTAGAATATTTTTTTAAAATTTCAAGTGATTTTTCTAAATCATTATATGGCATTGAAACAATTTTCTCTTCATTTACAACTCCACTACTTTCTGATTCTGTAAATGGCCAGTTTACTGATTTTAGTAAATCTGAAGTATATCCATGCCATCCTCCATCTATTTTGGCAATAATTTTTTTACCTGTTACAGAACGTGCTAATCTAACTGAATACATTGTAGCTTCAGTTCCTGATGTGACATAGCGAATCTTTTCAGCTACTGGAACTGCCTTTGAAATTAACTCAGAAAGTAATATGGTTTGTTCGTTTACTGTTCCATACATCCACCCTTTCTCTATTTGCTTTATCAATGACTCTTTGATCTTTGTTGGGGCATGGCCTAAAATTAGGCTCCAATGACCCATCCAGTAATCTGTATACTTATTGCCATCTATGTCTACAAGATTTTTTTCAGCAGATGATTTTACGATAAATGGATATGGTGCATAATATCTTATGTTATGAGAAACACCATTTACGTGGAATTTTGAAGACTTTGAAAACATACTGGCTGATTTCTGTGTTTTCTTCTTGTACTCCTTTACGTAATCCACGATTAACTATCATGATAATTCCTGTCATTTTAACCCTCAAAAAGACCTCAATTCGTCCTTTTTTATTAACAGACCCGATCATAATGGAATCGAACAAAAATAAAATATGAATTTTTTTCAATTTTTTATCCGATCAGGTACAATTTCACGCATGGTTTATATGGATTCCGTATACTTCACCTTCTGCATACGTAACGCAATAGGCGGCGCCCTTGATGATGTATGGTAATATGCCACTTTGTGATTCATGGGCCTCCAGTTACGCATACAAGAATGAGGATTTGATTGAAAGATCAATATCTGAAATGTGAAGATTATGTGCATCCGTCAATTCCAATAAAGTACAAATGTACTTCAATAATCAAAATTATAAAACAGAATCCGGTTGATCCTGCCGGACCTGACTGCTATCGGATTGATACTAAGCCATGCGAGTCATTGTAGCAATACAAGGCATACGGCTCAGTAACGCGTAGTCAACCTGCCCTATGGACGGGAATAACCTCGGGAAACTGAGAATAATGCCCGATAGAACATTATATCTGGAATGGTTTATGTTCCAAATGATTTATCGCCGTAGGATGGGACTGCGGCCTATCAGTTTGTTGGTGAGGTAATGGCCCACCAAGACTATTACAGGTACGGGCTCTGAGAGGAGTAGC
>Ga0102947_1000457_pt1 | contig 14693 bp, 15 predicted proteins | sample SalPon2A_A_D2_MG_FD_78210 | JGI IMG/M metagenome (GOLD analysis project Ga0102947, IMG submission 78210) | Soil microbial communities from South San Francisco under conditions of wetland restoration - Salt Pond MetaG R2A_A_D2_MG | ecosystem: Environmental > Terrestrial > Soil > Wetlands | place... | reverse complement strand
GACGTCATGGCGGCGCCGGGCTTGGTGCCGGATCCGGGGTGCCCCACGACGCCGTGGCGGTGGGCGCTGCGGGTTGGGGTGGGGTTGGACCGGGGCTGCAAGGGAGGCCGAGACGGGAGGACGTGGGCGGCTGCGGGCGCTGGGTGCCGCGTGTCTCGGGCCGTTCGCATCAGCAGGCGAGCCCTTGGGGCCGTTTCTCGGACCGCCGGCCGTGGGTGGGAACCCCCCGCGTGCCGGGAATCAGCTTCCTGCACGGGCTGATCTTCATAGCGTCGGTCTGAGTCTGAATGTCGTTCACTCTGTGAGTCAGGATACACGGCGGCGGGCGGTGGATCAACCCGCCGCACCGGTCCCGGCCGGCCGCCGGACCACGGCCCGGGCCAGGAGATGGGCGTCGTCCCCGTCGGCGTAGTACCGGGGGCGGACGCCGATGGCGTGGAAGCCCGCCTGCTCGTAGAACGCCCGGGCCGCCCGGTTCTCCGACCGCACTTCCAGGTAGCAGACGTCGGCGCCGGCCTCGGCCAGGGCGTCGTCGCCGGCGGCCAGCAGAGCGCTGGCGATGCCGAGCCGCCGGGCCGCCGGCACCACCGCCAGGCGCAGCAGCTCGGCCTCGCCGGCGGCGGCCCGGTAGGCGGCGTAGCCCACCGCCCGGCCCCCGGCGGAGCCCGCCGCGCCCCCGGAGGGCAGCTCCGCCAGGACCAGCAGGGCGTTGTCGTGGCTGAGCTCGGCGGCCAGGGAGGCGGTGGGCCAGGGGCTGGCGAAACAGGCCGCCTCGATGTCCACCAGGATCTCCAGGTCGGCGGTGGTCGGCTTGCGCAGCCGCAGGCTGGCGGAGCCCTCGCGGGCTGCGCCATGGGGACTGGTGGCGGGCCGGTTCCTGTCTTGCATTTCACCCATTTCGAGAGCCGTGAGGCGGGGCGATCCGGGCCGAGCCCGGTGCGGGCCAGCAACCGGATCGCTCCCACTACCGTATACCCTTGGAAGGCAGATCGGATCTCGGTGGCACTTCTTCGAGCCCCCCGCGGGGGGCAGATCTCCGTGCTGCCACTGCTTCCTGTCACTGCTTGCTGTCACTGCTCATCATTGAATCTCTGGAGTTCGTCTTGGACATGTCTCTCGATGCAACCTCGCAACACCCGGCCGCCGACACCACCGACACCACCAGCGCCGACACCACCAGCGCCGACACCGCCAGCGCCGACACCGCCGGTGGCGGGTCGCTGGTGGTCCTCGCCATCGACACCGGCTCGCCCACCGTCAGCGTCGCCCTGGCCCGGGACGGCGTCATCCTCAGCCAGGACGTGGTGGACATCGGCCACTCGTCCCGCCGCCTGCTGCCGATGATCGACGCCACCCTGGCCGACGCCGGGGTGGCCGGCGCCGACCTCTCCGGCCTCGTCGCCCTGGCCGGCCCGGGGAGCTTCACCGGTCTGCGGGTCGGCCTGGCCACGACCCTCGGCCTGCACCAGGCGCTGGGCGTGCCGGCGGCGGCGGTGCCGACCCTGCCCACCCTGGCCCGCACGGTGCTGGCCGAGGTCGACGGCCCGGGCCGGGTCTTCGCCCTGGTCGACGTCCTGCGCGACGAGTGGGCCTGCCAGGAGTTCGAGCTGACCCCGGCGGGGGAGGGGGGCGGCAACGGCCTCCCTGGCGGCACCGGTCTCCGTGGTGGTGCCGGCCTGCGACCGCTGGGCGAGGCGGCGCGCATCCAGGCGGCGGAGCTCCTGGCCCGCGTCGAGACGGCTGCCGCGGCCGACGACGGCACGGTCACCTGGCTGGTGGGTTTCGGCGTCGATGCCCTGGAGCCGCGCCTCGGCGAGGCCCTGGGGAGCGCCTTGGGGAGCGCCTCAGGGAGCGCCCTGGCGAGCGGCCGGGTGCGCCTGCGCCAGCCCGCCGGCCTCGCCCCCGTCGCCGCCACCGCCGCCACCCTGACGCCGCCGAGCTGGGATGCGGGCACCCTCACGGCGCCGCTCTACTTCCGGCCTCCGGCGACCACCAAGCCGAAAAAGCACCTGCCCGGCGGGCGTTCGAAACGCCACTCCCGGTCCGCCGCCCCCTCCTCTCCCGACGCCTGACCCGCCCCGGCCGCCGCGGCCGGGCCCGGCGAGGGTATACTGTTGCTTGAATGCCGAAGACCCCTTTCCCTCGGCTCAAGCTCCGGCACATGCTGTTCTTCATGCTGCTGCTGGTGGGCATCGTGCCGATGCTTGCGTCGAGCGCTCTGTTGGTGGGCCAGAACCGCGACCTGTTGGAGAACCAGGAGCGCGACATCCTGGTCAACGAAGCGGTAGCCGACTCCCGGAACCTGACCTACCGCCTGGTGGGGATGCGCAAGCAACTCCACCAGGCGGGGCTGTCGCTGCTGATCAGTGACCAGGGCCGGGCCTGGAGCACCAACGAGGCGCCGGAGCCCTGGCTCATCGACAACCTGAGCGCGCTGAACGCCAACAACCCGTCGGTGGTCTCGGTGTACGCCTCGCCGGCCAGCGGCGAGGCGCTGGCCACCAACCGCGACATGCCCCGGGAGGCGCTTCACTCGCTGGGGCTGGAGATGACGGTGGCGCGGCAGACCGGGCTCCCCCAGTACGGCTTCGCGGTGGTCGATGGTGACCGCCCCATGGCCACCCTCGCCGTGCCGGTGAGCCGGCCGGCCAGCAACAGCCCCGGGGTGGCCCCCCCCGAGCCGGAGGAGCCGGCGGACGACCTGGCCAGCGCCGACCCCACCGAGGCGGCCGAGGCCGACGTCGACCTGGTGATGGCGGCGGTGATGGATCTCTCCACGGTGGGGGCGCTGGCCTCCGACACCTCGGACGCGCTGGACACCGCGATCATCGACGAGGACGGCCGGGTCATGTGGTCCCGGGGCATGAGCCCCGAGGCCCAGGTGGCGCTGTCCGAGTCGCCGCCGGTGCGCGGCTTCGTCCGCCAGCCCCTGGGCCAGCTCTCCGAGTACAGCGCCGAGATCGACGGTGACGCGCAGGAGATGCTGGTCCGCCTGGCGCCGCTGGGGGAGACCGGCTGGGCCCTGGTCGCCCAGCGCCCCCGGGCCGCCGCCTTCCGTGCTGCCGACCGCCTGGTGATCAACACCCTCCTCGCCTCCCTGCTGGTGGTCCTGCTGGCCCTGGTGGTGGCCGCCGTCGCCGCCCGCCGGCTGAGCGAGCCGGTGCAGCGCCTCGCCGAGACCAGCCACGAGATCGCCGCCGGCAACTTCGGGCGCCGGGTGGAGACCGGCGGGCTGACCCTGGAACTGGCCGAGTTGGCCGCCGACTTCAACCGCATGGGCAACCACGTCGAGATGTACGTCGGCGAGCTGAAGCGCGCCGCCCAGGCCAACCGCGAGCTGTTCATCGGCTCCCTGCGCGCCTTCGCCGCCGCCATCGACGCCAAGGACCCCTACACCCGGGGCCACTCCGAGCGCGTCGCCCTGCTCTCGCGCACCATCGCCCGCCACCTCGGGATGTCGGAGGAGGAGCAGCACCACATCTGGATCGCCGCCCTGCTCCACGACGTCGGCAAGATCGGCGTCGATGACCGGATTCTCAAGAAGAGCGGCGTGCTGACCGACGAGGAGTTCACCCAGATCAAGGCCCACACGGTGATCGGCGAGGAGATCCTGACCCCCATCGTCGACCTGCGGCCGATGCTGCCGGTGGTGCGGTTGCACCATGAGAACTGGAACGGCCGCGGCTACCCGGACGGCCTCAAGGGGGAGCAGATCCCGCTCATGGCGCGGGTCGTGGCGGTGGCGGACACCTTCGACGCGGTGACCACCAACCGGCCCTACCAGGACGCCTACTCCCTGGAGGACGCGGTGGCCACCATCCGCCGGCTGGTCGGCTCGCGCTTCGACGCCAAGGTGGTGACCGCCTTCCTGAGCGCCTGCGAGGCCGGCGAGATCCGCCTGCCGAGGATCCCCCAGAGGCGGGCCGCTTCGGCGGTCTGAGCCCCCGGCCAGGCCCCCCGCCGCTGACCGGCGGCGGTTGGCGGAGACGCCGGGGGATCGGATACCATTCCCCATCGGCGACGTTCGACCGACGCTCCCCAAACAGCCTTCACGGAGACACCCCGCGTGCCTTTTCAGTACATCCTCGCCAACCTGCTGGCCGAAAGCGATGACGCCGTCGGCGTCATTTTCCTCGACGACCAGGGAGAGACGGTGGACCTCGCCTGCGCCGACTTCGCCACCCCCTACGACCTGCGGGTGATGGGCGCCTACCTGGGGATCTACCTGCGGCAGGTGGAGGAGGTCGCCGAGTCGGCCGGGCTCGGAGAGCCGCGGATGATCCACATCGAGCGCTCCGGCCTCCACGTCTTCGCCGAGCCGCTGACCGACGGCTACCACGTGGCCCTGGTGCAGCGCCGGCCCACCCTGGTGGCCCGGGCGCGGCAGAACCTGTCGGCGGCGGCGGCCGAGCTCAACCGCCAGGTGTTCTCCGACTGATACCCCGGCGGGGGATCGCCCCGCCCAGCGCCCCCACCCGAGCCTTTTCCCCACCCCGCCGCCGCTTTCCCCAACCGTGAGCCGGTGGCCGCGGCGCGGCGGTAGGATGTTCCCATGACCGACGAGAGTGCCCACGAATGAGCGACCCAGAATGAGCGACCCAAACCAGGATCACGACTACGAAGAGGTGAGCCAGGAGGACGTCCTGGAGATCGAGCCGGAGCGCGCCTTCCCGGAAGAGGAGCCGAAGAAGGGCTTCTGGGGGAAGATGAAGCGCGGGCTCTTCATGACCCACACCGAGATCATCGACAAGATGAACGCGGCCATGGAGGGCCGGGCCACCCTCGACGAGGAGACGCTGGAGTTCCTGGAGGAGGCCCTGATCGGTGCCGACCTGGGTGTGGAGGCGTCGCTGGAGCTGGTGGAGAGCCTGCGCCGGGACGTCCGCCCCAACCAGGCGATGGACATCTTCAAGCTCCGGGAGCGCCTGGTGGACGAGATGGCGATCCTGCTGCTGGACGCCCCCCAGCCCCCCCGGCCGACCCCGGGGGTGCCGCGGATCACCCTGGTGGTGGGGGTCAACGGCGTCGGCAAGACGACCTCCGTGGCGAAGCTGGCCCGGCGCTCCCAGATCGACGGCGAGCGGGTGCTGCTGGCCGCCGGCGACACCTTCCGCGCCGCCGCCATCGAGCAGCTCGAGCTGTGGGGCGAGCGCCTCGGGGTGGACGTGGTGCGCTCCAAGCCGGGGGGCGATCCGGCGGCGGTGGTCTTCGATGCCATCCAGGCCGCCCGGGCGCGCAAGGTGCAGCACATCATCGTCGACACCGCCGGCCGCCTGCACACCAAGGAGCACCTGATGCAGGAGCTCGGCAAGATCGGCCGCGTCATCGAGCGCGAGGCCGGCGACTGGGACCGCCGCACCGTCCTGGTCCTCGACGCCACCACCGGCCAGAACGCCATCTCCCAGGCCCGCACCTTCACCAACGTCGTGCCGGTGGACAGCGTTCTCCTGGCCAAGCTCGACGGCACCGCCAAGGGAGGCATGGCGGTGGCGGTGGCCCGGGAGCTGCGCCTGCCGGTGCTCTTCCTCGGCGTCGGCGAGCAGGCCGAGGACCTGGTGGAGTTCCGGCCCCGGGAGTTCGCCGCCGCCCTGCTGGGGTGAGGCGGGCGCCTTGCCGAACCACCTCCACACCGCGCCGGCGGCGCTGACCGCGGACGACCTGGGCCACCTGCGCCGTGCCGTGGAGCTGGCCCGCCGGGGCCGCTACGGCGCGCCCCCCAACCCCATGGTGGGCACCGTCCTGGTGCGCGGTGGCCGGGTGGTGGGGGAGGGGTGGCACGCCCGGGCCGGCGAGGCCCACGCCGAGGCCGCGGCCCTGGCGGCGGCCCGCGCCGACGGCCAGGCGGTGGCTGGCTCCACCGCCTACGTCAGCCTGGAGCCCTGCTCCCACCAGGGCCGAACCCCGCCGTGCTGCGATGCCCTGGTGGCGGCCGGCGTCGCCCGGGTGGTGGCGCTCCACGCCGACCCCGACCCCCGGGTCTCCGGCGGTGGAATGGCGCGGCTGCGCGACGCCGGCGTCGACGCCAGCCTGGCCACCGCGGCGGGGGCCTGGCCGCCGGAGCTGGCCGGGGACGCCGCCGCCCTGGTGGCCCGGGCGCTGGGCCTCAACCTCCACTTCCTCGTCCCCACCGTCCTCGGCCGCCCCGCGGTGACCTTGAAGTGGGCCATGTCGCTGGATGGCCGCATCGCCACCGCCGGCGGCGACAGCCAGTGGATCTCCTCGCCCGAGGGGCGGCGTTGGAGCCTGGACCTGCGGGAGCGCCACGACGCCATCCTGGTCGGCTCCGGCACCGCCCTGGCCGACGACCCCCGCCTCGACCGCCGCCTCGGGCTGGCCCCCGGGCCGATCACCCGGGTGATCCTCGACCGCCGCCTCCGCCTGCCGGTGACGGCCCGGACCCTGGCGCTGGAGGGGCCGGTGCTGGTGTACACTGCCGCCGGCGCCGAAGCGGGCCGAGGGGCCTCCCTGGAGGAGGCCGGCGCGACGCTGATCCGACTGCCGCGGGAGGTCACCGACAACGCCTCCCGGATGCCCGCCGCGGTCCTCGCCGACCTGGCGGAGCGGGGCATCCGCAGCCTGCTGGTGGAGGGCGGTGGCGGGGTGGCGGCCTCCTGGGTGGAGTCGGGGCTGTACGACCGGGTCCACGCCTCCGTGGCACCGCTGCTGATCGGCGGCAAGGCGGCCCCGGGGCCGCTGGGCGGCCCGGGCGCCGAACCGCTGGCGGCGGCCCCCCGCTTGACCGACCTGCACGTCCGCCGTCGCGGCCCCGACGTCATCCTCACCGGCCTGAGAGAGCAATGTTTACCGGAATTGTCATCGAGCGTGGGCGCATCCTGAACGACCCGGCCCCTTCGGGCCAGGGTGGGGTGGCGCTGCGAGTGGGCCACAGCGGAGAGCTGGCGGCGCGGCTGGAGATCGGCGCCAGCCTGGCGGTCTCCGGCGTCTGCCTCACCGTCACCCGGCAGGGCGAGGTGGACGCTGCGGGTACGGGGGAGGCGAGTCCGGGGGAGAACGTGCCCGACGCGTTCTCCGACGTCGAGCTGTCGCCGGAGACCCTGGAGCGCACCCACCTGGACGACCTCGCCGCCGGCTCCGAGGTGAACCTGGAGCCGGCGCTGCGCGCCGGTGACGCCCTCGGCGGCCACCTGGTCCAGGGCCACGTCGATGGCACCCTGGCGCTGGCTGACCGGGAGGACCTGGACGACCACAGCGTCTTCACCTTCGAGCTGAGCCCCGAGGCCGCGCCCTACGTGGTGGAGAAGGGCTCCATCTGCCTGGACGGCGTCAGCCTCACCGTCGCCCGCCTGCTGGAGGATCGCTTCACCGTGGCGCTGATCCCCCACACCCTGGAGTGGACCACCCTGGGCGCCATGGCGCCGGGCCAGCGGGTGAACTACGAGGTCGACGTCATGGCCAAGTACGTCGAGCGCCTGCTGGCCACCCGGTTCGGTGGCGGCGCCGGCGGGAAGGGGGCGGCGGAGGACGGCTCCGCCCCCTGGGAGGGGTTGGGTTGAGCGCACCGGCCGCCCAGCCCCCCGTGCGCCCGCTGACGCGGGCGCCGGAGCCGGCCTTCTTCTGGGTGCGCTACGCGCCCCGGCGCTGGCCACCGCCGGAGCGGCCCTGGTACGACGTCGCCCGGGGCAGTCTGGGGGCGGAGCCGGGGGACCGCGGCACCAGCGACCCCGGCGAGCCTTTGATCGAGCCCAAGGGCGCGCCCTACGACGACACCCTCTGGCTGCCGCCGGTGCCCGCCCCCCGGGACGGCGAGCGCCGCCGCGTGGCCGAGCGCCAGTTGCAGGCGGGGACGCCGGTCCTCTGGCACCTATTCCCCGGCGACCCGGCGGGGCCCGAGGGCGCCACCGCCCTCTACGACCTCACCGCCAGCCTGGTGACCGCCGCCGCCGGCGGGCCGTCGGGCCGCGGGGCGCTCCTCGACGAGCTGGAGGCCCTGCCCGCCGGCTCGGCCGCGCTGTGGCCGCTTGTCCCCGGCATCAGCGATGACGGGGAGCTGTGGCGCGACGCCTGCGCCGCCCTCGCCGGCGGAGGTGCGGCGGTGGCGCAGAGCGCCGTCCCCAGCCTCGCCCCCGCCGACCGGCGGCGCCTCGCCGAGGGGCTGGAGGAGGAGGCCTACCGCCGCCTCTTCCACAGCGCCGGCGGCGGCGGCGCCCCCGACTCCGGCGCCGCGGTGGACGAGGCGGCCTTCGCTCGCGCCGCCGCCGCCGCCGGCCTTGGCATCTTCCTGCCCCGGCCGCTGCCGGCGCCGCCGGCCACCGGCCGCGGGGCGCGCCACGTCGCCGCCGCCCTCTTCCTGGTCGCCGAGCTGTGGCTGCGCCTCGACCGCCCGCCGTCCCAGGGGCAGGCGTTCTACCGCGCCGCCCGCTGGGTGGACGACTCCTCCTACGACCCCGGGGACCTGGTCCGGGAAGGCAACCTGGGCGTCGTCGAGGTGCTGGACGATGCCAGCCGGCGGCTGATCGAGGACGCCGTCGCCCGGGGCGGCCGCCCGGCGCTGCTGGACGAACTGGAAGCCGAGTACACCGGCGTCGCACCGGCGTCGTCGTCATAGACTTGGGCGCACACCACCCTGACCGTCACTTTGCTCATCTCATCCCATCCCGTGGCCTACCGCTGAGGAGACTGCGATGCCCCGACTCCGCCCGCCCCGATCCCTGTGTGCCGTCCTCCCTGGCGGTGCCGCCGTCGCCTGGAGCACCGCCGCCGCCTGGAGCGCCGTCCTCGCCGCCGCCCTGGTGGCGCTGCTGGCCGTAGCTCCTGACGCCGCCGCCTGGGAGGTCCGGCCCGACGCCCCGGAGGCCTCCTTCCGCCTCTTCCACGAGCGCTTCGCCAGCGCCGCCTACCACTACCCCCGCCACGGCGCCAAGCCGCTGGGGATCATCGGCTTCGAGGCGTACGCCGACGTCGCCGTCGACCGCGAGTTCGACGACGAGGCGTTCTACAGCGACGCCGTCTCCGGCGATCTCCCGGTCGATACCCTGGGGGTGGCCCGCGTCGGGGCGCGCAAGGGGCTGCCCGGCAACTTCGACGTCGGCGTCGCCTACGGCCGCGCCCTGGGCGGCGACCTGGAGCTGGTCTCCGGCGACCTCCAGTGGGCGCTGCTGGACGGTGGCGCCGTCTCCCCGGCGCTGTCGTTCCGCCTCACCGCCACCCAGAACATCGACTCCGGCGCCTACCAACTGGAGCAGTACGGCGCCGAGGCGTTCATCAGCAAGGGCTTCGCCATCCTCGCCCCCTACGTCGGCGTCGGCTACGTCTGGGACGAGGGGACGCTGGAGCGTAGCGACGGCAGCCGGGTGAGCCACGACGACAGCCGCTTCGTGGCCTACGGCGGAGTCGTCCTCAACCTGCTGCTGCCGAAGATCGTCGTCGAGGTGGAGAGCGCCGAGCACGTTCAGGGCGCTGTGCGACTGGCCTTCGGTTTCTGACCGTGAACGACACCTACCCGGTCCCCGCCGAAGACCCCAGGATCGACCTGCGCTCCGACACCGTCACCCGCCCCGACGCCGAGATGCGCCGGGCGATGGCGGAGGCGGAGGTGGGCGACGACGTGTTCCAGGAGGACCCCACGGTGCGGCGGCTGGAGGAGGAGGCCGCGGCGGCGGTGGGCCAGCCGGCGGCGCTGTTCATGCCCACCGGCACCATGGGCAACCAGGTGGCCCTGCACATCCACGCCGCCCCCGGCAGCGAGGTGATCTGCGAGGCCCGCAGCCACGTCCTGAACTACGAGATGGGCGCCATGGCCATGCTCTCCGGCCTCCTGCCCCGGGTGGTGGAGGGCGACTCCGGCGGCCGCCTCGACCCGGCGTCGGTGGCGGCGGCGATCCACCCGGAGGTGCCGTACCTGACCCGCACCGGCATGATCGCGGTGGAAAACACCCACAACATGGCCGGCGGCACCGTGACCTCCGTCGAGCATGTCGGCGAGTTGGTGGCGGTGGCCCGGGAGCACGGCCTGCCGATCCACCTGGATGGCGCCCGCCTGTTCAACGCCGCCGTCGCCCTGGACGTCGCGCCGGCGGAGATCGCCGGCGGCTTCGACTCGGTGATGTTCAGCTTGTCCAAGGGGCTGGGGGCGCCGGTGGGCTCGGTGCTCTGCGGTGGCGAGGACTTCATCACCGAGGCGCGCCGGGTGCGCAAGGCGTTCGGCGGCGGCATGCGCCAGGTCGGCGTCCTGGCGGCGGCGGCCCGGGTGGCGCTCCAGCGCGGCGCCGACAACCTGTCCGCCGACCACGCCAACGCCACCTGGCTGGCCGGCGTCCTGGCGGAGCTGCCGGGGATCGACGTCGACCTCGCCACGGTGGAGAGCAACATCGTGATCTTCAAGGTGGGGGAGGAGTTCTTTGGCGGCGAGGGCAGCACGAAAACGGACGGCGGCCCGGGCCCGGCCCTGGTGGCGCGCTGCGCCGAGCACGGCGTCCTGGCCGTCCCCCTGGCCCCGGACACGGTGCGCTTCGTCACCCACCGCGACGTCCCCCGCGCCAAGATCGAGCGGGCGGCGGCGGTGCTGCGGGAGCTGGTCGGCACCGGCCACTGAGCTGAGTCGCTAGCAGGGGTCGCAGCCGCCGAAGCTCTCCGGTTCCACCTGCACCGTGGTGTGCTGGATGTGGAACTCCCTCCGCACGGTCTCCCGGATCGTCTCCAGCAACTCGCCCTGGGGGCGGCCCGGCTCGGCGACGACGTGGGCCGACATCGACTCCATGCCGCTGGTGATGGTCCAGACGTGGAGGTCGTGGACCGAGGCGACGCCGTCGAGATCAGCGAGGGCCCGGCGCACCTCCTCGACGTCGATGTGCTTCGGCGCCTGCTCCATCAAGACCCGCACGGTCTCGCGCAGCAGCGACCAGGAGGAGTAGACCACCAGGGCGGCGATGAGGAGCGAAGCCACCGGGTCGGCCCAGGCCCAGCCGAAGGCCCAGATCAGGCCGCCGGCGAGGATCGCCTGGATGCTGCCCAGGGCGTCGGTCAGGACGTGGAGCCAGGCGCCCCGCATGTTGAGGGTGGCGTCGGCGCCGCTGCCGCTGCGGTGGAGGAGGGCGAGGGCGATCAGGTTGACCAGCAGGCCGCCGGTGGCGACCAGCATCATGCCCGGCGCCGAGACCTCCGGCGGGGCGGCCAGCCGCTCCACCGCCTCGACGGCGATGAGCACCGCGATGGCCACCAGGCTGGCGCCGTTGACCAGGGCGGCCAGCACCTCGACCCGGCGGTAGCCGAAGGTGTGCTGGGCGCCGGCCGGGCGGCTGGAGATCCAGAGGGCAAACAGAGCCAGCGCCAGGGCGCCGGCGTCGGAGACCATGTGGCCGGCGTCGGCCAGCAGGGCGAGGGAACCGGTGACCAGGCCGCCGACCACCTCGGCGCCGGCGTAAAGCACCACCAGGGCCAGGGTCCAGCTCAGCCGCCGGCGGTCCCCGCCGCCGTGGGAGTGTCCGGCGTGGGCGTGTCCGGCGTGGGACGGTCCGGCGCTGGAATGACCGTCGTGGGAGGCGCCGGAGCCCTGGGAGGGCTCGTCGATGGGGGAGTCGGCCATGGGCCGAGTCTACCGGGCGCTGCCCTTTCCAGCGTATCGGCCCGGGTTTGTCACGCTTCGCGGTCCGGCCGCACTAGAATGGAGACGGCATCTCTCGCTGCGGCGACCGCCCGGCGTGCAACCATATCTGTGCCCCCACGATCCACTGTCTGAGATCAAATCCCCGAAAGGAGACATCCCATGGCTTGGGACGACGAAGAGGACAACACTACTTACAAGGTAGTCATCAACCACGAAGAGCAGTACTCCATCTGGCCCGCCGACCGGGAGAACCCGCTTGGCTGGAAGGACGTCGGTAAGGAGGGCACCAAGCAGGAGGTCCTCGACCACATCGAAGAGGTGTGGACCGACATGCGCCCCCTGTCGCTGCGCCAGAAGATGGAAGAGATGGAGAAGCAGCAGGCCGAAGAGGGGAAGAACTGATGGCCGAGATGAGCGATTACTGCAAGGCCTACCTGGCCAAAGACCTGCGCCAGTTCTCCGGCTGGAAGGAAGACACCTCGGACCTGCGCAAGGAGACCGAGGAGGTCGATGGCCAGGAGCAGGAGGTGCAGCGCGAGGAGATCGGTGACGAGGACATCCTCTACGTCCACGACAGCTACATCGTGACCGACGACGTCTTCAACGACGAGCACGTCGTCTTCGAGGACGTCAGCGACGAGTGGAAGACCTTCCTCCACGACGAGCTGGACTTCGAGGTCCCGGAGTACGAAGTGCCGGAGATCATCGAGGCCGAGTCGAATGGCGACGACGCCGGGGACGGCGCCTCCGCCTGATCCCCGCCGACCGGGCGGTGGCTACCAGCGCCAGCCGCGGAGCTGCCAGCCGCCGCCCTGGATCGCCACCGCCCCGAGGTAGCTTTCCGCCGGTTCCAGGTGGTAGAGCGACCACTGGGCCCCCTTCTCCGCATCCCCCTCCATCGCCAGCATGCGCGGCGGGTCCTCCGGCGCCAGGCTGACGTCGAAGCGGTCCAGCGGCACCGTGATTCCGGTGCCCACCGCTTTCAGATACGCCTCCTTGCGCGTCCAAGCGCGGAAGAACGCCTGTTCCCTCTGCGCCGCCGGCACCGCGGCCAGCACCCGGCGCTCGCCGGCGGAGAAGAAGCGCTCCGCGATGTCCAGGGCGTCGGGCAGGGGGCGTAGCTTCTCGACGTCCGCCCCCACCTCCACGCCACGGCTGAACGCCACCACCGCCAGATCGTCGGAGTTGCTGAGGTTGAACTCCAGGCGGCCGGCCTCGTCCGGCCCCGGGGCGGGCTCCGCCAGGTACGGCTTCTCGTTGGGGCCGTAGCGGAAGCGGATCTGCCGCGGGTCGCGGTCCAGGTAGCGCCCCAGCAGGGTGCGCAGGACCCCGCGGCCGACGATGTAGCGCCGGCGGTGGCGGTCGAAGCGGAAGCGGTCCGCCCGGGCCGTCTCGTCCGCCGCCAGCAGTTGGCGCAGGCGGGCGACCTCGCCCCCCGGCGGGTCCAGCGGTACGGCCCAGACCTGGATCTCCCGTTCCTCCGGGAGGGGCGGGGCGGCCGGGGCGGGGTCGAACCGTTCGAGGATGGTCGTGGCTTCGGGCGTCGTCGCTTCAGACATGGCCGAACGCTAGCAGGTCTGCCCCCCGGGGTGGTAAAAAGCCCTCACCATGACCACCCGTCCAGGACAGTTCAGCAAGTCGTTCCGGAAGCCGCCGCCCCGCTTCCGCCCGGTGTGGTGGCTGGCCGCCCTGGTGGCGCTGGCGGCGGTGCTGTGGCTGACCGTGCGCGAGGACGACCTGGTCACCTGGCAGAACCTGACCGGCGCCAACCTGGTGCCGCTGCGCCACCACCTGGCGGCGCTGCGCTGCGTGCTGGAGGACTGCGCCGCGGCGGACGCCGCCCGCCACTACCTGATGGTGGACGTCATCGGCAACATCCTCCTCTTCCTCCCCATCGGCTTCACCTTCGCCGGCGCGGCACCCGCCCTGGAGCGGCGTTGGCGCGTCCTCTGGGCGGTGGTCAGCGGGGCTGTCCTCTCCACCGGCATCGAGGTGGTGCAGCTCTACCTGGCCTCCCGGGCCACCGACGTCGATGACGTGCTGTTCAACACCCTGGGGGCGATGCTGGGGGCGTGGCTGCTGGCGGTGGTGGTGGGGCCGCGGGACGGCGGCCGGAGTTGGCGCGGCGGGGGGTAGTCGTGCGGGTGGTGGCTCGGGCGGTGGGAGTCGAGCGGTATCGGCTCGGGCTGGCCCGGCTCAGGCGGTGGCGCGTTGCGGCTGGACGTCGTCCAGCTCCACCGCCACCAGCTTCGACACACCCTTTTCCTGCATGGTGACGCCGTAGAGGGTGGAGGCCGCCTCCATGGTGATCTTGTTGTGGGTGATGACCAGGAACTGGGTTTCCGACGCCATCTCCTGCAGCATCTCGACGAAGCGCAGGGTGTTGACGTCGTCCAGCGGCGCGTCCACCTCGTCCAGGATGCAGAACGGCGAGGGCTTGGCCTCGAACAGCCCGAAGAGCAGCGCGATGGCGGTCAGCGCCTTTTCGCCACCGGACATCAGCATGATGTTCTGCATGCGCTTGCCCGGCGGCTTGGCGACGATCTCGATGCCGCTCTCCAGCACGTCCTCGTCGTCCAACAGCCGCATCTCGGCTTCGCCGCCGCGGAATAGGCGCTGGAAGATGCGGCCGAACGACTCGTTGACCTGGTGGAAGGTCTCCCGGAAGCGCTCGCTGGAGGTGGCGTTGATCTCCCGGATGGTCTCCTTCAGCCGCTTCACCGAGTCGGCCACGTCGGCGCGCTGGGCGGTCAGGAACTCGTTGCGCTCCTCCTGCTCGGCGTACTCCTCGACGGCGAGGATGTTGACCGGGCCGAGGCGGTCCAGCGCCGCCCGGGTGCGGGCCAGGTCGGTCTCCAACTCGGCCAGGTTGTTCGGCGCCTCGATCTCGGCCAGCATGGCGGCGACCTCGGCCAGCGGGATCTCGGCGGGCTGGGCGGTGGGCTCAGCCGTGGGGGAGGGGGCGTCGCCGTCCTCCTCGCGGTTCTCGTTGGCGACGTCGGAGGCGGTCTCGGTGTCGGAGGGCAGCTCCGACTCCACCACGTCGGCGCTGCCGTGGCCGTTGTCGTCGTTGGCCGAGAGGAGGGTGGCGGGCGTCGCCGACCCCGCCGTCTCGGCGGGCGCCTCGTCG
>Ga0102947_1000456_pt1 | contig 14710 bp, 16 predicted proteins | sample SalPon2A_A_D2_MG_FD_78210 | JGI IMG/M metagenome (GOLD analysis project Ga0102947, IMG submission 78210) | Soil microbial communities from South San Francisco under conditions of wetland restoration - Salt Pond MetaG R2A_A_D2_MG | ecosystem: Environmental > Terrestrial > Soil > Wetlands | place... | reverse complement strand
CGAATTCCGCCAATGAATGGGAACTTGCTGTTAGCAGACCATGCTGAAAGAATTGTTATGATTGGGAAAAATCCAATTACCGCAAATACTGCTAGAAGACCTACATCCAAGTCTGCAACTACCCATCCTGGTGCTACTGGAATTAGAGCTACAAATGCTGCTGCTGCTGCCACAAACAAAACAGGGGCTGCCCAGAAAAGTGGTTTGTCTGCTTTTGCAGGAATGATTATTTCCTTTGAAATTAATTTCAGGCCATCGCCCATTAATTGCAAAATCCCTTCAACCTTACCACAGTAAAATGGACCAACCCTAAGCTGGAGTTTTGCCAACATTTTTCTTTCGACAAAAATTGTTCCAGCTGCAATTAGTGCTGCAAATCCAAATCCGGGAAATGCTGCAATTCTAAATAGGTCAGTTGCCATAAAGGCTTTGAGAATAGGTATTGATCGTGATGGATCTGCCAGCCAAGTAAGTGCTAAAAATGGTGTAAGTATTTCGCCATTAATTACAGGCATTTCAATGAAAAATAGAGAAAACATTATAGCTGGAACGCCGATTAAGACAACGATTAGAAGAATCCAAAAGACATTGTCTAAAAGTGATTTGATAAATTCACTAAGTTTGAAATTAGGTGCAATAACTGACATTTATCTATCTGCCTCCACTGGCCAGTAATTAAGACTCCAATAGACAGATGGCATGTTTCCTAGTTTTTCACCTATGAGGAGATGAGGTAACGCAATCAGATTTCTAAAGGATGGAACACTTAGTTTTACTCTGTATGGTTCTACTTTTTTGTCTGAAACAATATAGCAACCCAGAGCACCCCTTCCAGATTCAACACGTTTGTAAACAGAACCAAGTTCTCCTTTTGGATTTGGTTTTAGTTTTACTCTAACAGATCCAGATTTTGGCATTTTTTGTAATGCATCTCTGATAATTCTGCAGCTCTCCATCATATCAAGCCAAGGAATTCTAGATCTGGCATAAGAATCACCACTCTTCATGACGTTTGTTTCGAAATCCAATTCGTCGTAAACATCGTAAGGTTCTTTCTTTCTAACATCATAATCTATACCACTAGCTCTTAGAACAGAACCTGTAGTTCCCAACTTTATGGCATTTTCTCTTGTTAATATGCCAGTTTTTTCGGTTCTTGAAATTAAGATTGGATTATTATAGAAAACATCAGCATATTCTTTGATTCTTTTTTCAAAGTAATTTACCTGCCGGAGGCAAACATCTTCAAAGTTTGCAGGTAAGTCATTTCTTATTCCACCCGGAATAAAATAAGAGTGCGTAACTCTTGCACCAGTCATTTTTTCCATTAGATCAATTAAGAGTTCACGGTCTCCTGCGGGCCACATAAACATGGTAGAGTGGCCCAAAAAGATTCCATAAATGGCAAGCCAGTATTGTGTGTAAATACATCGATTTAATTCAGAAGCGATAACTCGGACGTATTTTGCACGTTCAGATATTTCAAGTCCCAAAAGTTCCTCTGCTGCTAAAACATAGGGATACAGAATATTACAAGAGTCATGTATAACAGGTCTTTCTAAATGTGGGACGTTTAGAGTATAGTTCCTGTATTCTGCCATCTTTTCTTCACCTCGATGGACGTATCCAGGATCGGGATCACATGCTACAATATAGTCACCATCGATTTGTACAATTATCCTCATATGTCCAGAACCAGGATGTTGCGGTCCAACATTGAGAGTCATAATTCTCTCGTCTGCTTTCTGTATTGCTAGTCCCGGTGGTAACGTTGGTGAACTCATTTCTATCTACCTTTATTCCTAAAGTCCTTCCTCAACGGAGGTAAATCGGCCCAATCTTCTGGTAAAAGTAATCGTCTATTATCTGGATGACCTTCAAAGTAAACCCCCAACATTTCAAAAATTTCCCTTTCATGAAATTCTACGCTGTAGAATATATCTCTAAGACTAGGAAGTTTTGTTGCGTCATTCCCGGGGATTGGATCTTCTTCTCTTTGTGCTCTAGTTGCCAATTCGAGAATTTGTCTACTAAGTGTTGGATCGGTATAGGAGCTTAGATGATAAACTACTTCAATTTCTTTGTCTGCAGGATAATCAACACCTGCTACAGAATCAACATGATCATAATTTAGAGTATCTCGCGCAAATTCAGCAACATTGTGGATATCTTCTCTGCCTACTTTGATTCCTACTCTATCAGGTTTTACAAAAGATATCGTGGTTTTTTCCCCAAATTTTTCAATTATTTTATCTGCAACCCCCTTCTCAAAGGCGGGTAGTTCCGGTTCTTTCTTGGCTGGTGCAGGTTTTTTTGCTGGTGCAGGTTTTGCAGCTGCTGGTTTTGGCGCATCTGGCTTTGCGGTAGATGGTTTCTCAGGAGGTTTGGTTTCAGTCGGTTTAGATTCCTCAGGTTTTTTTTCAACTGTTTCTTTTTCTGAATCTGAACTCATTATACAAACTTCCTAGCCTTCATCCTCTTGATTTTTTCTTGCAGTAACATACATCCTTGAATAAGAGTTTCAGGTCTAGGTGGACAACCTGGAACATACACATCTACGGGTAAAACACCATCTATTCCGGGAAGTACATTGTATGAATCAAAATACAACCCTCCGGTAATGGCGCAAGCTCCCATTGCAATAACATATTTTGGTTCTGGCATTTGATCATAAACTAAACGTAATCGTGGTGCCATTTTTCGGGTAATGGTTCCTTGAACTACAACGAGATCACATTGCCTTAGTGATCCGAATGCTTCAATGATACCAAATCGTTCAACGTCATATCTGGGACTGGATGCTGCTCCAAATTCAACACTGCAACAAGCTGTTTCAATGTGTACGGGCCAAAGGGACCAAATTCTTCCCCAATTGATTGCATAGCCTAAGGGCTTGTCAATTGCTTTTTCTAAAATATCACCAAGTTTTCCAACAAACACATTTGCGTTTTGTGGAGTCATTAGATCTTTTATCAATTCAATCCCTCACGATTGTAAATTTGATTTGTATAAATAATTACCAAATATCTCTCCTCCCTGATTGGTGTAATGCAAAGGCCATGGCAGCAAATATGATTGCAAGGAATCCAATTATAGGTAATGTGGCTTCTTTTGGAAGGTACAAAATAGTGCTTCCCCAAGCATAAAGGAAAATGGCAACTACATCAAACACAACAAACATCAAGATGTAAGAATAATATTGCATCATGAAGTGAGTTCGTCCTTCTCCTGAAGGGACTTGTCCACACTCCATCGGTAAAAATTTTACAGGATTGCTTCGTTTTCTGGGAGAGACCATTCTGGAAATTACTAATGCGGGGGCCATTGCTGCTACGGCAAAGCCAAACATTAACACCACGGTACTATAATTGCCCGCTAATTCCCCGACCAATTTAGCTTTGAACCCAAGTTTTTGTATAAAAAGGTATGCACATTTTTTTATCAAAAAATTTTGGCCCATTAAAATTTTGTAAACTACTTTATAGGATAACCTCCAAAAGCGATCATGTCATTGAATATTGGGGATATGGCCCCTAACTTTGAGCTTCCTGATACGGAGCTTAAAATGCGGACTTTGGATGAATTTAAAGGGAAAAAAATAGTATTGTCATTTTTTGTTGCTGCAAGTTCTCCTGTATGTGAAAATGAATTATGTACATTTAGAGACTCTTGGGATGAACTGTCAAATCTTAATGCCCAGGTGATCGCAATAAGTAATGACGGTCCTTTTGCAAACAGGGCTTTTGCAGAAAAACACAACTTCAAATTTCCCTTATTAGGAGATTACAACAGCAAAACAATCCGTGATTATGATGTGTTAATGAAAGATTTGTTACACATTAAAGATTACAATGCTGCAAAACGTTCAGTGTTTGTGATAATGGAGGATGGAAAAATCAGTTACAAATGGGTTTCTGATGATCCTCTGAAAGAACCAAATTATGACGAGATCAAAGAATCTCTAAAATAAGAAATTTTATTTCTTTTTTATTCTATTTCAGCTATTACGTCGCCTTTTGCTACGCTGGCACCGTCTTTAATTTTGATGGATTTGATTGAACCGGCTTTGTGAGCCTTTACTGCAACTTGCATTTTCATAGATTCTAAAGTACAAACAACATCTCCTTGATTTACGGAATCACCTTCTTGAACTGCAATGGATACAACTTTTCCAGGAATTTGGCTGTTTAATGCTAATTTACCTTCACCAGGTCCTGCACCGCCAGAATTTTTGTAAACGATTTCATCAAAGTTTGTATGTTGATTTATGATAACTGGAACATTATCAATAACTAAATTAATTTCATTAGTGCTGTTTTCTAGATATTTTGCTTTATGGTATTTTTGATTAAGTAAGAATTCAATTCCTTTTACATCCATTGTTAGTATTTTGATTTGATTATCCTTTCCATTGATTTTAATTATGTATTCATTGTTTCCAAGATTTTCAGTGATTTCTCCGACAAATGCGTTTTCAATATCTTGAATCTTATAATCCATTATTCATCAATCCAGTTTATTTTTCCAATTTGAATTATTAGATGTAGACCCTTGTACACGGCTCTTAAAGTATTCTGAATGCATTATTGCTGCAGCCAAAGCGGCGTCACTTTTTTCAATTTTTTCTTTTTTCAAGTCTTTTTTTAATTTTTCAATAATGTTAAATCGTTTTAAGAAATCAGTTGAAAGTTCTCCATTTTTGTATTCTTCGGTTTGAAGAATGGTTTTGTATAGAGGGATGGAAGTTTCTACCCCTTGAACGTACATGTCATTTAATGCATTGAGCATTCTTGTTCTTGATTCTTCAAATGTTTGTCCCCATGTACAAAGTTTAGCCATCAGGGAATCATAAAATGGGGAAACAGTGCAGCCCGGATAAAGATAAGTATCGCATCTCACACTAGGGCCTGAAGGAATCGTTACATCAGGTACAGGACCGGTAGATGGTGCAAATTCCAAAAATGTGTCTTCTGCATTAATTCTACATTCTATTGCATATCCATTCATTTTAAGATCAGACTGTTTGAATGGTAATGGCTCACCATTTGCAATATCAATTTGTAATTTAACAAAGTCTAATCCTGAAACCATCTCGCTGATAGGATGTTCGACTTGGAGTCTTGCATTAATTTCAATAAAATAGAAATCTCCGTTATCTGCACGTAGGAATTCAGCAGTGCCAAGATTAGTATAATCAACTGCCTCTGCAGCCTTGACAACTAATTCACCAATTCGTTCTCTAGTTTCGGCATCTACTACAGGTGATGGAGTTTGTTCAATTAATTTCTGATTACGCCGTTGGATTGAGCATTCTCTTTCAAAGATATGTACTGCATTACCATGTTTGTCTCTACACATTTGGTATTCTATGTGTCGAGTTTTCTCTAAAAATTTTTCAACTATAATCGCGGATTTTCCAACTGCAGAAATTGATTCAGAGGTAACTGTTTCAAACCCTTCTTTGAGTTCTTTATCATTATTTACTAGTCGGATCCCACGTCCACCTCCGCCAAAGACAGATTTTAGTAAAACTGGATACCCAATATCGTTTGCAATTTTTGTTGCTTCTTCAACATCCTTCACAAGACCAGGACTTCCCGGTACTGTAGGTACTTTAGCTTTAAGCATTGCAGCTTTACATTCCATTTTATCTCCACAGAGATTCATGGATTTTGCAGTGGGGCCAATGAAATTGATTTTATTTTTTTCACATATATTGGCAAAATCATCATTTTCAGATAAGAAACCATACCCAGGATGCACTGCGTCTGCACCAGATGATAGCATGACATCGAGGATTTTTTCTTGATTTAGATATGATTTTGCAGGGGCAGCTTCACCTATATGATAGGATTCATTTGCTTGTTTAACGTGAAGTGAATTATAATCTTCATCTGAATAAACTGCTACAGTTTTAATTCCTAATGCTTTGCATGTTTTAATAACACGTAATGCAATTTCTCCTCTATTTGCGATAAGAACTTTTTCGATCATATCACTCACAGGTTGATATTTCCATGTTTTCTTGGAAGTTGTTTTTCTCGTTTATTTGCAAGCATTTCAAGAGCTTTAATCAACATAGGTCTAGTTTCTGCCGGATCAATTACGTTATCAACAGTACCGTGTGATGCTGCAACGTAGGGATTTTCAAATTTTTCAGAAAACTCGGCAATAAGTTGTTTTTTGAGTCCTTCTTGATCCTCTGCACTGGCAAGTTCTTTTCTATACATGATTTTTACCGCTGCCTCTGCCCCCAAAACTGCGCATCTGGCAGTTGGCCAAGCATAGTTTACATCTGTTCTAAGATTCTTACTTCCCATTGCGATATAAGCACCACCATATGCCTTTCCAATAACTAGAGTAATTCTGGGAACAGTTGCCTCACAGTAAGCATACAACAGTTTACTTCCATGCCTAATGATACCATTATGTTCTTGATTTGAACCAGGCATGTATCCGGGCGTATCAACCAAAGTGATTATTGGAATGTTAAAACCATCACAAAATCTAATGAATCTTGCAGCTTTGTTTGAAGAATCTATGTCAAGTGCCCCAGCAAGATGCATTGGTTGATTTGCAACAATTCCAACTACCTTACCATTCAATCTTCCATAACCTACAACAACATTTGGAGCAAACAATTCATGAATTTCAAAAAAATCATTGTTATCAACAATTGAATTTATTATTTCTTTCATATCATATGGTTGCAATGGGTTATCTGGAATAATATTGATCAAATTATGATCTAATCTGTTTGAGTCATCATCTGTTTTTTGTTTGGGTGGTTCTTCGGTATTATTTTGCGGAAGAAATGAAATTAATTTTTTAATGTAATCCATGCATTCGTATTCATTTTGTGCTACAAAGTGTGCCACTCCACTTTTTGATCCATGTGTCATTGCACCACCTAGCTCATCAAATGAAATATCTTCACCCAAAACTGTCTTTACAACATCGGGACCTGTTACAAACATAGTTCCTGCTTTTTCAACCATAATAACAAAATCAGTCATTGCAGGAGAATATACAGAACCTCCCGCTGACGGGCCAATACTAGCTGTAATTTGAGGAATTACGCCAGAAGCTAATTGGTTATGGTAAAAAATATCGGCAAATCCATCAAGACTCATTATCCCTTCTTGAATTCTTGCACCACCAGAGTCCATTATTCCAATTATTGGACAACCTGTTCTAAGTGCGTGATCCATTAATTTTGTAATTTTTTTTGCTCCCATTTGACTAAGTGTACCACCTAAAACAGTAAAGTCATAAGCAAACACGAAGATTTGTCGTCCGTTTACTAACCCATAACCTCCTACAACGCCATCAGTATAGAATTTCTTTTTCTGCATATCATACTCATGATAGTGATGAGTGGTTAATGGGTCAATTTCAGTAAAGGTGCCTTCATCTAACAATAAATCGATTCTTTCTCGAGCAGTTAATTTCCCTTTATCGTGTTGGGCCTTGATGCGATCTTGTCCTCCTCCTTGAGATGATATTTTTTTTCTCTTCGAAAATTCTTCAATTTTTTCAGAGTGCATCCTGCTTTCTAGGACTAACATCTACTTATTAATTTAGTTGGAATTAGTTTTTGAAGAATAAGAATTAGGATTTTTTATTTTGTAAAACTTTAATAAATTAATGAAAAATTTTGAATGGATTTCAGAAATACATTTAACTAAAGTAAAGTCGAATTATTCTATATGGTTTCAGAGATGAAAGCCAAGGTGATTTACACCCAGTTGCTAAAAGAGGACCTTGTTATTATCAGAATTCTACCAGATAAAGGAATGCCTGATTACCAAACAGGCCAATTCCTAACTATTGGAGTAAATGTTCCTGCAGAAAATTATAAACTTGTAAGAAGAGCATATTCAATTGCATCCCATCCAGAAAATCAAGATTATTTTGAATTTGTTATAAGGTGGGTACGAAATCCTTTACCTGGCCGTGTTACTACTATGCTTTTCTATGCTAGTGAAGGGGACGAGGTAAAATTAGGATATCCTACTGGTGCAGCATTGCAAATTAATGAAAAACTACCAAATGGTGAAAAAGACATGCGACGTATTGTGTGTGTTGGGGGCGGAACGGGTCTTGCACCATTCATAGCTTTTGCAAACCATCTGCATGATGTGGGAGATAAGAGAGAGGTTGTTGTTCTGCATGGAGCAAGTTATGTGGATGAATTAAGTTATCGAAGATTACTTACAGATTTGGAAGATGAAAGCAAAAAAAGAGGAGCAGATGAATGGAATTTTAAATACAGGGCAGCCATAAGCAGGCCTAAAGAATTCTTTAACCGCTCATGGAGTGGACATGTTGGCAGAGTAGAATCATTCTTCAAGCAAGGAAAAAATGGTTTATCTCCACTAGATGAATTGGTTGGTGAAAAGTGTACTCCAGAAAATACTTACATCTACATTTGTGGTTATCAAGGTACAATCGATGGGGTAATTGAAAACACCAAGGCTAGAGGATTTGTAACGGCTGACGACAAAAGAGAAGATGGTAGTTACGAAATCAGATACGAATCATACGGATAAACTTTCTATTAATTTTAATCAAATTTTTTACCTAAGATCTTTTTTTCTAAAATTCACATAAAATATATGGTTTATTATTTTTGGCGCAGGATAAATTGCATCAAGGCTTCTTTAGAGTAATCAATTCCATGTTCTTCATCAGTATGTTTTCCAAATTCCTCTATCACTTTCTCTATTTCGCCTTCACTAACATAATCACACTCAAATCCATAGTCTGAGCATCTTAATCTTGCCATATTTTGGGAATTACCAGTGTACAATAAAAACTAAGATATTATTTAGCATAAAAAATGTCTTCTGTGCTTAATTCAACCTATATGGACCAAAAATCGACAAGTTAGAAATTTAATTCTATTCAGATTTTTCATCCGATTTTTTTGGTACAGAGACAATGCTCTGTGCTACCTTCTTGGTTAATTCCTCAATGATTTTTATTTTATTTTCATCTAAATCACCAAGTTGCTCCATTGCCTTTTCTAATTCTTGTTTTCGTATAGAGTCTACAGATTCAAGTACATTGCTTACTATTGGTTCTGCACCAATTCTTTTCATAGTGGCCTCAATTACAGGAACTTCCTTCGTAATCAATTTTTCTACTTCTGGAACTTTAGCCATTCGGAGATTTTCGTTTTCTTCTACCATTTCTATAATTTGATCTTTAAACATAAGTTTAACTCCAGCAATTGTAGATACTTTATCTGCAACAGCTCTAGGTTCAGAAATATCTAAAATTAAAACTCCTTTTTTCTTATTTTCTATAATTCGTTTAATGTGGTCATATTGAATTAGAAAATAATCTGCAGTAGTTGCTACAAAAACAATATCAAATTTATCAAAGTTTGGGAAAACAGTTTCCCATTCGATTGGAGTTCCTCCAAGAATTTTAGAAAAACTTGTGGCTCGATCAATTGTTAAACTTGAAACATCAAAGGAATATCCTCTTTTGTTAAGAGTTTTTGCAACTCTTGCGGCGGATTCACCTGTTCCAATTAATAAGATATGTTTCTTTTTATCAATTCCTGCATTTTCTTCGGCAATTTTTACTGCAATATCTCCAAGAGATACAACATTCTCTCCAATTCCAGTAGTTTCTCTTATTTGAGTTGCAACTCGAATACAAGTATCAAATAGTTTGTTCAAAACTCTTCCAGATGTTTTGGATTCTTTAGATTGTGCAATTGCCTCTTTCAATTGATTAAGAATTTCAATTTTACCGACAACAACAGAATCAAGCCCACATGCTAAATTTAGTAGGTTACGATAAACATCTACATCTGAATAAATTTCCAGTGTTTGATCAAAGTGGTCAATATCCCAGTGATCCAGTTCTGTTAAAGAAGTCCATGTATCTTGAATTTGATTTATTACAAGCCCTTTGGCTTCGGGTCTTCGTGCATCAGGAGTATCTCCTGTATCTAAATTAATTATTAGAAAAATTTCAACTCTACTTGCTGTTTGAATTATTACACATTCTGATACATCAGAAATTTTTTTGAATTCGTCAGCTGCAGCAGGGATATCCTTGAAAGAAAATCTCTCAAGTTTATGAATCGGAATATTCTTGTGGGTAAATCGTGCGTTAATAATTTTAAAATTGCCTTCTACCAATTCAATCACTCTACTTACCTAATTTACTCCTTCCACCTTTTGCGGTACGAAAAACATTCATTCCCTGATTATAATTTTCATAGAGATAGTCAATTGTTTTTAGATCTTCTTCGGCCTGGCGAAGTTCTTGTTTACTTGCATCCGGGTCTCGCTGTAACTTTGCTAACTTTTCTTCAAGTTCATCTCTAAAGGATTCAATTCCACTCTCATAGTTTGATTCTCCATGATACTCAGGGCTAAGCATGAGTTGTGGTTCATATTTTGGAGTTTGATCAGTTGGAATTTCAACTCTTCTAGAAATCTCATTTTGTTCTTCTGGAGTAAGAATAGGTCTTGGGGGCCCTAATTGATCTTTGCGAAGGAAAAATTCAGGTTCACCCATTTCTCGACGGAAAATTTGTTCGCTAAATCGTTTATTGGTAAAAGAGTCACTGACTTTTTCAATTACTGCTTCTTTTGCTGCTTCTTTGTATTCTTCTTCTAAGGCCTTTTCAGCTGCCTCTTTAGCAGTCTTAGATCTAGCCGATGCGGCTGCAGCTTCTGCCTCTGCTAAGGCAGATAATTCCGATGCCGTAAGACCAGATTTTTTAGATTCCGTAGTTTTTGGTGCCTTTTTTTCTTCTTTAGATTCAGTTTCCTTCTCATTTGTCAAGTTTTCAGGAGTTGATTCAGTACTGGTTTCGGTTACTTCAATAGGATCTTCTTTTTTGTCCTCAGACATCAAAAAATAGAATAATTGAGTAGAATTTTAAGCTTTTAGAATATTTTTTTGATCTGAGGTATTTGAGCAGAGAAATTTCTTCATTTTTAGGATTTAAGATTCAATAATGGAAGTTTTTTCTTTATGGATTTTTGATATAATTCAAATGGACTTTTTTCTTCGCTGCATTTTTTACAAATACATAGTTGCGAGACATTCTCAATGTCGCAATTATCTTGAAATTCGCAGGTTTGACATCCTGCAGGCCCTTTACAAATAGCACATTTGAGTTCTTTAACCTCTGAGCATTTCTCATGTTTTACTCCTAGTCCCTTTGCCCATAATCCAATTTCATTAACTTCAATTTTTTCATTACATACAATACATGTTCCTGGGAATTTCATAGGAATTTTTCTCCAGCTCATTTGATTAGCTCCATTTCTTTTTCAATAATATCCCCAAAAGTTTCTTCCAAGTCTAACTGTAATTTTTTATTTTTTATACAAAGCAAAACATAGGGTAGACAAATAGCAGAGACTGCACTTGCTGAGAGATGTAAATTTTTTGCTAAAATTAATGATAGTGACTTGATCTTCCTTCCATCCCAACGTATTCTATTCAAAAGAGGCCAAGATAAATTGTATTGTGTGTATCTTATTCGGTCATCTTTTTGATAAAGTTCAATCAATATTTCATTAAGATAACGCAGCAATCTCCAATTTTGGGTTTTCATTATTTTTCCATACAAAATATCTGCCCTTGAAATTACTTCAAGATGTTTGGCAAGAGATTTACTGTCTAGTTTACTTGTGATTATACTAGAATAGAAGGCATCAATTTTTTTTCTTGGTTCTATTTGCATTGAGTATAACACACCTCTTGCTTCATCCATTGAATTTGCTTTGAAAAATGCATTAACTCCGTCTTCAACATTGATGCTTTCAAAGGATTTTTCGGTTTGAGGGTTGAAGCCAGTGACAAGAGACTGTGCCAGATTGATCATTGAACGAATATCTCCTTTTGATTTGTCTATAACTTTGATCAAAGATCCAGGACTAAGTTTTGAGGCTTCTTTTGTTAGGATATTTTCAAGATAAACCCTCAAAAGACGTGGAGGGATTGGTCTAAATGCGACTGTTTTTACAACCTTTTTGATACTTTTCATCTTATCAGAGTCATCAGTGTTTGCAGCCAAAACAATTGGAACGGTAGGTTCTTTTAGAATTTTTATCAAAGCTTCTGCTCCTCCGTAGTCACCTCTTCCATGAATTCCATCTACCTCATCTACAAAAATCATGGGAGAACCAAGAATGGTAACATTTCCCAAAACAGGCGATAATATTTCATTAATTTGTGATTTACTTCGGACATCACTTGCATTAAGCCCAATCAAATCATATTCAAATTGCTTTGCAGCAAGATAGGCAATGGTAGTTTTCCCAATCCCTGGAGGACCAATTAAGAGTAAGGGTTTTGTTCCTTTTTTCCATTTTGTAAACCACTCGACAATTGCAGATCTTGATTCTTCATTTCCGACCATATCAGAAATGTTTTTTGGCCGATGTTTTTCAGACCACATCAATTTTATCACTTGGGAAGATTTGATTCAAATTCAGACCATTTGTTTGCTTTTTGTAATTTGTTGTACCAAAATTGATTATAGTGTTCTACAGTCAAAAACAAAAATTCCAGAAATTCTTTATGAGAAAAGTCTTCAGGGAGGAGTTCGATTGCAAGGCGTGCATCCTTAAGATACAAGTTACTTTTTTCCAATGTGGTATCAAATCCTTTTTTGGCATCTTCAGCCAAAAGAGAGTAATAAAGAGGCCAAGATGGAATTTTGATAAATCCGTTTTTTATAGAGTCTTCAATTTCATTTCCACATCCAACTCCTTCAGCTGCTTTTGCCATTCCGAGATAGAAAATTTCTCCCAATGGACGCTGAGCCAACGCCATGTTTTTACCAGCTGTTCCCATTACAGAACGATATTTTTTGTATGAAAGAGTCATATCCTCTTCCGTAATTTGAGTGGGTTTTGATTTTAATTCCTCATCGAGATATTGCCCAATTCGTGCATCCTTGAATCCTGCCTCAAATTCTTCAAGCACTAGATCCCCTCCTCTAGATATTTTATCACGAGCTAACTTCAAAATATATGGATTCATCAACTTGTAATCATCAAGATATTCCAAGTCTTCATCTTTGTCTACAATTCTATCCATTGGTTCGCTTAGGTCAATTGCCAGAATATGGCCTTCTACCATATCTTGTTTTAATTGAGGGTCTTTTTCTCCTCTATATTCAGCAGCTCCATCAAATAATGCATTAAAAACTGGAAATGTCATTTTTACAAAATTAGAATTTAGGATTCTGGTAACTCTATCCCTAACTACTTCAATGTCTTCAAATTTTGATTTTATTGGCTCAATTTCAGATGCTTGTAAAATAATCTCAGTAGATCCAACTTCATCTGCAAAAGATTGTTGAGTGGAATTTGGGTTTGGATCAGATTTTATTTCTTTGAAAAGTCCTTGAGCAAATCGTTCTGCAAAATTTGGGAATTCTTTTTCAGTTTCTTCTTTGTAGTGATTAAATAGCTTGTAGCCTTTTGATTTGAAAAGCCCTTGTTTCATTATTTGTTTTCCAGGTTTTGTACTCATCAAAGCTTCTTTGCTAACTACAGATTGGTCTTTGCCGCTCACAACGGTCAGCTGCAATATTGTTATTTATGCTTTCAATTCCTTAAAACTTCCTTCACTTAAATTACGAATAACAAAAATAAGAATAATGGAAGTGCTCGATATTCTTCGTAAGGCTTCAGAAAAAATTTACGAAAACGTAAAAGATTTGGCAGGGACAGAAGATGCTGCAGGGGATTTTGGAAGAGGTGCAGGTGGAGATATTTCACGAAACATAGACATTATTGCCGAAAAAACTGTTCTTGATTATCTGAAGGAAATTAATTTTGAGTGTGTGGTTTTAGGAGAAGAGTGTGGAAGAGTTGAGCTGTCAGACAAACCAAAGGGATTTGTCATAATGGATGCAATTGATGGATCTGCCAACTCTGTAAGAGGTGTACCTTTTTTTTGCAGTTCGCTTGCCTTTGCTACCCATGATAAATTAAGCTCCATAACTGATGGGGTAATAACAAATCTTTCTTCTGGAGAAATGTATTGGGCTTCAAAAAACAAAGGAGCCTTTTTAGATGAAAATAAAATTCAGGTTCATAACAAAGATCCAATTTACAAAATTGTAGGAATTAACACATCCGGTGCAACTCCAGAATTAATGCAAAAATTGCACCCCATTTTTGAACAGCATAACCACACTAGACATTTTGGTGCCAATGCACTGGAGATGGCAATGTTTGCAAGAGGATTGATAGATATTTTCATTGATCTTCGAAAAAAAATCAGAATTCAAGACATTGCGGCTGGATATTTGATAGTAAAGGAAGCTGGAGGAATTCTATTAGATGAAAATTTTGATTCTCTAGATGCAGATCTTAGTTATGAGACTAGAGTCTCCTTTATTGCAGCGGCTAATCAGAAAATTTTAGATGATGTTTTTTCAGAAATAAAGAAGTAATGGCGCCCTCGGCGGGATTTGAACACGCGTCTCAGCCGTGACAGGGCCGAATTCTAGACCGGGCTATACTACAAGGGCACAATTTTTTTTCAACAAAATGCTAGATTAAAAGTTTCTGTAACTGCAAAAAATTTTGTAAAAGACTAAATTATACACTCTGAGCAAAATTCTTTGTGGGTCTATGGCGCAGCCAGGTAGCGCACCGGACTTTTAATCCGGTTGTCGAGGGTCCGAATCCCTCTAGACCCGCTGTTTTCTGTT
>Ga0102947_1000455_pt1 | contig 14714 bp, 7 predicted proteins | sample SalPon2A_A_D2_MG_FD_78210 | JGI IMG/M metagenome (GOLD analysis project Ga0102947, IMG submission 78210) | Soil microbial communities from South San Francisco under conditions of wetland restoration - Salt Pond MetaG R2A_A_D2_MG | ecosystem: Environmental > Terrestrial > Soil > Wetlands | place... | reverse complement strand
TGGCAGCGGTCATTGACAAAAAGCAGGCGGAAGCTCAAAACATGTTCCCCCATTATTTTGAACGATATAAGACGGATGGGGTGGAACATAATATGTATATTGGGAATTCGATTGTCGGGGAGGACGAATTTGACCGGCTTTTCCTCAGTAACTTAAGATTGTGGCAGTTACAGGTGATGTGCGAAATGGAAAATGCACATTACCAGTTAAAATCCGAACTGGCCGTACCCCTCGATGTTGCTTCCCTCCTCCTGGTATATAACACCAGCCTCTCCATCCGGTTCCGGATGGATGAGAAAAGGTTCGACGTTGATGGCACCTACAATGCGCGATATGAGGTGATCAAAAAACGAATAGATAAATCCTACATCAAGGGCACGACGGACCGGCTGACGCAAACCGGGAAGCTGGCCATTGTGTATTCTCAGAAAAAGGACGAATTGGAATACCTGCGCTATATTGCCTTTTTGAAATCGAAAGGGTATTTTACCAACAATATAGAAATATTGGAACTTGAAGGGCTGCAGGGCGTTTCCGGGCTTAAGGCCATCCGGGCGGAAATCTTATATTCCAAAGAGAAGGAGCCCGAAAAAATGTACACCTACGATGACCTTATGCAGGAGCTGAAGGCTTAAATCATAACAAGTTCTGCTGCTCTTTCCGGGCCAAAAAAGCGAAATGCAATTCCGAATGCCAACACCGATAACACGATTCCAATCATAAAAATGGTATATGTCCATCTGAGGATTTTGTATTTACGATTTAATACAAGCCCCAGAAAGTATAGGTCTTTGGTCAGGGAAGCATAAACGTAAGCCTTGTCTTTCAATAATTCTTCGATGGCCCACTCGTATTCCTCCAGTTTCATTTTATGGAAATTCCCAAAAAATAACAGGTTAACTTTCTTGTTCGTAACGTCTTCCTTGGTAAACTGACCCTCTGTGATATTGGGGCGTGTGGCAAATACTGCCAATACCATAGACACTACACTAAAAACTATAAATATCAGGGTAGGATAAATTAAATAAGCATTGGACGGGTTATCCAGTTTGGGGATAAGGTTTGACAGGGCCACAGAGATGATAATGGCATTTACAGACAATAAAATATTAGCTTTTGTGTCCGCAATGTCACTTAACATCAAATGGTTTTTCAGGGTAACCCTGAATAAGGTCTGGATCCCTCTATCCGGACTTTCACTTTTAAATTGGGCCTTTAAGCGCTCTTTCTTGGCAATTTCTTTTTCAGTTTTTTTCTCTTTAATTAGCTTTCGCATGTTTTTATCCTTGCCAGCCTGCCAGTTTTGGATGGCATAGTCCGTATAATAACGATGTTCGGACCGGAACATCTTTACGTTTTCTTCGCGCCACTTTTTGGGCGAATATTCTTCAATACCCAGAAGTGAAAGTTCCTCCCTTAATAATTCAGTGGTTTCCAGGTAACTTTTTTGTGCTAAATGAGAGGAATCCGCATCCCGTAAGATTTTCTCCGGCAGATTTTGGGGGGTATGCCTTCGTTTGGTGGCTGCGATAAGATTACAGATATTTTCAATGCGGGTGTTATCCCAGGCATTGTCTTTAAGGAATTTACGGGCAATTTCACAACTACTCTCCTCGTGATTTTCATGGCCCTTTGTATAGCCTGTATCGTGCAGCCAGGCCGCCAGGGTGATTTCTTCATTTTCTATATCTTTAAGTTCATAGTGATCCAATAATTGTTTAGTACTTTTAACTACCCGCTGTGTATGCCTCAGATTATGGTACAAATACCTGGAATCTAATTTATTGATTAACAAATCAGTTGCGAAATCTTCCGCCTTGGAGATTATGTCGGACATAAGTTTGCTGTTACGGACTCAAATTACAAAAAATTAGATGTTAATATTATCGTTATGAAGAAACATTTTGCACTATTGCTGTTCATCGTGATTTTATCGGGTTGTGCGACCTATAAGGCCAAGTACGCCATAGGGGAGGGAGCATCTGATGTAAAATCAAACAAGGCTGTTTCCCATACCTTCTATCTAATCGGAGATGCCGGCTTATCACCTATGGGTGGTATGAATCCGGTCTTAAAGCTATTCAGGGAAAAATTGAATACTGCCGACGGGAACAGCACGGCGATATTTTTGGGGGATAATATTTATCCAGCCGGGTTACCAGAGAAAAGAGATTCCACGATAACCTACATAACGGCAAAGAACCACCTGGAGGCCCAATTGGCCACTTTGGAAAATTTTAAGGGAAATCCCTTGTTTATCCCAGGGAATCACGACTGGTATAACGAAGGGTTAGAAGGATTGAAACGGCAGGAGAAATATGTGGAAAACAGCCTGGAAAACAAGGGAGCCTTTGAACCGGACAATGGGTGTCCGCTGGAACATATTGAAATTTCTGAAGACATAGAACTGATCGTAATAAATTCGGAGTGGTACCTGACCAATTGGGACAAACACCCCAATATTAATGATGATTGCGAGATAAAAAACAGGGAGAAGTTCTTTGAAGAATTGGAAAGTCTCATTAAAAAGAACCAGGGAAAAACCACTTTGATTGCATTGCATCATCCTATGTTCAGCTACGGAGTACATGGAGGCCAGAATTCCTTCCGGCAACAATTCTACCCCAGTAAAATGGCAGTTCCACTACCGGTACTGGGAACTTTTATAAACGTACTGAGAAGGACCACAGGTGCCTCCATAGAGGATCTGCAAAATAAACGATATACCCAATTTAAAAAAAGAGTGGTAACGCTGGCGCAACATTCGGATAAAGTGATATTCGCATCCGGACATGAGCATACGCTGCAATACATAGTGGAAGAGAATACCCCTCAGATCATAAGCGGTTCAGGATCCAAAAAAGGAGCTAGCCGTCTGCTGAACGGCAGCAAATTTTCAACTGGTCAGATGGGTTTTGCCACTTTAGAAATTTATAAGGACGGTTCCTCCCGTGTTCGGTATTACGGCTTAACCGAGGAGGGAAGGGAAAAATTTTTATATACCAGTGAAGTTCTGCCCCCTGACAGGAAATTGATCACCGGAGCATACACCGATGACTTTCCGCCCCTGGTAAAGGCTTCAGTCTACAGCGAGCAAGAGACCTCCAAAAGTGGCTTTTACAAGACTATTTGGGGAGAACGTTACAGAAAGTATTACAGCACTGAGGTGACTGCACCCACAGTCCGTCTGGATACCTTGTATGGGGGGCTGAGACCAGTAAGGAAAGGAGGGGGCCACCAATCCAAATCCCTGAGGCTACAGGATAAAAACGGCAGGCAATATGTGATGCGGGCTTTGAGAAAAAGTGCCGAATTGTATTTGCAGGCTATGGCCTTCAAGGAGCAGTATGTGGTTGGGGATCTGGAAGACACCTACGTAGAAAGTGTTTTGAGTGATTTTTATACCGGTGCCCATCCCTATGCACCCTTCACGGTGGCTGCCCTGTCCGATGCGGTAGATATTTACCATACGAATCCGGTACTGTATTATGTGCCAAAACAGTCAGCCCTGGAAGATTTTAACCTGGAATTTGGGAATGAGCTCTATATGATTGAAGAACATGTATCGGAAGGCCATGACGACCTCAGGAGTTTTGGACTTGCCAAAAAAATTGAAAGTACCGATGATTTCATTAAAAATCTGCGAAAGGACGAAAAATACACGGTTGATAGAACATCCTACCTGAGGGCCCGTTTATTTGATATGTTGATCGGTGACTGGGACCGCCATGTAGATCAGTGGCGATGGGCAGAATTTGAGGACAAGGCTACAGGCACCATCACCTATAAGCCTATCCCAAGAGATAGGGATCAGACCTATTCCATTATGGGTGATGGCGCTCTGATGAACATTGCTACCAGGATTATCCCGGGACTGCGATTGATGGAAGGTTTTAATGAGGAGATCCGAAGCGTAAAGGGCTTTAATTCTTCCCCGAAAACGTATGTCCTCGACATGGTAATATTGCAGGAAACGGAATTGTCACTTTGGGAGGATCAGGCGAGGTTTATTCAAAAAAATATCACCTCTGAAATAATCGACAAAGCCTTTGAGTCATTTCCGGAAGAAGTACGGGATGAGACCCTTGACCGGATTAAAAATATGCTCATGGCCAGGAAGGAGCAACTTGCAGAGACGGCGCGTGCGTATTATGGAATAATCAATAAATTCGGGGTGGTTACCGGTACGGACAAGGATGATTATTTTACCATTAAGGCCCTGCCTGATGGAAAAACAGAAGTCATTGGCCGGCGCATTAAAAAAGGGGAGCAGGCCGGGGTGTTCTTTCATAAAGTATACGACAGGGCGTTTACCAGGGAGATCTGGATCTATGGCCTGGATGATGATGACGTTTTTGAAGTAACCGGACGTCCTGCCATTAAAACACGGTTGATCGGGGGTCAGAACAATGATGTCTATAAAGTGGACGCTCGAAGTGGCGTTCATATATACGATTACAAATCCAGGAAAAACAATTTTGAGCAGGTGAACGGGGGAAGGATCCATAAGACGGACGACTACACTACCAATACCTATGATTTCAGCATCATAAAAAGCAGTACCAATCAAATCATTCCCACCATAGGCGGCAATCCGGATGATGGCCTTCGAATTGGGGTTACAGACATGTATACCTATAATGCCTTCAAACAAAACCCATTTACCCAGCAACATGCTTTTAATGCATCATTTTACTTTGCCACCAGTGGTTTTGACCTTGGGTACACCGGGGAATTTGCACAAATTGCCGGAAAGGCCAACCTGCAACTGGAAGCGAAGTTTACAAGTCCCAATTTCAGTATTAATTTCTTTGGCTTTGGCAACGACAGCGAAAACATGGATGACCTGTTGGATTTGGATTATAACCGGGTAAAGATACAGACGCTTCGCCTGGCTCCATCTTTGGTGTGGAGAAGACAACTGGGAGCAAAGTTCCGCCTGGGCATGTCCTATGAAGATATAGAGGTTGAGGAGACAGAAGACCGTTTTATCAATTTGTTTTACCAGGCCAATACACAGGAAACTAAAAAGCGATTTTTGGGGATAGATGCACAATACACCTATGAGAATGCAGATAATTCGGCCTTCCCGACCATGGGGATGGCCACTTCATTACTTGTGGGATACAAAACCACCACGGATAGTGATAATCAAAACTTTGCATACATCATTCCCAGCTTGTCCTTCGACTATAGGTTGGTGCCAGGCGGGAGATTGGTATTAGCAACGAAATGGAAGGCTCATTTTAACATTGGGGACGGATTTGAATTTTATCAGGGAGCGAGCATAGGGGCGAGCGACGGGTTGCGTGGTTTCAGGAACCAGCGATTTACCGGTAAAACGGCCTATTTCCAGAATACGGACCTGCGATATAGTTTCGGAAAAAGGAAAACGGGTATTCTACCTTTAAAGACCGGTATTTATGGGGGTTTTGATTATGGGAGGGTGTGGTTTCCGGACATGGAATCGGATCAGTGGCATACCTCCTACGGGGGAGGGTTCTTCCTCAATGGTGCCGATATCATTACCGCAAGTTTTGCACTGTTCAACAGCGACGATGGCATGCGGTTCGCTTTTGGTATTGGATTTGGGTTTTAAATGGATCAATTTACGCCGGTGGTTCGCGATTCTTTTATATGTTTTAAGAGGGGCATCCATCCTAGTTTCCAAGGCTGTACGAATACAAATTCCTTCCTGTTCCGTGGCTTTGCTCGTCAGAAATCAAAAGGGTGGAGTCATTCATAAAGCAAACAGCTTCTAATTGGGTCGTAGCGCCCAGGTCAATGGTGCGCATGGAGCCTTCGGTAAATACATTGGCTTTAAAATCAGTAAAGACCCAAATCTTACCATAGCCCAGCAAGACGACCGTTTTTTGGTCAGGAGAGGCTGCTGCGCCGGTAACCCTGCAGCTATGAGGTTCCCCGCACAGCGAAATTGCGCTTACCAATTGTGCTTTATGATTTCCCGCCTGCGCAGGGATTTTATATACCATGGCCTGTCCGTTAAAGGGCCGTGCCCCGTTCTTTGTAATTACAAACAATGCTCCACCGCTGTGAAACAGGGCTTCGGCGTCGTATATGAAATTTTTGGCATCCGGAGGAAATTCCTTTTGTTCCGGGTAATAATACCGTATTTCTTCGGCCTCGATTTTGTCTCCCGGCTCATTAACAGGATTGGGGATTTTGTAAATAACAAGATCTTTCCGGTCATTATCATTATTGCCCATATCACCGATATATAGATTCCCTTCTTCGTCCTTTGTAAGGTCTTCCCAATCTTTGTTTTTAGCATTTGAGACTTTGAATTCCTTTAAAAGATCTCCATTGAAACCAACCTCATAAATATTATCGGGGTTGCCATTATCTTCGATGACCCAGATTTTTGAATCTTCCATTGAGACGATTCCGGAATTCTCGTCCAGCTTTTTGGGAAGTTTCGTGACAAATGTCAATTGCCCGTAATTCGAACAATTTACGAGGAAACCGATCAAAAAAACAAGGCATAATTTATTCATGGGCATCATCCTTTATTGGCATATAAACTTCCGTCTTCCACCTTAGTTCATCACCCCCCATATTGGGATTATTATAAAATACCTCCACCGCATGCCCGGTTACCGGGATGCCCTTTTTCCTGGCGTAATCCAGCAGTTCATACCAGGCCCTGTCAGAGGTGAGATAATTGCCGTGATATATTGCCTTAACCGCATTTTTGGCAGAAAACTGCTTGTATTGAATTTCCGGGTGCCGGGGTAGTTCCCCTGACAGGATTATCGGGAAACAAAAATGATATTCAAGGCTGTCTGTTTCCCTGCTCCAGTTGGTTACTTCCAGGAAGGGTTGCCCATTCAACGAGACGTTATGCTCAAGGAGAAAAGAGCTCAATAAGGGATAGTTGTGCATCATCCCCTGTGCTTTTTTAAATTGCGTGGTGCTGACGGCTGTACAGGCGCAATAGTTCGCCGGTAATTCGTCTTTTCCGGTAATCTCAACGGTAAAGCTGTTGATATGATCTTTCAGCTTTCTGTTAAAATCCATAAGGGTATTCCGGGTGCGGTCTTCAAATTCAGAATTGGAAAAGGGGATCTTAATTTTATTGTTCAGACTGTGGTCGATATCCCTGACATACACCTTAACCCTGCTGGTCGTATCTGAAATGGGGGAAATTTCCCAATGGTATATATGTGTAGAATCATTAAAAATTAGTTCCTGGGTCAATGCCAAATCTTCACTCTCGATTATTTTGGCATTTTGAAGGGAGGCATTCCAGGTCTTTATACTCTGATTAATGGTGCCGGGAAGTGCCCTGACGTTAAACGCAACCAGATAATCGTAAGGTTTAACGAACAAATACCAAATAAGGGCCGCCGGCAGGATGACCCCCAGGACGATCTTGATCTTTTTCATAAGATCAGTTGGATGCCAGATTTTCTTTGTTGGCCATTTTTAGATGATCCACCACAAATTTGCCAAGATCCCTTCCTTGTTTTACGCCAATATCGACAGCTGTACGGTAGTGGATACCACCGTACATACGGCTTATGGCAGCCTCACTTGAAGCCTGATTAAAAGAGGTGAAACTTCTTACGGGCAGGCCATATGGTAGTTCTGTGTCATCGTCAAAGGCGAAATTATCCCCGAAGATATCGGTCAGTACGATGGCGGCAGCACCGGAAACCACACTATGCCCACTGGTATATTCAGGAAAAGGTGGAGTTTGCAAAACGGGTTGCCAGTTCTCATCAAAATGTTGGTTGATCAGCGTTTCCGGACGTATCAGATTGCTGCGGTATTTTTCTTCCCAACAACTGATAAATGCGTCCACAATGGCCATGGACGTTTTGGTGTATGCATATACGGTCTTGTCGAAGTCGCTATCTGTTTTTTTAGTGGCTATTTTCACAATACCAATCCAATGTGCTCCAGGTGTAATTTTCTTCGTAGCGAACATTAGGTGACCCCGTGTTACGGACACGTATGGATTGCAGTCCCAAAATTTGGCAATGGCAACTTCCTCGGAGGTATCGCCTTCTTCCGTGATTTTGTTGCTTATATCATAAACCTCTTTAACTTCCTTGTAAAAATCGGTCCCTTCCTCCATGGAAAAGGGGGGTGGGGGAGTTGGCCTGAATTGGCCGGCAGAATCGATAACGAAAGGCCTGATTTTATTCCAATGTGGCTCAATTCCGTCCATATAGGCCGGTGGCGTGGGTTGCCATCGGGAAGGATCGTCTGTATCCACGGTGAACTTGGGCATAGTGCGGGTCTGGCTGTAATTATCCGTACTCATCCAATCACCAATGTAGTCAGCAACTTGTAAACCGTAGTCCCTGGATGCCATAAACTCTTTTTTGTTCTTTGACTCCCAAAGGGTATACAGACTATCGCGGAACATTTCCATTTTCTCTTCAGAAAAAATGAGTCGCTTGCTAAGCTCCATATGCGCGATCAGGGCAGCCAGCCTGTAGTTAACAGGTTTTGTGCCGTCCGGACCGGGAATAGAGGTAAGCTCCTTAACCTGTCCCGCTAAAGATTTGTAATCACCGTTGTGCAAAGCAATAATCTCATAAGCTGCAATATTCGGGTATGCAAATATCCTGCTTGCTACCGGGGGAGAAAAGATATCATGGATCATGATCTCCGTAACCTTGTCAATGGACTTGTGCAGATCATTGGAGGAAACCACAATGGGTTCTGATTGTTTATTGCAGGCTGACAGTGCAAGGACCATCAGTAAAATACCTAATTTCTTCATCATTCGCCTTTTTTGTTTATTAATTCATAGACCTGTGCTTTCTCGTTATTGAAAGTCACCAGTAAATATGGTCGGTTGTTTAGGGTAATTATATTCAGGTTTCTTGCAGATTTCTGAGAAAGTTCCAAACCTGTATTATGCCCTAAAATTACATTATTTTTACCTTTTATCATAGCCCCTGAGAAAGATCCAAACCTTCCGTGATAGGGTTTGACCCCAAAATAATTGCCGGCGGCCAATACCTCATCGATGCCATCCGCGTCAAAATCAAAAACAAGCAGTGAAGTAATGGGAGCTACCTGCATTTCATTGGCAAACGGGACAAAGGAAAATGTCCCCCCTTTATTTTCAAGAAATCCGGACCGTAATTCATCCACTTCCAGAACCGTCGCTTTTTCCAGGATCTTATGATCCAGGATCTGATCTATTGGCCTGCCGGCGAATTCCCTGTATGTAAGAAACTTTTTCCGGAGGTTTACCATCTGAGATGCCAGGCCGGCAAGTCCCTCAATGGGATAATATTCCCCATTTTTATGGATAGCCACGATCGTCTCCGTACTTCCGTTGTCGTCAAAATCGGCATAGTACATTTTTAAGGGATGTTTTTGCGAAGCAACAAATTTACTGTTGTTCCCCCAATTTCCCAGAACGTAATCAGTATCGCCATCGCTATCCATGTCTAAGGGCGCAATGCTTTCCCACAAACCGTTCAACCGCTCATCCATAAGCGTAGTTTCCGTCAGTTTACCGGCCTTGTTTATAAAGAATTTCGGGGACATCCATTCCCCGATGATAATCAGATCCCGTAAACCATCCCCGTCTACATCGCTCCACAGGGCATCGGTGACCATTCCAGCTTCTCTCAGTTTGTCATTTTCGGTAATTTTAAAACTACCGTTGTCGTTCTCCAACAAATATGAATTGGGGGTTTTACCAAAATCATTCGTAACCACCTGATTGCCAACAAAAAGATCCTGATCTCCGTCATTATCAAAATCACAGGGGGCAATTACCGATGCATTTTCGTAATAATCGGGGATTTGCTGGCGGATAAAAGCGGTATCCCCCTGGGTGAAATACTGGTCTAATAAAGGCGTTCTCTTATCGTAAAAATCGGCCCCTCCAGTACCCAGGAACAAGTCGTTCAGGCCATCCTGATTAAAATCCATGATAACCGCAGCCACTTCCTCATTCACAGAATCAGTGGAAATTTCGGGAAGTCTTTTTTCCACAAATGCAGTATCGTTCTGTACAAATAATTTTGAGGGGAAAAATTTAGAACCACCAAAAAATATGTCGTTTTTACCATCATTGTCAAGGTCTCCTACTGCAGTGGCCGGTCCCCTGTCTGAAAGTTGGTAGGGAATTAATTTCTGACGGTTAAAATCCAGATAGTTGTCCTCCCTGTGGGTAAAGTCTATGCCCAGATTCCCATCTACCTTTTTAAACAATCGTTTGGATGTGGGTGCCTTGCGGTTATATTTGAAGGCTCTGGTCTGTTGTGGATGAATGGTCAGGGTTTGATTGACAGGAAGATCCCTGAGGGTCTGGTAGCTGTTATCCGGCCATATGACTGTTAGGGAATCAATTTTTTTAGCGGAACCGTACCCAAAATGGATCAATGGCTCAGAGGAGGATTGAAATCCGCGAACGGCATATAGTTCCTTGTACTGTATTTTTCCCTGACGAGAGGAGTATACCTTTGTGCCGATCCCCCATTTATTTGGATTCGCATAATTCAGCTTAACCTTTAGATAGTTAGATGTATCATCTGTATTGTTGATATAAAGTGTTGCCGGACTATTGCTGTTATTTGTCACAATATCAAGGTCTCCGTCATTGTCCAGATCGGCCATGGCAGTTGCTCCTGAAATTATCGTGTCTTTTTGGATCCATTTACCAGACATATCTTCAAACACCAGGCTTTCCGTTCCTTTGTATATGTAATTGTGGACCGCCCCTGAAGGCATCATATTCAGCGCCTGCTGATCCACCAGTTTGGTGTTGTCTATTTTTTTCCTGATCTGTTCATCCGAAACAAAATTGATAAAATCAAGGTCGTTGGGACGCTTAATAATTCCGTTGGAAATAAATAGATCCTGTTCCCCGTCCTGATTGTAATCCGCAAACAGGGCACTCCAGCTCCAGTCGGTGGCCGCCACCCCGCTTAACAGGGCAGTTTCGGCAAAGGCTTCCCCTCCCCGATTTATTTGAAGCATATTTCGGGTAAACTGGTAGTGGTAACCATACTGTTCCGTCCGCAATTTCTGTGTCTGCAGGTTGTCATCGCCCTCGGAAGATTTAAGGACCATCTCATCCTGGGGAAGCATGTCGAGAGAGAGAATATCGGGCCAGCCGTCATGATTGATATCGGCAATATCATTACCCATGGAAAACCTTGTCGTTTGTCCAAAATAGTCTTTTAAATGTTCTGTAAATGTCCCATCCCGGTTATTCAGGTAAAAATAGTCGTCTTCATGGAAGTCATTTCCAACGTATAAATCCGGGTAGCCATCCTGATTAAAATCAGATACGGCAACCCCGAGTCCGTATCCATTTACGCCTCCGTAGATGCCGGCTTCTTCGCTGACATCCACAAATTTTCCCTGGTCATTTCGAAGCAATTTATCCCCGGTGTGGAAATTTCGTTTATACCGCAATTCGGCCTTTCCAAAAGATTCCTGGGTATGGACGGCATGATTTAACAGATACATGTCCAAATCTCCATCCAGGTCGTAATCCAGGAAAGCTGCCGTGGAGCTGTATGTATCAAAATCCAATCCATATTCGGCTGCTCTTTCAGTAAAGGTGTTATCCCCGTTGTTGATGTAGAGTTCATTATATCCGTCAAACCCGTTAATCCCAACAACAGCGCATACATAGATGTCTAAAAGGCCATCACCGTTGATATCTCCCATGACTGTCCCGGTATTCCATGTACTATTACCGGCCACACCGGCCTGTTCGGTGATATCCTCAAAGTTTAGCCCCCCTTTGTTCAGAAACAACCTGTTCTTTACCTGGTTGCCCGAGAAAAAAATGTCGGGCAGATCATCCCCGTTGATATCGCCAATCGCCACCCCACCCCCGTTATAGAAATAGAGGTAGTCCAGGATGTTGAGATTGTCTGTTTCCGTAAGGGTATTTTTAAAAGTGATCCCGGTTTTTTCAGGAGATGGATTATCAAATAATTTGGTTTCCCCGGAACAGCCGGTAAATAAGGCAATAAGAATTAAAAATTGAAATGATCTTCTCATAAAGTAATTTACAATGGCTGCCCTCATATCTAAAGGAAGGATGATCCTGGTGTTACCGGGAGGAGTGCCGGCCGGCCTGCAGGTATTACCTTCCTTAAAAATGCCCGCCATCTTAAATTTGCAAACCCATACGCTGGGTGTTGCCGAAACCCTGTTTCCCGGAAATCAGGGTAAGACCGCTTCGATCATTTTGCCCTGATTGTCCGTATTTCCGCTGGGAGTACATAGTGCCTTTTCTTATTCCTTTAAAGCAAATATCCGGGGTTTTCCGTCATTTATAGCCGCAATAATGTATTCGTTCCCATTTTGGTCCCTGAATTGCCTCAGATGTTTAACCTCCTCACGGATAAAAAATCCGCTGGTATCATAATTCTGCCATTCAAACTGCATTTCGCCATCGCCCAGGAGAACATTTCCATAATTGGCATCCAGGCGCGAATACTGCGGTTTAAATTCAAAATTGTTCCCTCCCATAATAAGATCTAAATGCCCGTCCTGGTTGATATCTGCACAGGTTATATCGCACACACAGGATAATTGCACCCTGCTTGGAAGCTCCTTTATGGAAAATTTTCCGCCCCCTTCATTCACGGCGATTACAGAGGCTGAAATGACGGATTGCTTCATAATGGAATTATCGAACACGGCCTGTGGAAATAACTCATCGATTGTTTTTGATGCGTATTCAGAAGCTTTCAGGTTTTGTTTTTTCAGGGCTACCATCTGTGTGGTCAACTCCTTTTTCTGATGTAGGGGATAATCCTTTCCATCATAATACTGGGTCACGATTTGCTCTATGGTTCCGTTGTTATCAAAGTCGTTGACCCACATTTTCATCGGCTGGGCCGGGGAGGGTTTGTAGTGCAGATTATTGCCCTGATTTCCCAAAATAAGATCCATGTCCCCGTCCTTATCGAGATCCGCTGAGGCAACGGTATTCCACCATCCGTGTAAACTGTCCAGCGAAGAGGGTGATTTACTCAATCTCCTTCCTGAATTTTTATAGATCCTGGGGACTCCCCAATCGGCAACGGTCACCAGATCGTTTTTGTCATCGCCGTCCATATCTACCCAAATAGCATCCGTAATCATACCGCCATCCCTGAGGTCATATGCCAAACGTTCGGTAGCGTCCGTGAATGTTCCATCCCCGTTATTTTCCAGGAACAGGTGATCCGGATCCACACCATAGGTTCCTACTACGCTCCTTGAGCCAATAAAGAGGTCCATGTCACCATCCCCATCAAAGTCCTCCGGTGAAATCACAGCAGTATTTTTAAAGGTAGAGGGGATAACTCCCTTCGATTTGGTAAACAATCCTTTTCCATTATTGAGGTAGAGCCTGGGGCGATACGTCTGGGCTTCTCCCACCTGATTACCACCACTGCCGACAATAAGATCCACGTCACCATCGCCATCTGCATCAAAAAATGCCGCGGCTGTGTCTTCATAGACGGCATCCTGAAGTAAGGAATTCTGAGTTGTACCCCTTAAACTTCCCCGGCCGCTATGCGTGTATATTACCCCTGCCCGTCCCTTGGCACCTCCGACAAAAACATCTTCATTACCATCGCCATCGATGTCCCCGGTAGCGATTGCCGGCCCCTCCTGAGACAGCAATTTGTAAATGAGTCCTTCATAATCGAAATCATTATAATTATTTTCCTTATGGGCAATTAAAGTGGTATTGTCCAACTCCCGTAGGAGGGATTTTTTAGCCTCGGGGAGCTGCGGGTTGTAGATCCCCTCTGCCTCCCTGTGTTTTAAAGTGAGAAATTGATTTACCGGTACATTTTCTAATTTCTGTGTGCTGTCGTCCGGCCAAACGACCCTCAGAGAATCTATTGTTTTACTGGTACCAAGCCCGATGGTCATTACATATTCCATAGAAGATTGGAATCCGCGCGAGGGGATGAGTTCCTGCAGCACTACATTGTCGCCATGGTACAGCATGACCGATGTTCCAATAGCAAATCTGTTCTTTTCACCGCCTTCAAATTTTAGTTTTATATAGTTAAAATCAGAAATTTCATCGGTCCTATTTTTATAAACAAAGGCCTCCATATTCACATTATTGATCACCACATCCAGATCTCCATCATTGTCAAGGTCCCCGTAGGCTGCACCATTTGACATGCTTGGCATCTCGAATCCCCAGTCCTTGTTTGCGTTTGAAAATGTGATATCACCATTGTTTCTGTAAGCATAATTCGGCTGCGGTTTTATGGGCATTTTATTGATGATGGAATCTATCGACTCTTTTTTCCCGGTCAGCGCCATTTTCTGGATGATCTCATTGGCAAAAAAGTCGACAAAATCCAGATCGGTAAGGTCGTGGTTAATCCCGTTGGTAATGAAGATGTCCCGGAGACCGTCATTGTCCATATCAAAAAGCAGTCCGGCCCAACTCCAATCGGTGGCATGGACCCCACTGAAATAGGCTACCTCGGAAAAGGAGCCATTGCCGTTATTCAGTTGAAGCGTATTTTGAATGTACTGCTGATAAAAGTCCTTACTCTGTTTGAGTTTAAAAACGTTGTAGCCTTCAAATTCCATCACCGATTTCACCCGTTGATCCGGCTCTGGAAGCATATCGGTGATAAAGATGTCGGCAAGCCCGTCATTGTTAATATCCGCCATATCGATCCCCATCGCGGAGAGCGATAAATGGGAGGTCCAGTTCTTAATATCTTCAGTGAATG
>Ga0102947_1000454_pt1 | contig 14754 bp, 8 predicted proteins | sample SalPon2A_A_D2_MG_FD_78210 | JGI IMG/M metagenome (GOLD analysis project Ga0102947, IMG submission 78210) | Soil microbial communities from South San Francisco under conditions of wetland restoration - Salt Pond MetaG R2A_A_D2_MG | ecosystem: Environmental > Terrestrial > Soil > Wetlands | place... | reverse complement strand
GTGGGCGTAGTGACGGTTCTCCGTCTCGTACTCCACGTGGGCCGTCGCGATGGTGATACCGCGCTCCCGCTCCTCCGGCGCCTTGTCGATGTTCTCGAAGTCCGTGAAGTCAGCCAGACCCAGGTCCGAGAGGACCTTGGTGATGGCCGCCGTCAGGGTCGTCTTCCCGTGATCGACGTGACCGATGGTCCCGATGTTGACGTGCGGCTTAGACCGCTCAAACTTTTCTTTAGCCATGGGTGATTTCCCTCCTCAATCTCGCTCGTACAGTCTCAGCGCTCGGCCTCAGCCCGCGGCCTTGGCGACGATTTCTTCGCTGACGCTCTTCGGGGCCTGTTCGTAGGCCGCGAACTGCATCGAATAGTTGGCGCGCCCCTGCGACAGGGAACGCAAATCTGTGGCGTAACCGAACATCTCCGACAGCGGCACCTTGGCGTTGATGACCTGCGAATTGCCGCGGGCCTCCATCTGGGCGACGCGGCCGCGGCGCGACGTGATGTCGCCGATGACCTCCCCCATGTAGTCCTCGGGGGTGACCACCTCGACGTCCATCACCGGCTCCATCAGGACCGGCCGGGCGCGAACCACGGCGTCCTGGAACGCCATCGAGCCGGCGATCTTGAAGGCCACCTCGGAGGAGTCCACGTCGTGGAAGCTGCCATCGTAGAGATCGACCTCGACGCCGACCACCGGGAAGCCCGCCAGGGTGCCGGTCTCCAGCGCCTCGGCGATGCCCTGCTCCACCGGCTTGATGAACTCCCGGGGGATGGAGCCGCCGCGGATCATGTCGTTGAACTTGAACTCTTCCTCGCCGTCCTCACGGGGGCGCAGGCGGATCTTGGCGTGGCCGTACTGGCCGCGGCCACCGCTCTGGCGGACGAACCGGCCCTCACCCTCAGCCTCGACGGTGACGGTCTCCTTGTAAGCCACCTGCGGGCGACCGATGTTGGCGGCGACGTTGAACTCGCGCACCAGGCGGTCGGTGATGATCTCCAGGTGGAGCTCGCCCATGCCGGAGATCAGGACCTGCCCGGTGTCCGGGTCGGTGTGGACGCGGAAGGTCGGGTCCTCCTGGGTGAGCTTGCCGAGGGCCTGGCCCAGCTTCTCCTGGTCGGCCTTGGTCTTCGGCTCGATGGCGACGGCGATGACCGGCTCCGGGAAGTTCATGGACTCGAGCAGGATCGGCTCATCCTCGGAGGAGATGGTGTCGCCGGTGGTGACGTTCTTCAGACCCACCGCGGCGGCGATGTCACCGGCCCAGACCTCCTCGATCTCCTCCCGCTTGTTGGCGTGCATCTTGAGCAGGCGGCCGATGCGCTCGCTGTTGCCCTTGGCGACGTTGAGCACCTTGGTGCCGGTCTCGACGTGGCCGGAGTAGACCCGGAAGTAGGCGAGCTGACCGACGTAGGGGTCGGTCATGATCTTGAAGATCAGGGCGGCGAACGGCTCGTCGTCGCTCGACTTGCGCTGCATCCGCTCCTCCGGGTCGTCGGGGTTGAGACCCTGGATCGGCGGCACCTCGACGGGCGACGGCAGGTAATCGACGACGGCGTCGAGCAGCGGCTGCACGCCCTTGTTCTTGAAGGCGCTACCGCACAGCACGGGCTGGAGCTGGTTGGCCACGGTGCCGCGGCGCAGGGCGGCCTTGATCTCGTCGATGGTCACCTCGTCGCCGGAGAGGTACTTCTCCAGCAGGGTGTCGTCGGACTCGGCCACCGCCTCGACCAGCTCTTCCCGGGCCTTGTGGGCCTTGTCGGCGTACTCGTCGGGGATCTCCACCGTGTCGTACTCGGCGCCCAGGCTCTCGTCGCTGTAAACCAGCGCTTTCATCTCGATCAGGTCGATGATGCCCTTGAGCTCCGCCTCACTGCCGAGGGGGAGCTGGATGACCACGGGGTTGGCGCCCAGGCGCGAGCGCATCATGGAGACGCAGCGCTCGAAGTCGGCACCGACGCGGTCCATCTTGTTGACGAAGGCCATGCGCGGCACCTTGTAGCCGTCGGCCTGGCGCCACACCGTCTCGGACTGGGGCTCGACGCCGGCGACGGCATCAAACACCGCCACCGCGCCATCCAGGACACGCAGCGAGCGCTCCACCTCGGCGGTGAAGTCGACGTGGCCGGGAGTATCGATGATGTTGATCCGGTAACCGTTCCACGAGCACTGGGTGGCGGCGGAGGTAATGGTGATGCCCCGCTCCTGCTCCTGCTCCATCCAGTCCATCGTCGCGGTGCCTTCATGCACCTCGCCGATCTTGTAGCTCACCCCGGTGTAATAGAGGATCCGCTCCGTGGTCGTCGTCTTACCGGCATCGATGTGGGCCATGATGCCGATGTTGCGTGTCTTGTCTAGTGAAACTTTGCGTGCCATTTCGTGCCTACCTATATGCCTGCCTGGGCGTTACTTCGATTCCGTCGTCTCGTCCGCTGTAGCTCTTGCATTGTCATCGTCTTTGCCAAATCGCCTCGCCGCAAGGTCACGTTCGCCCCCGCCGCCCGCCGTGCGGGCTTGTACTGCGAGCGGGGGCGTGCCGAACCGTGCCTCGAGCCTGACCCACCTACCAGCGGTAGTGGGAGAAGGCCTTGTTGGCGTCGGCCATGCGGTGCGTGTCTTCGCGCTTCTTCACCGCGCCACCCCGACTGTCGGCGGCCTCCATCAGCTCGTTGGCCAAGCGCAGGCGCATCTCCTTCTCGCCCCGCGCCTTGGAGGCGGTGATCAGCCAGCGGATGGACAGTGCCAACCGGCGGCTGGGCCGCACCTCGACGGGGACCTGGTAGGTCGAACCGCCGACGCGCCGGGACTTCACCTCGACGCCGGGCTTGACGTTCTCCACCGCACGCTTGAAGACCTTCATCGGGTCGTCCTGGGTGCGCTCGGAGATCATGTCCATGGCGTCATAGAAGATGCGCTGGGCGGTGGACTTCTTACCGTCGCGCATCAGCACGTTGACGAACTTGGTCACCAGTTGCGAGCTGTAGATCGCATCCGGCAGGATTTCACGCTTGGGAACTTCACGCCGTCGGGGCATAACTCTTCACTCCACCGCTGTCTCTAGACTGTCTCTGGGCTCGACCGGGTTGATCCGGAGGAGACTCTTCAGCTCTTGGGGCGCTTGGCGCCGTACTTGGACCGACCCTGCCTGCGACCATCGACGCCAACGGCGTCCAGGGTGCCTCGGATCACGTGATAGCGGACGCCGGGCAGATCCTTCACACGGCCGCCGCGAATCAGGACGATGGAGTGCTCCTGGAGGTTGTGGCCGACGCCAGGGATGTAGGTGGTGACTTCGATCCCGTTGGTCAACCGCACGCGAGCGACCTTACGCAGAGCCGAGTTCGGCTTCTTCGGCGTCTGGGTATAGACGCGAACGCAGACGCCGCGCTTTTGCGGCGAACCCTGCAGAGCCGGGCTCTTGGTCTTGGACTTGACGCGCTCGCGGCCCTTGCGCACGAGTTGGTGAATGGTCGGCATCGCCTCTCCTCGAATCCTCTCGTTCGTCTCTTCACATCTCGCGCCGCGGCCATCCGGGCCCACGGCGCACGCTTCGAAAAATTGCCACCCAGCGACCGCGGATCACGGTGGCCAGCCAACCCGACAGCATTACTACCTGCAATGCGGGTCGCGCCACCTCGCGCAGAAAGCGCCCATGCCGACCGGGCAAGCAGCCCGAACAAGCACAGAATCGCCCAGAGCGCGGGCAGTCCGTTGGGTATCGGGGGCACCGGAGAGATACTCGCTCAACCCTCGTCAACGCTCCGACGAGAACTCCTCCAGCACCACTTCCCGGGGGCGATCCCCGGAATCCATGTCTTTGGCGAGACAGTTTCGCCACCGTTCCCGGGCGGGAACCATCGGCGAACAACCTGCGGAGAGTAGCAACCGGCGCCAACCCCGTCAAGCGGGGTGAACGACCGAGCCCGCTCCCGGCGGGTCTCGTTCACCACGGAAGCGGCTGCTCCCGCGGCGCGAACGTCCATTATAGGTTCAATCACCAGCGAATGCAAGCACCCCTGTGGCAGGCGACTTCCGGCCCCCGGCAGGTGCGGCCGGGGCAGGTCGATTCGGGTAGGATGCCCACGCCGCCCCGCGATCCGCAGCACACTGAAAGGAATCACCATGCGCGACCGAACCGCTCCCGTGACCCTCGCAGCTCTCGCCCTTTTCGCCTTGGCCCTCGCCATCTCCCCCGCCGCAGCTCAGGACGCCCAACAGCAACCCGAGGTCACCTTCGAGGCCACCGAGCTGGCCCCGGGGCTGCACATGATCGAGGGGGTCGGTGGCTTCGCTGGCGGCAACGTCGGCCTGCTCACCGGTGAGGACGGCGTCATCCTGGTGGACGACAGCATGCCGCCGCTGACCGCCCGCCTGTTGGCGGCGGTGGACCGGGTGGCCGGGGCGCCGGTGGACTTCGTCCTGAACACGCACGTCCACGGCGACCACACCGGCGGCAACCAGATGGTGGGCGAGAAAGGGGCGGTCATCGTCGCCCACGACAACGTGCGCGCACGCATGGTGGAGGAAGGCATACCCATGGGGGGTGGCGAGCCCCAGCCGGCGCCGCCGGAGGCGCTGCCGGTCCTCACCTTCGGCGACGCCGTGACCTTCCACCTCAACGGCCAGGAGACCCACGTCTTCCACGTCCACCAGGCCCACACCGACGGTGACTCGGTCATCCACTTCCGCGGCGCCGACGTCATCCACGCCGGGGACGTCTTCTTCCACGGCCTCTTCCCGTTCATCGACCTGGACACCGGCGGCAGCGTCGACGGCTTCATCGCGGCGCAGGAGAAGATCCTGGAGTTGGCCGGCCCCGACACGCGCATCATCCCCGGCCACGGCCCGCTGGCCGACCGCGACGACCTCGCCGCCTCGGTGGCGATGCTCCAGGAGGTCCGCTCCCGGGTGCAGGCGCTGATCGCCGAGGGCAAGACGGTGGAGGAGGCGCTGGAAGCCAACCCGGTGGATGGGTACGAGGAGTGGGACTGGCAGTTCATCACCAGCGAGCGGATGGTGCGGCAGATGTACCGCGGGCTGGCCGCAGGAGACTGAAGAAGCAGCCATGTGGCACCCCCACCGCACCTCCGTTCCAGCCACCCTCGCACTCTCCATCCTCCTGGCCACCACCCTGTGGCTGGCCGCCCCGGCGACGGCGGACCAGGGGGTCGGCTCCAACCCCCAGTTCTTCGGTCAGGCGGGAGACACCCACCTCTTCCTGGCCAACCCCGGAGGCAACCGGCCGTTCCCCTGTCTCTGGCGTACCGACGGCACAACCCAGGGAACCTACGAGCTTCCCGACTGCCTGAGCCCGACGGGAAACTATTTCACCGCCGAGTTGGGGGATCTGTTCTTCCTCTCCTCCCGGTCGTCCCAGGTGGTGGTTACCGACGGCACCGCTGGCGGCACCCGACCGATCACCAACTTCGTCGCCAACACCCTGGAGGCCCTTTCGGCCAACGGCCTGTCCCGGCCTCCGAGCATCGTGGTCACCGGCGACGATGGCGTCCACGGCAAGGAGCCGTGGGTGACCGACGGAACGGTGGCCGGAACCCGCCTGGTGGCCGACCTGGAGCCGGGTAAGGGCGATTCCCAAGCGGGGTACCTGGGCCTCGGAGACCGACTGCTGATCTTCCTGAGAGATGATGCCGGAACCCCTACCCTTTGGCGCTCGGGCCTCACCCCGGAGACCACCGAGCCGTTTACCACCCTGCCGGAAGACGAGAGGGTGTTTTGGGCGAACCGGGTGGGCGACGTCGCCGTCTTCTGGCTCGTCCAGCGCGACGGGGACGCGACCCTGTGGCGGACCGACCTGACGCCGCAGGGCACGAGGCCGCTGCGCCAATTCCAGGACTTCCTCTCCACCCGGGGTACGACCCCTCGGACGGCCGGCGGTCATGCTTACTTCCAGGCCGACGGCGGAGACGGCTTCGGACCGGAGGTGTGGAGGACCGACGGCGACACGGTGGAGAGGGTGACGGACTTCCCCGCGGCGCCGGTGGACAGAGAGCTCTTCCCCAGGGAGTTCCGGGGCCAGATCTACTTCCCCCTCGACGGCGGACCGGAGGTCGGAGTCGAGCTGTTCAAGACCGGGGGGACGCCGGAGACCACCCGACTCGTGCGGGATGTCTGCCCGGGCCCCTGTTCCGGGTACAGCGGACTGTTCGTGCGCCCCCTCGAGACCGAGTCCCTGGGATCGGTTCTCCTCTTCCCCACCGACGACGGAACCGACGGCCGGGAGCTTTGGGTGAGCGACGGCACTGCCGCCGGCACCCGGCTGCTGCGCGACCTGTGCCCCGGGGCCTGTGACGCGGAGCCGGCACAGCTCACCACCCTGGGCGATGAACTGATCACCTGGGCCGACGATGGCGTGGGAGGCCGCGAGATCTGGCGGGTGAATCTGGTCGATGCGTCGGCCGAGGCGCTGACCGACTTCACGCCGGAACTGCAAGTGATCAACCTGACCTGGGCGCGGCTCGATGATGAGCGGCTCCTGTTCTCCGCCGACGATGGCATCCACGGCAGCGAGCTCTGGGTCACCGACGGGACCCCGGAGGGCACCCGGCTGTTCCTCGAGTTGGCACCGGAGCCCGGCCCGGTGAGCGAGTTGCCCGCGCCCCCCGACCGGCCCTCCGGGCTCGCCTTGGAGGACGGTTACGTGGGGTTGACCTGGACTCCGGGGACCGGGGGTGGACGCCCCGAGAGCTTCGCGGTGGAGATGCGCTCTCCCGACACCGACGGATGGACGACGGTGGCAACCCTTCCGGGGGACGCCTACGGCCAATTCAACTGGAGCTCCTCACTGGAGCCTGACACGCCTTACACGTTCCGCGTCATCGCCCTCAACCAGGCCGGAGCCTCCCCGCCGGGTGCGGAGATCAACCTCAAGACCTCGCCGAAGGACGGCGCCTGCGACCCGGTCGCCGACCTCTGCCTCGACGGCGGCAGGTACCGGGTCGAAGTGGATTGGCGCAACGGGCGCGTCTCGCCGGCGAAGACCGGGCCCGGTCGGCCGGTCGCCGCCGCCACTTCCGACCGTTCCGGGTACTTCTGGTTCTTCAAGCCGGACAACGTCGAGCTGATCGTCAAGGTTCTCGACGGTACGCCCCTCAACGGACACCGTTGGGTCTTCTACGGCGCCCTGAGCGACGTGGAGTACTGGCTCACCGTCACCGACCTGGAGGCGGCGCAACGAACCGTCTACCGCAACCCGCCGACAGAGATCTGTGGCCGGGGTGACACCACCGCGTTCCGCGCCCTGCCGACGGCCTCGGGGATCGACGCCTCTATGGGCGCCGGCATCGGCGCCGGCCCAGTGGCCGGTCGCCTGCTCAGTCTTCCGGGAGAGCTGAGCCATGCGCCGGCCGAGGCGGCGATCGAGCCCGGTGCCGACGCCCCCACCACCCCCTGCGCCCAGGACGCCACCACCCTGTGCCTTCTGGACGGCCGCTACGCGGTGACCGTGGAGTGGCACGACCAGCACAACGACCGCTCCGGGGTCGGTGCCGCGGTTCCCTACGCCAACCGCACCGGTTTCTTCTGGTTCTTCCGAGAGGACAACATCGAGCTGGTGGTGAAAATCCTGGACGGCACTCCGGTCAACGGCAAGACCTGGGTCTTCTACGGCGCCTTGACCGACGTCGAATACACCCTCACCGTGACCGACACCGCCACCGGCCACGATGTCGAGACCTACGTCAACGAACCGGGCAACATCTGCGGCGGCGCCGACACTGCGGCGTTCTGAGGCGGTCCCGGGGTTGCTCCGGGGGCTCGCCGTGGCGCAGGCGGGAATCCTGGTTCACACAGGATCTTTCTGCTCCAGCAAGGGGGATCGGCCCGGACCGGGAATGGCCCGCTCGGGGGAGGGGTTTTCTCATCCAGAGAGCCGGGATTTCCCCGGCCCTCGGTCGTGCGCCGGGACCCGGCGCACGGAGAAGACCGCAATGCACCCCACCTCCTTCGCCACCCCTCCGAGCCTCCCACGCCGGGGCCCTGTCCTCGCCCTCTTGTTCCTGATCCTGGCCGCCGCGGCACCGCCGGCGGAGGCGGTCTACCAGGACAGCTCGAACCCCTTCTCCTTCCGCCAGATCGAACGGGCCGGGGGCGAGGAACTGGCGCTCTTCTTCGTCGAGCCTCCGGGCCCACCGTACGTCACCGAGCTGTGGCGCACCGACGGCACCGAGGCCGGGACCTATCCCCTGGACGTCTGCCCCGAATGCCGGTTGACCGGCTACCAGGGAGGCCGCGGCGGTGTCTTCATCGACGCCCAGACGGAAGAGGGGGGCCGCACCTTCCTGTGGACCGATGGCACCCTGGCGCGAACCCGCAGGATGCCGGCGGCCACACCCGTGGCCCACGGCTGGACCAACCACCACTACTCGCCCACCCTGGACCGCCTCCTGTTCCTTTCCTCCCGGCCGGACGGCAGCGAGGAGCTATGGAGTTGGAACGGCTCCGCCTCACCACCGGTACGGCTCCTGGCTCCCGAGGGCAACGGCTACCGCAATGTCGTGGAGTACGCGGACACCGAGACCGACGCGTACTTCCTGACCCTCAGCGCCGACCAGGATTACCAGGTGTGGGTCACCGACGGCACCGCCGCCGGCACCCGCAGCCTGGGCGGCACCAGCGGCCCCGTCCTCAGAACGCCGATGCTGCCCAGCGGCGACGGCGTCGCGTGGCTGACCCTCGGATCGACCTGCACGGTCGAGGCGTGGGCCGCAACTCCACAGCAGGCCCCGCACCCGGTGACCACCCTGGACGCCACCATCTGCCACTTCGGCAGCTATAACGACTACTACACGTCAGCCGCCGGCAGGGCCTTCTACCTCCTCTTCTCCGAAGAGCACGAGATCGAGGTGTGGGCCACCGACGGAACCGCCTCCGGCACCGCCCGTCTCACCGATTTCAGCAACCGCGTTCCCATCTCCACCCACCGCATCGGGGTGGAGCTCGGCGACGAGCTCTACTTCCTCGCCGTTGACGACCAGGAGGCGCCGGGGCTGTGGCGGACCGATGGCACGCCGGGGGGCACGGCGCGGGTGGGCGACGCCTGCGACTCCTGCCGGCACGTCGAGAACCTGGGCGTCCATGAGGGCGTGCTCTACTGGGAGGCCTTCCCCGAGTCGTCGCCCGGTAGCGAGCTGTGGACCAGCGACGGGACCGCCGCGGGCACAGAGCGCCGAGCCACGTCCAACCTGCCCCGCAGCCACGCCCTGATGCCCGCCGGCAGCCAGTGGTTCATCTTCGCCAGCCGCGCCGCGGGAGCCCGCACACCGCCCTTCCCGGACGACGAGTTGTGGGTGCTGCGCCCCGGCGCCACCGTCTTCACCCGGATCGCCGGCTTCCCCCGTTTCGAACGCGGCGAACGCTACGCGGTTGAGCACGCCGCCATCGACGGCCGCCTGGTCTTCCAGGGCAGCGACGGCCTCCACGGCGCGGAACCCTGGGTGAGCGACGGCACCCCCGCGGGCACCCGCATGCTGCGCGACATCGCCACCACCGGCACCGGCACCCGCCCCCCCGCGGCACCGGTGTTCACCCAGCCGTCGGTGCACCAGGAGCAGGTCTCCCTCTCCTGGCGCTTCGGGGACGCCGAGGCCACCACCGGCTCGCTGGAGATCGAAGCCCGCTGGCCGGGGCAGGGCTGGGTACTGGTGGAGGAGATGGACAGCACCCGCGAGAGCACCTCCATCACCGGCGTGCTGCCGGACACGCCCTACACCTTCCGCATCCGGGAGAGCAATGCCGCCGGTGTCTCGCCGTGGAGCGAGCCGGTGAGCGTGCGCACCTGGGACGGTACCCAGCACGATTTCACCTGCACCCCGGCGGACGACCGCCTGTGCTTCGAGAACGGCCGCTTCGGGGTCAAGGTGACCTGGTGGGACCAGCACCACCCGGGGCCGACCCCCCACGTCGGCGACGGCCGGCGGGTCGGCATCGGCGGCGATTCGGGGGACGGGCGCACCGGCTTCTTCTGGTTCTTCAAGCCGGACAACGTCGAGCTCGTGCTCAAGATGCTCGACGGCTCCCGCATCAACCGGTACGAGTGGCTGTTCTACGGCGCCCTGTCGGACGTCGAGTACTGGGTCACCGTGGAGGATTACTGGGCGCACCACCAGAGCCGCACCTACCACAACCCGCCGGGCGAGATCTGCGGCCTGGCGGACCCCACGGCCTTCCACGTCGATGGCGCCGCTGCTGCCGGGATGCGGGCCGCCGCCTTGCCGGCGGTGATGCCTCTGGTCCGGGACGCCAGCCACCCGGTCAGTCCCTGCGTCGAAGACGACACCACCCTCTGCCTGCTGGACGGCCGCTACGCGGTGACGGTCGAGTGGCACGACCACCACAACGACCGCGCCGGCGTCGGCGGCGCGGTGCCCTACGCCGACCGCTCCGGCTTCTTCTGGTTCTTCAAGCCGGACAACGTGGAGCTGGCGGTCAAGATCCTCGACGGCACGCAGGTCAACGGCCACGTCTGGGTGTTCTACGGCGCCCTGACCGACGTCGGCTACACCTTGACGGTCCGCGACAGCGGTAGCGGACACGACGTGGTGCGCTACGTCAACGAGCCGGGCAACGTCTGCGGCGGAGCCGACACGACGGCGTTCTGACCCGGAGCGGGGGCGGCAGGTGCGCCGTGGCACCCCGGTTGCAGCCGGGTGAGTTAGCCTGCCCCGACTTATGAGCCACTCAACTCCCACCCACCGCCTGCGCCGCGTCGCCGCCCAGGTCCGGGCCTTCGCCGCCACCGGCCTGGGCCGCGCCGTGCTCGCCCTGTTCGCCATTCTCGCCCTGGGCATGACGTGGCTGGCCTGGCCCTACCTGGCGGCCTTCGGCGACATCCGGGCCGGCCTGGAGCACCAGCCGTCCCGCCTCTGGGGGGTCGGCGAGAGCCTGGAAGTCGGCGCTACGGCCGACGCCGGGGAGGTCGCCCGGCGGCTGGAAGGGCTCGGCTTCCGCCAGGTGGACGCCGCGCCGGTGCCGGAGCCAGCCAGCGAGGGCGATGCCGGCGGCGAGGCGGGCGGTGAAGACTCCCGCGAGGAGCACCCGCCTCCCCGCCCCCGCACCTTCTCCATCAGCGGCGATGCCCTGACCGTCCACCTCCCCCACCGACCGACGCCCCAGGGCCGCCGCAACCGGGAGACGGTGCGCGTCCGCTTCGCCGGCGGCGAGGTGGCCGGGTTGGTGGACGGCGACGGCGACGAGGTCGAGGGCCCGCTCTGGCTCGGCGCGCCGCTCCTCGCCTCCTATTACTCGGACGAGGTCCGGGAGACCCGGCCGGTGGAGCTCGACGAGTTGCCCCAGCACGTCATCGACGCGGTGCTGTCGGCGGAGGACGACGGATTCTTCAGCCACCTGGGCGTCTCCCCCTCCGGCGTCGCCCGGGCCGCCCTGGTCAACGCCCAGAGCGGCGCCATCGAGCAGGGCGGCAGCACCATCACCCAGCAACTGGTGAAAAACGTCTACCTGACCCAGAAGCGCAGCCTGGTGCGCAAGGCCCGGGAGGCGGTGTTGGCCGTGATCGTCGAGGTGGGCCATTCCAAGGAGGCGATCCTCCAGGCGTATCTCAACCAGATCTACCTCGGCACCGCCGAGGGCCTGAACTACCACGGCATCGGCGCCGCGGCGGAGCACTTCTTCGGCGTCGATGCCCGGGACCTGACGGTGGCCCAGGCCGCCACCCTGGCGGGGATGATCCGCAACCCCGGCGGCAACTCGCCCCTGGCCCACCCGGAGGACTCCCGGCAGCGCCGCGACCTGGTGTTGGACGCCATGGCCGAAGGCGGTGCCCTGGACGAGGCGGAGCTGGCCGCCGCCAAGGCCGAGCCGCTGGGCGCCAAGGAAGTGGACCTGGGGGCCCGCCGGGCGCCGTACTTCTCCGCCGCCATGGCGGCGGAGGCGGAGGAGCGCTTCGGCGTCGGCACCCTGGGTGGCCGCGGCTACCAGCTCTTCACCACCCTGTCGCCGCGCGAGCAACGGCAGGCGGAGGAGGCGCTGTCGTCCACCCTGCTGCGGCTGCCGGCCCGCAGCCGCCTGCAAGGCGCCTTGATCAGCATCGACCCCCGGGACGGCCGGGTCCTCGCCTGGGTCGGCGGCCGGGACTACGAGGCGAGCCAGTTCGACCGCGTGCGCAACGCCCGGCGGCAGCCGGGGAGCGCCTTCAAACCGGTGGTCCTGGCCGCCGCCCTCGACACCGGCGAGATCTCCCCGGCCAGCCGGCTGGAGGACAAGCCGCTGTCCCTGGAGGCCGGCGGCGACACCTGGCAGCCACGCAACTCCGACGGCCGCTTCCGGGGCGTCGTCTCGGTGCGCCGGGCGGTGGAAGACAGCCTCAACGTGCCCATGGTCCGGCTGGCGCAGCAGACCGGGCTGGGACAGGTGCGGCGGATGGCCCAGCGCCTCGGCTTCCGGGGTGAGATGGACGAGGTTCCCTCCATGGCCCTGGGCGCCTTCGAGGCCAGCCCACTGGAGGTCGCCACCGCCTACAGCACCTTCGCCGCCGGCGGCCGGCGGCCCACCATTCACGGCCTGGCGGCGGTGACCACCGCCAGCGGCCGCGAAGTGGGCGGCAACGCCCTGCGCCAGGAGGAGGTGCTGGACCCGGCGGTGGCCTACCAGGTCACGTCCGTGCTGCGGGGGGTGGTCGAGCGGGGCACCGGCCGGGGCGCCCGGCGCTACGGCGTCGCCGGGCCGTTGGCGGCCAAGACCGGCACCTCCAACCAGGCCCGGGACAACTGGTTCGCCGCTTACCGGCCGGACCGGGTGACCGTCGTCTGGGTCGGCCACGACGATCCCGAGCCGACGCCCCTGTCCGGCGCCCGGGCGGCGCTGCCGGTGTGGGGCAGCTACGCCCGGGCGGCGTACCCGGCGACGGCGCCGGAGCCCGCCGCCATGCCGGAGGGGCTGACCACCGTCACCCTCTGCCGCGACAGCGGCCGCAAGCCCCGCCCCCGCTGCCCCACCGTCGAGGAGGTGCTGCGCCCCGGCCAGGAGCCGAGCGAGCTGTGCGACCTCCACCTGCGGAGCGAGAGTGAGGACAACTTCAAAGGGCTGTGGCGCCGCCTGGAGGACATCTTCAACTGAACTGGATTATTCATCAGCCACCCTACTGCGAGCGCCCATGAATAATCCCCGCTAAGACCGTGCGCCGGCTCGCTCGCCGATCCAGGTGGTGACGATCTCCAGCGCCTTGGGGGCGATGGTCTCCTCGATGGAGCCGTACTCGGACACCGCCCCGGTCTCGGCGCTCTGGAAGAGGTGGTTGAGGCCCGGGAGGACGCGCACCTCGTGGTCCGGGTTGTCGGCGGCGGCAAGGGCCCGGCGCACCGCCGCGGCGTTTGATTCGGCATCGACCTGGAGGTCCTTGCCGCCAAACAGCGCCAACACCGGGACCTGGACGCGGCGCAGGTAGGCGGCCGGGTCTTCCCGCAGCAGCGAGAGGAACCAGCCGGTGGTCGCCTGGCGCACCGACTGGTCCAAGGTCTCGTCGTTGATGCCCAGGGCCTCCTTCTCCTCGACGCTCATCGTCGCCAACCAGCTCTCGGCGCGCTGGCGCAGGCGCCGGCGCAGCTCGTCGCGGCTCAGGTCCTGGCGCAGCAGCTCCAGGTCTCCGGCCTGCTGGGCCAGCGCCCGCTCGACGAGGCCCGGGGCGACGCCGCCCTGGCGGAAGATGTCGCCCGCCTGACGCTGCAACAGCTCCGGGAGGGGCACGCCGGGGGGCGCCAGGAGGACCAGGAAGTCCACCGGCGCGCCGGCGGCGGCCACCTTGGCGGCGGACAGCCCGCCCTCGCTGTGGCCCAGGACGCCGACCCGGGAGCCGTCGATCTCCGGTTGGCGGCGCAACGTTGCCAGGGCCGCCGCCAGGTCGTCGGCGAAGTCGCCCACCGTCGAGCCGAAGTGGTCGCCGCTGGACTCGCCGAAACCGCGGTCGTCGTAGCGCAGGGAGGCGACGCCGTGGCGGGCCAGGTGGTCGGCGATGACCAGGAACGGGCGGTGCCCCATCAGGCTCTCGTCCCGATCCTGGGGGCCGGAGCCGCTGGCGAAGACCAGCGCCGGGAACGGCCCCTTCCCCGCCGGCACCACCAGCGTGCCGGCCAGCTCGACGCCCTCGTCGCCGCCGGCGAAGGTGACGTCCCGGGTGGCGTAGGGGAACGGCTCCCGCGGCTCCTGGGGCCGGTCGAGGGTGAACTTTTCGCCCTGGCGCTGAAAGGTCAGCTCCCGGCTCTGCCCGCGCTGGGTCCAGGTGCCCTCGATGGCGCTGCCGTCGGCGTTCACGTCGCCGCGGTAGGAGCCGCCGATGGCGTCGATCTCCAACGTCAGGGTGCCGTCTTCGAAGCGCGCCCGGTCCACCGGGATCTCCGCCCCCTGGTCGATGGAGTCGAGGATCGCGGTGAGGCCGCCGCCCTCCCCCTCGCTCACCCCCAGGGCGAGGCGCAGGACGGCGGGACCGACGTCCAGGCGGCCCAGCCAGTCGCCCACGGCGGGGGAGGTGGCCGCGGCCGGGGCGGGGGCCAGAGCGGTATCGGCCTCGCTCGTGCTGGCGGGGATCTGCACCGGGGCCGGGGCGGCTCCGGCGGCGTCGGGGGCCGGGGTGAACGCGGCGGCGAGTAGGAAGACGGCGGCAAAGGCCCAACCGATGGCTGATTTCATGATCTGTGTCCTTGTTCGGTGAAGGTGTGCGTGAAGGTGTGTTCGATCCGGGTTGGCTGCGGTATGTGTGCGGGGGGTATGTGTGCGGGGGGTATGTGTGCGGGG
>Ga0102947_1000453_pt1 | contig 14760 bp, 16 predicted proteins | sample SalPon2A_A_D2_MG_FD_78210 | JGI IMG/M metagenome (GOLD analysis project Ga0102947, IMG submission 78210) | Soil microbial communities from South San Francisco under conditions of wetland restoration - Salt Pond MetaG R2A_A_D2_MG | ecosystem: Environmental > Terrestrial > Soil > Wetlands | place... | reverse complement strand
CCCGCCGCCGGCGGTGTACAGTGTGCCCGAAGCACAACCCCCGCCGAGCTGCATGCCGATGCCGAACGCGAACGCGCCAACGATCCCCGACAATGCAAGGGGCGCGACCGAGCCGCGCACCGGCATACCGAAGGCATCACCGTGAGCGATCAGCGGCAGGAATACGATCGTCGTTGCGGCGAGCATGAGCATCTGTGCGCGCAGGCCCGCGCCGTTGCCGCCTGTGATCACTTCGCGCCATGCGGACGTGAATCCGAAAGCGGCGTGATAGAGCGCGATGCCTGCGAAGCTGCCCACCAGCATCAACGCAGATTGCCGCCAGCCGTAGCCGAACGCGAGCGCCGTGGCAAACAGCAGTATCGCGCCACCTGCAGCGATGATGATTTTTCTGCTCAATGGCACTCCCCTGGTGCGACGGATCATAACGCATGCGGTGTCAGCCGGCGCATCCCGGCGCTAATTCGGTACGTGCCCGGTCACAGTCGCTGTGCATAAGGCGCGGTTTGTGAACTGCAACATGGCTGGATTTCGCGGCATAACTAGACTGCCATGTCTATGAACGGCGCATGGCAGTGTTTCGTCATACGCGCGCTGATCTTGTCGGCGACCATTTCCTGTTTCGAGAGCGCTGTTGCTGCTGAAGGCATTTATGAATCCGTCGAGCTGCGGGGCAAAGAGCCGCACGACCTCATCGAGACAGCTGCCGAGTATCATGACCAGTTCGAGCGTCGCTCGCTGCTGCACAGCGACTCTGCGGTTACCGGACTCGTGCGGAACATCGGTCATGCGCTTGCTCCGCCGCCCACGGACGACTACATCGATTACGAATTCTTCGTGATCCGCGATCCTTCTCCGAACGCGTTCGCGATGCCGAACGGCCGAATATATGTGCACACCGGCATGCTCGCGCGACTCGAGGATTCTTCTCAGCTCGCCGCTTTGCTCGCACACGAGATCAATCATGTCGCGGGCCATCACGGAATCGTCCAATTTCGAATCAAGCCGATCGACGTATTCGACATCTTCATCACCGGCGGACTCGTCGCCGCGCTGAATCAGCTGAGCCTCAGTCGTGATCTCGAGCAGGAGGCGGATGATAGAGCGCCGCGAATGATGCTCGAGTCCGGCTATGATCCGCACGCATTGCCGGAGCTTATGGATCTGCTGCGCGAGGATTTCGAAGGTTTGCGGCCGCGTGTTTCCAGCGTCTGGACGACTCATCCGGAGCCAGATGCGCGCTTCGCGCAAAGCCTCGCGCTGGTCGCTGCAATGCCGGACGGCGACCGCGACCGCGACCTCTTCGACACCGTCGTGCATCCGGTGCGACTGATGACCGTGCGGGATTACATTCGCGGCGACTATCCATACACCGCTATCGCCGTTGCGGAAACGCTGCTCGAGAGCTACCCGCAGGACCTCGAGCTGCGGATGCTGCTGGGCGATGCCTGGCGCGTGCTGGGTCCGCGATCGGAATTTACGCCGGAGGACCTCTCCAACGGCGACAAGCGCCGCAATCTGCGCAGGCGAATGCTGCGCACACGCATCGAGCGCACCGAAGCGCTGCTCGAGACGGAGGCCGGCCGTGCGGCGATGCGACGCAATCTCGATACGGCGCGGTTGATTTACGAGGATCTTCTGGTCCGCGATGCAACGTTCGCGCCTGCACATCGTGGACTCGGAGAAGTATTCGATGCGCTGGGGATGCCGCGCGAAGCAGCGCGCGCTTATCTGCAGTACGTCAAACAGGCACCGGAGGCCGAGGACCGTCCCGTCGTGATGGGCCGGCTGACCGAGTTGCGCGACCAGTTGACCACGGAGAATCAGTAATGAGTTCAATCAAGAGTTTCGGTATTGCATTGAGTGGCGTCGCAGTCCTGTATTGCGGATCTGCGCTCGCCGAAATGCATGCGACGGAAGAGTTCGAATCCGGCGCAACCCGGCCCGTGACGGTTGCGGTATTGCCTGCGCAGGTCAATCTGATCAAGCAGCGCATGATCCGGCGCGAAGCGCAGGTCGATGAGTCCGGTGAGCTCGAGGAACATCTGGCCGACGCGGTTGCCGCCGAGCTCGTTGGGAAGAACTACGAAGTCGAACGCGTGACGGCGCAGCGCATCAATGCCGACCCTGACCTGCAGGCGCTCGTCGTCGAGGCCAATCGCCGTTACGACGAGTTGCTCGGCAACATATCGCGGCGCTTTCGCAAACAAATCGAGGAACGAGATTTCCATGCAGGCGATACGGTGACGTTGCTCGCGAACAGGTTGGGAGTCGATGCGATCGCCTTCGTGCGCATGGATCTCGTTGCCAATGCGAAAGCGGTGCAGGCACTGAATTTCGGGATGGGCGGCACGCAGACGATGATGTCTGTCAGTCTGGTGGATAGCACGACGACGGATGTCGAGGCCTACATCACGCTGCCGATCATGCGTCGCGGCAAGGCGTTCGGCGGCTATGACGACATCATGAATAACCCGGACGAGGAGATGGCCAACTACGCCGCTGCGACGCTCGACGACCTGATCGAGGCCGACCCGTCACTGCGGGCCACTACCGCCGACGAAAGCGTGCTCGCCGATCTGGAAGACCTGCTGGAGTGAGCCGCCGGAGCCCCTGTGCCCCGCGCCTGTTGTCAGTCCCGGGCCGTGTCAGTCTTCGGGCGCGACGTCGCGGCTTTTGATCAGCCACTGCCCGTCGATGCGCACGAGATGGTCGACGCCGCGGCCGGCGGCGATCACGTTCGGAGTCGTGCCGGGCCCGGTGCTGCCGGCGAGTGTCATCCAGTAGGAATAAAAGCGGGCTTCATTCTCGCTGATGAATTCGAGCTTCGAATTGGCGATGACGTGCTGTAAAGGTGCAACCGTCTCGCCGCCTGCGGCACGCTGTTCTCGGCCCGAGCGAAGATTCGCGACCATTTCTCTCAGCGCCGCGCGTCACTGCGTCGCATTCGCGCCGCTGCCGAACTGGCCGTCTTCGGTATATACGCTCGCATAAGCCTCCGGATCGAACGAATCCAGCGCGCGCACGTACCGCCACATCAGATCTTCGATCTGGGCGCGTGCGTGTGCTTCTCGCAGGATGTCGGCGTCGTCGGCGAGCGCCTGAGTCGTGCAGGCTGCAGCGAATGCAAGCGCCAGCAGCCCACGCAGCAAAAAATTCTTCATGACAGTTTCCCCCATGTGGATTTTTCTTACTGTATATCGCTGAAGCGAGAGTGCAATAGCCGGGCCGCTGGCCGATAATTTGCCGGTTGCAAATACGCGCGACATCACCAAGGCTGCGACGATGCTGGAGCTCTACCATCACGGTTCCTCTGCCTGTGCCGCGAAGGTGCGGCTCGCGCTCGCTGAAAAGCGCCTCGAATGGACCGGCCATTACGTCGATATTCTCGCAGGTGAGCAATTCGGCGCGGCCTTTCTGGCGATCAATCCCAAAGGAGTCGTCCCGGTATTGATCGACGACGGTTTCGTGCTGCCGGAATCCACGGTTATCTGCGAATACGTCGAGGACGCCTACCCGAACTTTCCGATTTATCCGGCACAACCGCGCGCGCGGGCGGCCGTTCGCATCTGGACGAAGGCCGTCGACGAGGAATTACATCCGGCTTGCTCGGCGCTGACTTACATCGTCTCGCACCGCCATACCATCGTTCGCAACGGCATCGGCAGTTTCGAGGAATTTGTGCAAGGCGGCAATGGCGAGGGGCGAGCGGCGCGTGAACGCAAGTGGCAGTGGATTCAGCACGGTATCGAGGCGCCCGGCGCTGCGGAGTACTTTCGTTTGTATGTGTCTTATCTGCAAAAGATGGAATCGGCCCTGCAGCGTTCGACCTGGCTCGCCGGTGATTCCGTGACGATGGCGGACATCGCAATGGCACCTTATTTATTTCGCCTCGAATGCCTGGCGCTCGAGGATTTGTGGATGGACGGCAGACTGCCGCAGGTTGCACGTTGGTATGACTCGCTGTCACAGCGACCGACATTTGCCGCAGCGCTCAGAGACTGGCTGCCCGAGGATCTGGCGGCCGAGATGCTCGCCAACGGCGAGCGCTCGCGTGCGCAGATCGAGGCGCTGTTGCAGCAGACCACGAGCTGAAGTGAGCAATCCGCGCGATGCTATAGTGCCGGCAGTTCTCGACATCCGCTTCGAGGGGGAATCAACTGATGGCGACCACACACGGCACATTCGTCTGGTACGAGCTGCTGACTGGCGATTCACACGCAGCCGAGAAGTTCTATTCCGACGTCGTCGGCTGGCAGATCTCCGACGCCGGCATGCCGAACATGGATTATCGAATCTGCACTGCCGGGCAGGAGGCCATCGCGGGCATCATGCAGCTCACTGACGAAATGCAAAGCGCCGGGACCAGGCCATGCTGGCTGGGTTACATCTCGGTTGGCGATGGCGAAGGCGCGCTGGCCGGTATCGTTGATGCGGGCGCTCGCGTCATGGTCCCGCCGACCGACATACCGGAAGTCGGACGCTGGGCAATGATTGCCGATCCGCAGGGTGTCGCGGTCTACGTCATTGCGCTGCAAAACGATTCATCGCGTGCATTCGATTCCGCAGCGGACGGTCATTGCGCGTGGAACGAGCTTGCGACGCCCGATCAGCGCGGCGCTCAAGCGTTCTACTCGAGCCAGTTCGGCTGGCAGCTCGGCGAGACGATGAATATGGGCGACATGGGTGATTACCTGATTTTCAAACGGGAGGAGCAGGACATCGGCGGCATCATGACCGCCGGCGCGTCACCGCCGATGTGGCGGTTCTATTTCCGGGTTGCGAGCCTGCCTGCGGCGATCGAGCGCCTGCAGCGCGGCGGCGGCACGCTCGTGCACGGTCCGCAGCCGGTGCCGGGCAACGATGAGATCGCCATCGGCGTCGACCCGCAGGGCGCCATGTTCGCGCTGGTGGGTCTGCGCGAGTGACCGTATGCCGCATGCCGCGACAACTGGGCACGTCGCATTTACACTGCCCGTAGACAGCGGCGCCGCCCGCTGATTTCCGCGACTTTTCTGAGGGGGAGTGACATTGAAGACGAGGCTTGTGCCGATCCTGTTGTCGGCTTGTCTGGCGGCATGGCCGTTAACCGTATTCGCCGACACTCTGCCGAGCGCAGAACCGGAGCAACTCGGCCTGTCGTCGGCGCGGCTGCAGCGTCTCAGCAATGCGCTCGAAGGCTACGTGCGCGAGCAGCAGTATGCCGGGTCGGTCACGCTGGTCCTGCGCCACGGTGCGGTCGCGTACCTCGAGGCTTTCGGTCTGCAGGATCGCGACTCGAACACGGCGATGCGCGTCGACTCGATTTTCCGCATTGCCTCGCAGACCAAAGCAATCGTCAGCACGGCTGCGATGATTCTGCAGGAAGAAGGCCGGCTGCTCATCACGGATCCGGTGGCGGATTACATTCCGGAGTTTGCGCAAACGACGGTGGCGGTCCCGCGGGCCGACGGTGGCTACGACGTCGTACGCGCACCGCGCCCTGTCACGATTCGTGATCTGCTCACGCACACTTCCGGTTTCGATTACGGCACCGGCGTTGCCGCGGATCGGTGGGCCGAAGCCGGCATTCAGGGGTACTACTTCTCCGACAGAGGCGAGCCCATCGGCGAGACCGTTGCGCGCATGGCCGCTTTGCCGGCTTCGGCACCACCCGGCGAGCAGTGGATCTACGGTTACAGCACGGACATCCTCGGCGCGGTCGTCGAGGTGGCAGCCGGCATGCCGCTCGATCAGTTCCTGCAGCAGCGGATTTTCGAGCCGTTGGGTATGGTCGACACGCACTTTTACCTGCCGCGCGACAAACGCTCCCGCCTGGCGAGCGTCTATGCGCGCATCAACGGCGGCCTGGAACGAGCGCCTGAAACCGGTTCTGCCGGTCAGGGCGCGTTCGTCGACGGGCCGCGCCGCAGCTTCTCCGGCGGCGCAGGCCTGCTCTCGACCGCGACCGACTACGGGCGGTTTCTGCAAATGATCCTCAATGACGGCGAGCTCGAAGGGCAGCGAATACTCAGCCCCAAGACCGTCGAGCTGATGAGCGCCAATCATCTCGGCGACATCGAATTTCGCCCCGGGGAAGGATTCGGGCTCGGGTTCAGCGTCCTCGAGGACGTCGGTGCCCGCGGCACGCCGGGATCGGTCGGCGAGCTCGGCTGGGGCGGCGCGTATCACAGCACGTACTGGCTCGACCCGGTCGAGGAGCTCGTCGTCGTGCATTTGACCCAGCTCATTCCGGCCGGTGGCGTCGACGATCAGCGCAAGGTCCGCACGCTGGTTTATCAGGCAATCGTCGAATGACGGCGTCTGTGCGCAACATCCGCCGGAATGCGGAGCGATTGAATGCAGGTCGATTGAGGGAGTGCCGATGACGAAACCAAACCGCACAGGCTGTGCGAGGCTGTTGGTAAGTGCTGTGCTGCTGCCGTTGAGCGCGTTCGCGCAGTTCGAAGGTCCGCCGCCGCTGACGTCGCCGGAGCTCATGGACAACGGCGACGTCGTGCTGCGACTGCGCGCACCGGAGGCCGCGAGCGTGCGCCTGACCAGTGGCGGCGATATACCGGGCCTCGCACCGGGCGTGGGTGCATCGCTGAGCAGGAATGACGAGGGTGTATGGACGATCACTTTGCCGGCGCTGCGCCCGGGGTCGTTCCGCTACAACTTCGCCGTCGATGACGTGCCGACGCTCGATCCTTCGAATCGGCTGACCAGTGAGTCGCGGGGCAATGCATGGAGCCTGTTTCACGTCCCGGGGCATGCCTTCATGGACACACAGCGCGTCGCGCACGGGGCCGTCAGCGAGGTGACCTACTGGTCGGCAACGTTCAGCCAGCATCGCCGGCTGCACGTCTATACGCCGCCCGGCTACGAAACCGGGGGCGGCCGCATGCCGGTTTTCTACCTGCTGCACGGTGGCGGCGACAGCGACAATTCATGGTCGACGGTCGGCCGCGCCGGCTTCATCCTCGATAACCTGATTGCAGCCGGCGACGCCGAGCCGATGATCGTCGTGATGCCGGACGGTCATCCGCCGGTAGACGGCCAGGGGCCCGGCGGCATGCAGATCGAGGCGTTCGCCGAAGAATTCGCCGCCGACATCAAGCCCTATGTCGAATCGCACTATCGTGTTCGTACGGGGCGCGATAATACTGCGATCGCAGGCCTTTCGATGGGCGGTGCGCATACGCTCGAAATCACGATGACGAATCTCGACGAATACGCATACATCGGCGTGTTCAGCTCGGGCGTGTTCGGTATCGACGAATCCGACCAGTGGCAGGATCAGTACGCCGAAGCGCTCACGGATGCAAATCTGAAGGATGGACTGGAATACTTCTGGTTTGCGATCGGTGACGAGGACTTCCTGCTCGATACCGCCACAGCATCGGTCGCGATGCTGCGCGAGCATGGCTTCGACATCGTTTATCACGAATCCGGCGGCGGCCACACCTGGGAGAACTGGCGTGAGTATCTCGAAGATTTCGCACAGGTACTGTTCCGCTGAACGGCCCGGCACCGTGGCCCCGATCGCGGCGCTCGGGCATACTGCTGCTATCAGCGCCGGGGGCGGAATGAAACATAAGATCAGGCCAAACGCCTTTATCGGCATGCTCGCGACGGTCGCGATTTCGGCCGTGGCGCATCAGATTTTCTCGCGCGCTGCCGGGAAAAGTCTGCTCGACCAGCAGCGTGGGCCGCGGAGCCGGAGCGAACGTATGAAACGACAACTTGTATGGGCTTTGCTGATTGGCGCCGCCGCCGGCGGACCAACGCTCGCACATCATTCGGTGACCGGTGCATTCGATGCCGAGGATCATTTCGAGATCGAAGGCCGCATCGTCGAAGTCGAGTGGGTCAATCCACACGTCTACATCCATATGGAAGTGACCGGCGCCGACGGGCAGCCGCAGCGGTGGGCGCTGGAGACCGCGCCGACGCAGTTTTTCCGCAACGCCGGCGTGTCGAAGTCGATGCTCGAAGGCGACGGCGGGAGCGCGACGATCACCGGCATTCGCGGTCACGATAAATCGCAGCTGATCGGTTTCATCAGCCGCATCACGTTTGCCGACGGCCGGTTCATCCAGGTCACCGACCGTTTTTGAGTAGCGAGAAGATTTTGGGGAGATCAGCATGAACGAGCCGATCAAAGCCGCTTCCGGCGTAATGCTTGCCGCCTTGTGCGTCGCATCGGTTTGCGCGCAGGAAACGCCGCGAACGCCGAGCGGGCGAGTGGACCTCAGCGGTGTGTGGTTCGGCGGGTTTCAGCCGTCGCTCGGAGCCGTGACCGACGGTGAGTCGGTCTGCATGGCCAGCTGCGAGGAAATCGAAGGCTCTGAAGATGTGCGCATGCAGTTTCCGCCGACCGAAAGGCCGACGTACAAGCCGGAGTATCTGGCGCGCGTCGCCGAGCTCAACGAGAATCAGGTGATCGAGGACCCGGTGCTGCGCTGCGAGAACCCAGGATTGCCGCGCATCGGCGCGCCGGACAAGATCGTCCAGACCGACAGCGAGCTCGTGTTTCTTTACGACGACGTCAACGGCAGCTTCTGGCGAGTCATCCCGGTCGACGGGCGGGGGTATCGCGAAGACCTGGAGCCGACGTTTCTCGGCGATGCGCTCGGACGCTGGGAAGGTGGCTCGCTCGTCGTCGAGACCGTGAATTTCGTCGACGAAACCTGGCTGACCGACGATGGCGCGATTCATTCCGATCAGCTGCGCGTCGTCGAGCGCTTCAGCCGTGACGGCGACACGCTCACGTATCAGGTGACCGTGCACGATCCGGTCATGCTTGCCGAGCCGTGGGTGAAGCAGCCCGCGACGCTCAATCCGGCGCGCTTCGAGATCGTCGAGTCGCCGCCTTGCAGGGAGCGCAGTCTGCCGCTGATGCAGGATCTGTCGAGCCACGACAATCCGCGCTGAGCACTGACGCACCAGCGTATCGAGTCGCGATGATCCGCGCTGCGGGCTCAAGCGGCGTATCATTCGCGCCTTCCGATTGCGGGAGTGCGGCAATGACTTTGGGTATGCCTGCGGGCATCACTGACCTTGGGCGTGTGGACCTCGAGCGCCTGTTTCACCCGAACACGAATCTCGCAACTCATCATGCCAGCGGGCCGACGATATTCACGCGCGGCGAAGGGATTCGCGTCTGGGACGAGCACGGCGCGGAATACATCGAAGCGATGGGCGGGCTGTGGTGCACGACGCTCGGTTACGGCGAGGAAGCGCTTGCGCAGACCGCCTACGAGCAGATTAAACGGCTGTCTTTCGGTCATCTGTTCGCCGGCAAAAGCCACGCGCCGGCCATCGCGCTGGCGGACAAGCTTGCGGGCATGGCGCCGTTCGACGATGCCCGCGTGTTCTTCGGCACGTCCGGCTCCGACGGCAACGACACGCAAATCAAGCTGCTGTGGTACTACAACAACGCGATCGGCCGACCCGAAAAGAAGAAAATCATTGCCAGGACCGGCGCCTACCACGGGACGACGCTGGCCGCGGCCGGTCTGAGCGGGCTGAAGTCCTTTCATGCCGGATTCGACGTGCCGTTACCGTCGATCCTGCACACCGACTGCCCGCATTACTACCGCGGCGCCGAACCCGGAGAATCCGAGCAAGACTATGCAGCGCGGCTCGCCGACAATCTCGAGCAGCTGATCGTGCGCGAGGACCCGGATACGATCGCGGCAATGATCGCTGAGCCGCTGATGGGCGTCGGCGGTGTGCTGCTGCCGCCGGAGACTTATTTTCCGAAAGTCCAGGCGGTGCTGGAGCGCTACGACATCGCGCTGATCGACGATGAGGTCATCTGCGGTTTCGGCCGCTGCGGCAACCTGTGGGGCGCGGAAACCTTCCATATGAAGCCGACGGCGATCACGGCGGCCAAGGCGTTGTCGTCGGCCTACCTGCCGATCAGTGCCGTCATCGTGCCGAATTTCCTTTACGAGCCGATGGTCGCGGCGAGTGGCGAGATCGGGCTGTTCGGGCACGGATTCACCTACTCGGGCCACCCGGTTGCGGCGGCGGTCGCGCTGCGTACGCTCGAAATTTACGAGGAGCGCAGGCTCTATGAGCACATACGCAGGCTGACGCCGAAATTTCAGCGGCGCCTCGGCGCGCTCGGCGAGCATCCGCTCGTCGGCGAAGCCCGCGGTGTCGGGCTGCTCGGCGCCTGCGAGCTGGTCCGCGACAAGGGCAGCCGCGAGCGCTTCGATCCCGGGCTCGGTGTCGGTTCCATGTGTATGGCCGCGTGTCAGCGACACGGCGTCATCGTGCGGGCCATCGGTGACGCGGTCGCCGTATGCCCGCCTTATGTCGTTACCGAAGCGGACGTCGACGACATTTTCGATCGCTACGAACGCGGGCTCGACGACACGATGTCGTGGGCGAAGAAAGAAGGTATCGTGTAACGGCAAACGAGCAGTGCAGCCGGGGAGGGCCATGAAACTGAAACGCTGTTCACTGAACGCACTCATTTGCTCCGCGGTCACGCTCACCGCGGGCCTGCCGGCCGCGGCTCAGTCGGATGCCGACATCGCAGCCGCCGGGCGGGCCTGCTTCTCGATCGAGCGCGACGCACGGCGTCTGGCGTGTTTCGAGCGCGCCTTCGACAGTGCCGCTGCGAGTGAATCCGCGCCGCCGCAGCCTGCCGCCGTCGCGCACGCGGTGCCGGCCGCCGTCGCGCCTGCGGTGCCGGCCGCCGCCGACGTCCGGCAAGCGCCGGCCTCTGGCGGCGCTGCCGCGGTGGCGGCGGGTGCCGGCCGCGCGCCCACGCCAGCCGCGCGCGCCGCTTTGCCGGATCAGGATCAGGAGCAGGAGCAGGAGCAGGAGCAGGTGCGCATCGTCGGCACGCGTGAGATCCGTCCGGGCGACGTGCGTCTGCTGACCGCCGAGGGCGTGATTTATTGCCTCGACGGCAGCCGTCTGCGGCCCCTGCAATTTCCTGCCATCCCGTTCACGGCGACTTTGGAGCGCGGCGCACTCGGCAGCCGGTTCCTGCGCTTTGGCCCCGACTCATCTCAACGAATCCGCGTTACGGAGCGAAACTAAATGAAACAGCACGCATTCAGACTGACCTGTCTGGCCGTCGTACTGGCGTACACGGCCCCGGGCGCCGCGCAGCAGACACCGTTCGAAATCACAGTGCTCGAGGACTTTGACCAGCCATGGGCGATGGCCTTTCTGCCGGACGGCCGCGCGCTGATCACCGAGCAGGACGGCCGGCTCGCGTTGTGGAGCGCTGACGAGGCAGCCCGCGAGATCGCCGGTGTCCCGGAAGTCAGCTACGGCGGGCAGGGCGGGTTCGGCGATGTCGTGCTGCATCCGCAGTTCAGCGAGAACCGGCTTCTCTACCTGAGCTATGCGGAGTCGGGCTCTCGCGAGCTCAGCGGCGCGGCCGTTGCACGCGCTCAGCTCGACCTCGCCGCACTGCGACTCGATGACCTCGAGGTAATCTGGCGGCAGGTGCCGAAAGTCACCGGGCGCGGGCATTTCGGCCACCGTATCGCGTTCGATGCCGAAGGCTACCTGTGGATCAGCTCCGGCGAGCGCCAGAAGTTCGATCCGTCGCAGGACATGACGTCGAATCTCGGGAAAGTTCTGCGGCTGCACGACGACGGCAGCGTGCCGAGCGACAACCCGTTCGTCGGCGGCGACCCCGTCACCGCGCAGATCTGGTCGCTGGGACACCGCAACCCGCTCGGGCTCGCGTTTGATGGCGCGGGTCAGCTTTGGAACGTCGAGATGGGACCGGCCGGGGGCGACGAGCTGAATCGAGTCGAACGCGGCGCCAACTACGGCTATCCGATCGTCTCCAACGGCGATCACTATGGCGGCGGCGACATTCCCGATCACGACACACGCCCGGAGTTCGCAGCGCCCGCGGTCTTCTGGAACCCGGTGATCTCGCCGTCGAGCCTGTTGTTCTATGACGGGGACGAATTTCCGCAATGGCGCGGCAGCGCGTTCATCGGCGGACTGTCGTCGCAGTCGCTCGTGCGCGTGGAATTCACCGGCGAGCGCGCTGCCGAGGCGCAGCGCTTCGCGATGGGCGAGCGCATCCGGGCTGTGGTCCAGGGCCCGGACGGTGCTTTGTGGCTGCTCGAAGACGGCAGGCGCGGCGGGCGCGGGCGCCTGCTGCACCTGACGCGGGGACAGTGAGCCGGCGATACTGGCGCCGTGGCACTGCATCGTCCCGCCACTGGTGGCCGCTGCTCGTCGCCGTGCCCGGACTGATGGGGTGCTTCGGTTACGGCTGGTTCGTCGCGTTGCCGCAGTTCGCAGCAGACGCTGCATCGCGGCCGAACGCGGGCTTGGCAGTCGTTCGGCGCGCTGAACCTGCTGCGGACACGGCGCCCGATGCGCCGCCGCCAGAGGCTGCACACCTCCAGCGTACACACCCGGAGCCGACGTCGGAGCTCGCTCCGCGAGCGCACGCGGAAGAGCCCGAGCAGGCCGCTGCCGCGCTGCAGCAGTCCGAGCCGGCCGTGCCGCAGCCGGATCCGTGTGACGGCGCGATGACCGCGGCACTGACGAATGCCCGCATCGAGTTTCGCAGTGCCAGCAGCGAGATCCTGCCGGCGAGCCGCAATGTCATGTCCGTGCTCGCCGCGCTCGCGCATGTGTGCGCCGGCGACATCGTGATTGCCGGGCACTCGGATAACCTCGGTCCGGAAGTCGTCAACCGGCAGATCAGCCGCGAGCGGGCGCAGGCCGTGGCCGCGGCCTTTGCCGCATTCGGCATCGCGCCGCAACGGCTGCACTCGAGCGGTTTCGGCTCGAGCCGGCCGGTCGCTGACAATGCGACGCAGGCGGGCCGGGCGCGCAACCGGCGTATAGAAATGTCCTTCATTGCCGAGGAAACGGCAAAGCCACCGGAGTGATTCGATGACGCTGCTGCAAAGTCAATTCGCGCTGATCTTCACCGTCGCTGCCGCGTGCGGGTTCCTGCTCGGTCGCTGGTCTGTGCAGCGCGCCTTCGTCGACGTGACCGACTCGTACCGGGCGCTCGCAAAAGCAGCCGAAACCGACGTGCCCTGGGATATGCTCTGGGCGCGCTTCGACACACTCGACGACAACGTGCGCCGCATTGTGAGCGAAGAGCTCGATGCGCGGTTGCCGCTTGCGGGCATGCGGCAATGAATGATGCCGCGCTGCTGCGCCCGGCCGGCGCCGCGGGGGCGCTGCTGCGACGCGCAGGTGGCGTTGCTGCGCTGCTGCTGGCAGCAGCGGCGTGCGCGCAGCCGTCGATCGACACGGTGCTGATCGACGCGCGCGTGCTCAGCGTCGATGCGCAGTTCAGCGAATTCGAGGCGCTGGCAATCGCTGCGGGGCGGATCAGCGCGCTCGGCACGACGGCCGAAATTCTCGCGCTGGCCGACGCTGCCACGCGGGTGATCGACGTCGAGGGCCGCACCGTGATCCCGGGTCTGATCGACAATCACTTCCACTTCGCACGCGCCGTGCAGCGCTGGCATCTGCAGGCGCGCCTCGACGGTGTCGACTCGCGCGCTACGGCTTTGGATATTCTCCGTGACAAGGCCGCGCGCGCCGCACCGGGTGAATGGATCATCGTGCAGGGCGGCTGGGCGCCACATCAGTTCGCAGACCGGCCTGGCGGGTTCACGCTCGCGGAGCTCGACGCCGTCGCGCCGGGCAATCCGTTGTTCCTCCAGCAAGGCTACAGCACGGTATTCGCCAACACGCTGGCGCTGCAGGCCGTCGGCCTGTCGCCGGGCGACGGTGCGCGGCGCGCCGCCGCAGGGCTTGCGACCTTCCAGCCGCCTTACGGCGCATTGATCGAGCAGATTCCACCGACGAGTCCCGCACAGCTCGAGCGCAATCTCACCGATTTCATGGCGACCCTGAACGCAGCCGGCCTTACCGGAGTTTATGCGCTGGGCCGCGGCCCGGAGGGCGAGTCGGAGATCATCGCCGCCCGTGCGGCCGGCGGCGATCTGCCGCTGCGGATCTGGCACACGCTGGCGTTCGAAGCAACCGATCCCGCAGCCGCCTCGGCGGCGATCGAGCTGATCGAGGCGAGTCGTCCCAACACCTTCGATGAGAATTTCGGACTGTTCGGGCTCGGCGAGCACGTCTACCTGCCGTTTTTCGATTTGCCAGGACAGGCCGGACCGTGGCCGCAGGAGATCATCGATCAATACATGCGGCTTGCACGCGCGGCGGCGCGCGGCGGCTGGCACATACACGAGCACACGATGAGCAATCACAGTGTCGGCGACTTGCTGGATCGCTTCGAAGTGCTGAACGCGCAGCTTCCGATCGACCACCTGCGCTGGACACTGGCACATGTCTACGACATATCGAGCGAAAACATCGCGCGAGCGCGGCGGCTCGGCATGACGCTGGCCGTCCATGGTGTGGCGATGTATTCGCCGACATTCATGCCGCTGCAGGAGATCGAAAGCAGTGGCATCGTCTGGGGACTGGGCACGGATGCGACGGTCGTGTCGCATTATCAGCCGTTCGTGACGCTCGGCTGGGCTGTCAGCGGGCTCGATCTTGCCGGCAATCGCGTGCTCGATTCGACCGTCTCGCGCGAGGCGGCGCTGATCGCGCACACGCGCTCGAACGCCTGGCTGTTCTTTCGCGAAGACGATCTCGGCACGCTCGAGCCCGGCAAGCTGGCCGATCTGCTCGTGCTCGATCGCGATTACATGAGTGTGCCGGCGGCCGAGATAAGGAATATCGTCCCGGTCATGACGATGGTCGGCGGGCGTATCGTATACGAGCGGTAGCGGGCCCGCGGTG
>Ga0102947_1000452_pt1 | contig 14763 bp, 16 predicted proteins | sample SalPon2A_A_D2_MG_FD_78210 | JGI IMG/M metagenome (GOLD analysis project Ga0102947, IMG submission 78210) | Soil microbial communities from South San Francisco under conditions of wetland restoration - Salt Pond MetaG R2A_A_D2_MG | ecosystem: Environmental > Terrestrial > Soil > Wetlands | place... | reverse complement strand
TTTTGGTGCTGTCCTGCTTACAGGGTGGCTCGGCGGGGCTGTTGCGACGCATATCATGCACAAGGACCCGCTTTTTAATATGATATTCCCGGTTGTTTTTGGAATTCTTATATGGTTATGTATCTGGTTGCGAAATAACAAACTCCAGCAATTAATGCCTTTTGTAAGGTGAAGAAATGAAGACATAACGGCAAAACAATACGGCCGATTAAGCCTGCGTTCATTCAACCTGGGAGGTCACGGGAATACAACCACTTAAATAAATCCAGGATCATCCATGTTGGTCCTATTTCTTCCTATTTATGCAGTCAACCGCGAATCTTGCTTACCTTTGGCCAACCCTCGGACCACCAGGCAGCTCATGTTGCAAAACAAGGGTTTCCAGCGATATTTAATGATGAAAATTCCAGCGGTACATATTCAGTTCCTTTGCGACACTAAATTGGTGGGGCAAAAGATGAAAATGACCTTTGCCTGCAATAAAACCAGCTCGCTATGGCAGAATTTCATGCCCGGAAGACATGCTATACAAAACCAACTTGGTACAGAATTGTATTCCGTGGAAGTATACGGCGACCTCACTTTTTATGAGGATTTTGATACTGACCGTACTTTTGAAAAGTGGGCCGCAGTCAGGGTCGATCGATTTGGCAAAATTCCCGGGGGTATGGAGGGATTGGAAATACCTGCCGGACTTTATGCAGTTTTCCACTATGTTGGAAAAGCGAGTGATGCAGCTGAAATATATGGGTTTATCTTTAACCATTGGATTCCAAATTCGGAGTACACATTGGACAACCGGCCCCATTTGGCCGTTATGGGCGAGAAATATAAAAACGAACACCCGCTGTCTGAGGAAGAAATATGGGTGCCGGTCATGGAACGTTAAATCGTGGCGGGGGGGCGGGGTAACATCGGTTTCATCAAACTTCGGTAACTTTAAATAGGATGACCATCCCAACGGGTGATACTAAATTAAAAGTGGGGAGTCGGCGGTTAAAAAATGCCAAAGACCAATATTGTCAGGCGCCGGAGGATCATTAACGCGAATGTCAATTAAATAATAACAGATGCTGATCTTGTGCACGGCACGGCCTAATGGCCGTCCAACAGACCCGGGCGAGCTAAAATTTCACAAAAGGCGTGTGTTCCAGGCTAAAACATACATTTCATTTAACTCAAATATGTGAGGGATGAATCGAATATGCATTGTGACACTATGGCTTACGGCGTTTGTTTTATGTATGATATCGGCTTGCGGTTATCAAAAGAGTGATCAGGAAAAGATCACCATCGCTACCGCCGCCAATATGAATTATGCCATGAAGGAGTTAAGTGCGGTGTTTACCCAAAAAACCGGTATTAAATGTGATTTGGTCGTAAGTTCTTCAGGTAAGCTCACTGCCCAAATAATAGAGGGCGCTCCCTACGATGTCTTTGTATCGGCTGATATGAAGTACCCCAATGAAATTTTCAGGGTCGGGTTAACACAACATCCCCCTAAAATATATGCTTACGGGGAACTGGTGCTATGGACGATGAAGGAAGGAATAACACCTTCAATGGCTTCTTTAACAAAGGATTCCATTGAGCATATAGCGGTGGCAAATCCAAAAACCGCCCCCTATGGTCATGCAGCAATCGCTGCCCTTAATAACTTCCGGATCTTTGATGCCGTCTCCCATAAACTGGTGTATGGGGAAAGCATCTCACAAACCAACCAGTTCATTATTTCCAGAGCGGCAGACCTGGGGTTTACGGCAATGTCAGTAGTATTATCTCCTGAAATGAAGGGAAAAGGGCGGTGGGTTGCTTTAAATGACAAGTACTATCCACCCATCCCGCAGGGGGTAGTGGCTATTGAACGGAAAAAAAGCAATAGGAAGCATACTCAGCAGTTTTATGACTTTTTATTCTCCGCCGAAGCAAAACAATTACTAAAAAAATTTGGATATTCGGTAGATGAATAGGGTTAGAGGGCATATTGCGGATATTAAAGTAAACGGAAGTCTATCGCTGGTTGCAGTGGACATTGATGCGAAGGTCGTATTGAAGAGTATTGTCATCGAAACACCTGAAACTGTTTCCTATCTGACTATAGGCAATAAGGTTGAGGTACTTTTCAAGGAAACCGAGGTGGTCATCGGCACCCAGGCAGACCATGCGATCAGCCTGCAGAACAGGATCCATGGTACAATAACCAAGATTGAAAGGGGGGAATTGATAAGCAGGGTGGTCCTGGATACCCATGTCGGAGAACTGGTCTCCATAATAAGTACAGATGCTGTGGATAGCCTTGGCCTAAAGGAACGGTCTATGGTCATAGCAATGATTAAATTAAACGAAATTATGCTTGCGGAATGATCGACTGGGACCCGCTGATATTGACTTTTGAACTGGCCGTGGTAACTACTGTCATCCTCCTGTTTATTGCGGTCCCAATAGCCTATTGGCTGGTAGCTTCACGATCCCGAATTAAACCGGTGGCTGAGACGCTGGTAAGCATGCCATTGGTGCTCCCTCCTACCGTTTTAGGGTTTTACTTTTTAATGGCCTTCAGCCCTGGAAATGCATTTGGAGCCTGGATCGACGAATGGCTGGGGATAAAACTGGTGTTTTCATTTACCGGACTTGTAGTGGCCTCTGTGATCTATAGCCTGCCGTTTATGGTACATCCAATACAAGCAGGCCTTTCATCTATTCCTTCCTCCCTGACCGATGCAGCCTATGTTATGGGAAAATCAAAACTGACAGCATTACTGAAGGTTCAGCTTCCGAATATCAAGGCATCTTTACTTACCGGGATCGTCCTCTCCTTTGCCCATACGGTAGGAGAGTTCGGGGTGGTTTTGATGATCGGAGGTAATATACCCGGAAGGACCAGGGTGGCTTCGATCGCTGTCTATGATGAGGTGGAGGCACTCAATTACGGGGCGGCTAATTTTTATTCACTGATCTTATTCGCTATCACTTTTTGTATTCTGTTGGCTGTCTATCTGGTGAATGGCAAGTATTTAAAAAGATTTTGGAAATGATTATCCTGGATGTAGAGAAAGTGTTGCAGGCTGCGGATGGTGAAATGAACCTCAGGATTGATCTGACGATTCCTAAAGGGCAATTGATAACAATTTATGGCACTTCAGGGGCGGGGAAAACATCTGTCTTAAGGCTCCTGTCCGGGCTGATGAAACCTGACCGGGGAGAAATACGTGCCAATGGGGAATGCTGGTTTAGTTCAGAAAAAAAAATCAATATTCCTCCACAAAAGCGGAAAATTGGCTATGTTTTTCAGGATTATGCCCTGTTTCCGAATATGACCGTTCGCCAAAATCTTGAATTTGCGCTTCGGAAAGGACAGGAGCAACAACATATTTCAGATCTGATCGACATCATTGAACTCGGTGATTTGCAGAGCAGAAAACCGGATACTCTGTCGGGGGGGCAGAAACAGCGCGTAGCGTTGGCAAGGGCCCTGGTACAACAGCCCGACCTGCTTTTGCTCGATGAGCCTCTTTCGGCTTTAGACATTAAAATACGGCTGAAATTACAAGATCATATTCTCAAAGTACACCGGGAATTTAACCTTACCACAGTGCTTATAAGCCACGATATCGGGGAAATTGTAAAACTCTCGGACCAGGTATATATTTTGGAAAAAGGGGAGGTCATCCGGCAGGGACCGGCAGACGAGGTCTTTGTTAACAAACGCATCAGCGGGAAATTTAAATTTACCGGGGAAGTATTGAAAATAGAACATCAGCAGGTAGTATGTATTGTTACCGTGCTCATTCAGTCCGATGTGGTTAAAGTAATTGTCATGGAAACAGAGATTGAAGATTTAAGGGTTGGTGACAAAGTTCTGGTGGCTTCCAAGGCTTTTAATCCTATGTTGTACAAGGTTGAAACAGGCAGGGGGACGCAATAGGTGAATTGGTAAGGTAGAACAAAGCCGGATTACGTGTGTTCCAGATATGATTGATTAAATATACAATGATATTAGCCAGCCCTCGACTTGTTTATTTCTACTATGAGTTCTTCTTTTAGTTTTAACAACGATTCAAGATGATCATTGATAGAGTCATCGCCTCTAAATTGATCCTTAAGTATGCTCAATTTAGATTTTTTATCTTGCAATTTCTTTCCTGTCAGATCACTCCACCTTAGTAATTCCTCGATTTCTTGGGAAATCTCCTCATAAATATCAACTATTTGATACTTAAATCTTGTTATATAAGAAAGAATCAAGAGAGTTAAAAGTATAACTAAAATAAATGGAATTGACTTCATATACTCTGACTCATCTACAGCTTTAGAATTAATATAAAGTACTTCCCAAATCTGATAAGCAGATAATATAATAGGTGAAAATATTGCAAATCGCCACCAATTTCGCTCTGTAAGAAACCAGATACAAAGTGGAATCGCTAGGCATAAAACATTCGTAAAATACCAAAAGAAAGTAGGTACATCAACAAAACCATTGCTGTCAATAGTAATTCCCCAAATTTTAACAACTGTATAGTGGTCTGGAATTAGCTCAAAAGAAAAATAGAGGACCGGAATAAACAGTAAAATAAATCCTATTGCAACTTCCAAAATAAAAGCAAAATAAGATTTGCTTTTCAAAAAATTCTTGGGGATAATCAATTTATCTTTTATTTTTTCCCTAACATAAAATAGTTTTTTAAGGTATTCCACGCGTACATTGATGATTTTTGTTTTGTTTTTATTTTTCAAAAACTTTATTATACCCCTTCTTAACTGAGAATATTTTCGGAATGATTTAACGTCATTTATTGCTAGATCATAAGCATTATTGATATATAGCCTATTTATTTTTTGAGAAATAAGGACCAGAAAAAATGAAAATAAAATAAGATATGGGGCTATCACCAAAAACTGTTGTGAAAATGATGGTCTTGTATCAAAATCAAAGGATAAGCTATGAATTAGGGAATAGGAATACAGTAAGATTGGCGAAAAGATGAAATATCGCCAACGATAGCTGCACGTAAAAAACCATATAATTAAAAGAGATATGGCAATAATTTTCTTAAGCAACATCCAAATAAAAACTTCATTACCTGGAAGTCCGTGGTAATAGGTGAATCCAAATAATTCTAAGGTCTGAGAATAATCTTCAAAGAATAAATGCAAATACAAGGTGAATGGCAACAGAACAATAATAAGAGAAATAATTATCTCAATGTATAGCCGATTTGCGGACTTTGATATCATATAGAGATTCTGTATTAATCTAAATTAAAAAATTTAATTGCAGTCATATTACATTTTGAAGATAAAATACAGAATATATTCTATACAATTGATTTAATGATAATCCGACCCAATAGAATTATTAAGTGTTACATGAAATCTTTCTGTAGATAACTATATCAGTTATCCGATGTATCCTAATCCATCCTGGGAGTCAATATAATGAATAGATTGAGGCGACATTCATTGTACGCATAGCTGGAACAGTGGAGAGGGCATTGTCAATCTCCCGGACAATGGACTGACCAACTTTGAATTAAGGGGTAATTCACTTAACTGAACCACCGATTGGGAATTCAATTGAAATAAATGGAAGTCGACATCGCAAAAACATTGCATTTATTGCCTAAATTTCGACAAATGACCAATTATTCGATAAAATGCTTGATTATTACGATAAAGTGTCTTATTTTGCCGACATAAGCGCATCAGTAAGTGGTTTTTTTCCTACTTTTGTTAGCAAGTATTAACAAATCTTTAACTAAAAAACTTAAGACGATGAACACTAAGAAAGTTTTATTTGGTATTTGCACATGTTTAATTTTAATGGCTGCAGCTTGTTCTCCAAATACGGCAGACGATCAGGTCTATGAAAATGGCGTGAATAAAAAAGATATCGATAATGTTCATAAAAATGATATCGATGGAGTGAACAAAAATGATATTGATAGATCCTAAAATTTTCTTTCTTGACAAGCACTACCACTGATATTTTTACTTTATAGGTAATTTTTACAAAAAATATTAAGGGAGCAATCAATAAATTGCTCCTTTTTTCGTTAGAATTGGTAAATCCCCAGATTTTACCTACATGCAAGAGACTTCGGAAAAGAGCAAGAAGGCTAGAAAAAGACTTATTATAGAGTCAATTGCTATATTTTTTATAATATCCTCCCCATTCATTTTTAAAGCACATGATTATTTCTCAAGAGATCCTGATGCAACAGTGAACTTTTTAGGATTTACCATCGACAGTAATGGCTTTAAAAATTTAAATGTTTATATGTGGTATCTTGTTGGCAAGATAATCCCATTTTATTTATTATTAATCTGGTTTTTTACATGCAAGCACTGGTGGTATCATATTTTGCTGATCCCCATTTGTATGTACGCCTTTCAACTTTTTGAGGTAGTAGTTTCCGAGGATGATTTTATTGATACTGAAAATATTTTATGGTTATTACCGGTCTGTATGGTAGTAATCCCATTCGTATATTTTGTTCGGGTAAAGCTTTATGACAAGCACGTACACGGGATCGATCTGGAAGCCATGGATGCTGAACTAAAGTATTATAAGGACAAAGAGCGATCCCAACTGGAAAAAGCCGGAATAAAGGTAAATATAGAAAAGTCCATTCAGGAAGACCTGTCCCAGGAAACGCCGAACAAAGCGCTTGGCAGTTTATTGACCCAGTTACGACACTCACTCCGCAGTTTATTTAACTTTTTCTTTTAATGCAATCCGGGTCAATCTACGCTGACAGTAAGGCCCTGAGCATTTTCATTTAATTGTTGTAATTTTATACCCGTAGCCCATTGGATGACCTAAGCCTTCGGTTATAGAATACACTATATGGACCAACCCTCTTCACCATTTAGCAAACAACAGCTGCTCCCCCAGGAAGAAACCCTGGAGATTCTAAAACAGAAAGGCGAACTCTATCTGGGGATCCCTAAGGAGAACCAGTACCAGGAAAAAAGGATATGCCTTACCCCGGATGCAGTAAATGCCATAACTTCGAACGGACATCGGGTGCTGATAGAATCCGGCGCCGGAATCGGTGCTAATTTTTCGGACAAGGATTATACAGAGGCCGGCGGTCAGATCACTAAGGATACCAAAAAAGTATTTTCCTGCCCACTGCTCCTTAAAGTTGAACCCCCTACCCTAACCGAAATCCAGTTGTTGAACCCGCAGGCGACCATAATATCGGCCCTTCAGATTAAAACACAGTCAAAGAAGTACTTTGAGGAATTGGCCAGAAAACGGATCACTGCTGTTGCCTTTGAATATATCCGCGATGAGGAAGGGAAATATCCGGCTGTCCGGTCGCTCAGTGAGATAGCCGGAATATCATCCGTCCTTATAGCCGCGGAACTGATGGCCGCGACCAACAAAGGGAACGGCCTTATGTTTGGCAACATCAGCGGGGTTCCCCCGGTGGAAGTGGTCATCCTGGGCGCCGGAACCGTAGGGGAGTTTGCGGCCCGGTCGGCAATCGGCCTGGGTGCCAACGTAAAAGTTTTCGATAATTCCCTGACCAAACTCCGGAACATTCAAACCAACCTGAAGCAAACCGTCTACACCTCCACCATTCAACCAAAAAACCTGATGAAAGCTCTCAGGCGCTGCGATGTAGCCATAGGGGCCGTTAGGGGAACCGACAGGGCGCCGGTGATCGTTTCACAAACCATGGTGGAGCAGATGAAAAACGGGGCGGTCATTATTGATGTCAGTATCGACATGGGGGGCTGCTTTGAGACCAGTGAGTTGACCACGCATGACAAACCCACCCAGGAAAAGTTTGGGGTAATCCACTATGGAGTGCCTAATATGCCGGCCAGATACCCTAAGACATCTTCTGTTTCCATCAGCAATATCTTCACCCCTTACCTGTTAAAGATCGGGGAAGACGGCGGTTTGGAAAATTCACTTCGGTTCGACAAGGGCCTGCGCAACGGCTTGTATATGTACCACGGTATCCTTACAAATAAGTCGGTTGGTGAGTGGTTCGACATGAAATTCAGCGACATCAACTTCCTTATTTTTTAATTTATGCCATTTCTTAAACGCCTGGGCTTCTATTTGATCGGTCTCTCTTTCGGGCTGGTGATCCTGGCATTTTTCTTTAAAAAAAAATCTGAGAAAACCGGGGCTGAATTTTGCTACCTCCCAAATTGCAGGGTGCTTAAGGACTTGCGCTCCAAGCCCTTGTCCTATTCTGAAGACATATCGCTTTTGCTTAGGGACAGGAAATTGGATTCCACGGATATCGCTCTATTCCTTCGCGCCGGTGATGTGAATTTTAAAAGGAGTGATACCAGATCCGAACCGTGCACGACCTTTGTGATTAATGCAACATTGCATGATCGGGATGCAGTGCTAACGGTCAGGAACTGTGAGAATGAGGTGGTAGTTGAAACCATGCAATGGTAGGCAGTAGTATTCGTCCGGATCATCATTCATCGCACGATACCATTTTCTGCTCACTGCATACACAAACTTCGCCTCAGGTTTCGCTGACCCGCCCGTCACCAGGCCGGGAAAAGGGCATGCCCGCCCAGCAATGTCAGCAGCAGATAAATAATTGATAATTGGTTATTGATTTCCGCCAACTAACCCCTGCCGATATACGGCATTTGATTCGCCATAATCGTAAGAAATGGAATATTGGTATCTAAGGGCAGGCTGGCCATAAATGCGACTGCCCTGCCTATATCCGCAGGATCCATCGTGGGTTCAATTTTATGGGAACCATCCGCCTGAAGTATTCCCTTTTCCATTTTCTTTGTCATAGCACTCGCCGCGTTACCGATATCAACCTGGCCACAGGCGATATTGAATTCACGCCCGTCCAGGGAAGCAGATCTGGTCAATCCCGTAACTGCGTGTTTACTTGCGGTATAGGGGGCTGATTGGGGCCGGGGTACATGGGCGGAAATAGAACCGTTATTGATGATCCGGCCCCCTATTGGTTTCTGATGCTTCATAATTTTGAATGCTTCCTGGGTACACAGGAACGCACCGGTCAAATTTGTATCAATGACCCTTTGCCATTCCTCAAAGGTGAGTGCTTCAAGGGGTTTGGAAGGGGCGCTAATGCCCGCATTGTTAAAAAGCAGGTCGAGCCGTCCATAGGTTTCCTGGGTTTGATTAAAAAGACGCTTTACCTCACCGGGGTCCGTCACATCCGTAGGGACGATCAGTACACGCTCCTTGCCGCATACTTCAGCAGTTTCCTTCAGGGGCTTTTCCCGTCGGCCGGCGAGCACCAAATGCCACCCATCCAGGGATAACGCCTTAGCTACAGCACTTCCAATACCCGTACCCGCCCCGGTAACGATGGCAACTTTCACCTGACCCATATTCGTTTTCCTATGATATTAATGATTATTTACGATAGATAATTGTTTATTGATCGTTGCCATCAGATCATTCTCCGCTTCCGTTCCTTTTTTAGCAATTCCAATTCCCTGTTCGTCTGCCCGGCTACGGAAGTATTCTCTTCCGCCCTTCGAATTAAATAAGGCATTACATCCCGTACAGGTCCAAAAGGTACATATTTAGCGACATTATAGCCATAAGCTGCCAGATTAAAAGAAATATGATCGCTCATTCCATACAATTGTCCGAATCCGATTCGTTCGTCATCAGGGGCAATTCCTTTTTGCGCCATTAATTTCATCAGAAGATAACAACTGGCTTCGTTGTGTGTGCCCGCAAAAAGTGAAATCGAATCCAGGTGGTCAACAATATAGGAAATAGCTGCGTTAAAATTATCATCCGATGCTTTTTTAGAGGCACAGATGGGGGTTGCATAGCCCACCTCTTCAGCCCTTTCATTCTCTTTCTCCATATAAGCCCCCCGAACTACTTTAATCCCCAGCTTAAATTGTTCCGCTATGGCTGTGGCGTGTAATTTCTTTAAATAGTCCATGCGGTCCCACCGATACATTTGCAGTGTATTAAAGACCACGGTCTTTTTTGTGTTATATCTCCGCATCATTTCTTCTACCAACTGATCTGCAGCGTCCTGCATCCAGGTCTCTTCCGCATCGATCAACAGGGAAACGTCCAGGTCATACGCCTTTTTACAGGTAGTGTCAAAACGGTGCACTACCCTTTCCCATTGCGCCTGCTCTGCGGCGGTCAGGGATTTACCCTCGCTAATTTTTTGAAAGAGCGCAAATCTGCCATAGCCCGTTGGTTTAAAAACTGCAAACGGCATCGCCCTCTTCTCTTTCACAAAGTCCAGGATCTGCAAATTCTTGGCCAGGGCATCGTCCAGGGGATCCTCTGTGTCCTTTCCTTCTACAGAATAATCGAGGACAGAATATACCCTGCTGCCCCACATTTTATCAACCACCGGCATACAATCTTCCTCGCTGACTCCACCGCAAAAATGGTCGAACACCGTAGCCCTGATAAGCCCGTCGACGGGTAGATGTGCCTTGATCGCGAAATTAGTGACAGCCGTTCCGATCCTTACCAAAGGCTCATTGGCAATCATTTTGAACAAAAAGTAAGCTCGCTCCAGTTCAGAATCGGTCTTTAACGCAAAGGCGGTTGCGGTATCTTCAAAAATGCGGTCCATGCTTACTAATTTCCTGTCCCGCCAAAAATAGCACACAAAATCTATTCAATTAATGAAAAATAGCCTTTATTTTGCTATCCATTTGCTATCCGAATTGAATTTGTAATCATCATGGTATCTATCCGTACAGCAACCTATGAAGTGCATTTTAACGCAGGGGGTTTTGAAGCCATCAATAAACATTTGAAGGATGCACGGTACTCCAAAGTATTTATCCTGGTCGATGGGAATACACGACAACATTGCCTGCCGGTTTTTATGGCGAACATCAAAACGGATCATTACTTTGAGATCATCGAGATTGCAGCGGGTGAACTTCATAAAAACATATCCACCTGCACCCGTGTATGGGAAAGAATGTCTGAATTAAACGCGGACCGAAAAAGCCTCCTTATTAATCTGGGAGGTGGTGTAGTGACCGATCTAGGTGGTTTTGTCGCCTCCGCATTTAAAAGGGGTATTGCTTTTATCAATGTGCCTACCAGTCTTCTTTCGATGGTAGACGCCTCCATCGGCGGGAAAACGGGTGTGGACCTTGGGAAGCTTAAGAATCAGGTTGGCGTTATAAACCAGCCACGTATGGTTTTGGTGATCACGGAATTCCTTAAGACACTAGACAGGCGACAATTGAACAGCGGATTTGCAGAGATGCTTAAACACGGCCTTATCAGGGATGAGGACTATTGGAATGCCTTAAAGAAACGCACTGATTTCGATGGGATGGACAGGCTCATCTATGATTCCGTCATCATCAAAAACCAGGTGGTACTTAAGGATCCGACAGAAGAACATTTAAGGAAAATTTTAAATTTTGGGCACACTTTGGGACATGCCATTGAATCTCATTTTCTTGAATCCGATGCCCGACCTGTACTTTTGCACGGGGAGGCTATTGCCTCAGGCATGATCCTTGAAGCCTACCTTTCCCATAAGATCGCTGGCCTTGACAAGCAGGCTCTGGCAGATATAACAAATACCTTTCTGGAACGCTATCAAAAAGTTGAATTTTCCCCGGAGGATATTACGCACATTCTATCTTTATTGAAATACGATAAAAAAAACACCCATGGCAATGTGAATTTTGTACTTCTCAACGCTATAGGGGATCCGAAAATTGATTGCCAGGTACCCGATGAATTTTATGAGGAGGCATTTGTATACTACAAAGAACAATAACTTCATATACTAAAATGGGGGTTTTACAACTCTTTGCATTCTGCAAGGAAAAAAAATCATAGATTAGAAATAGTTAATAACCATTCCCACCCAAACCTGATTTGGAAACCCAAAGGATCAGGAAGGGAAAAACTGACCTGCTTATGAAACGTGTACTTGTTGATTACAAAAAGCTTAGCCACGAACTGGCAGCCCTGTTGATCGAAAACTACCCCGACGGCTATGGAGATGACGACATTATTGCTTTTAAAAATGCAAAGGGTGAGTTTATTGAGGCCGTGGAACTTAAAACAAAAGATACCCTATATCTTATTAAGATCAGCCAGAGCCTGTCGAACTTTATTGCAAATTTCGACGATACCATTGAAAAGGAACTGGAAACAAATTCCAAAGTACCCGAACAAGGGTTCTCATCCGGCGATGACGATACCGATGCGCCCGAGGTGGAACTGGAGATGAATCTGGATCAGGACCCGGAAGAGGATAATGATTTTGATTAGGATCACCCTGATTAATCAGGCATTCATACCTGTTTCAATCCGTCCCCTGATGAGTTCCATGCGGTACTGATATGGGTGCCACTTCCGAATAACAAGGGTCATTTTGAAAGCGCAGTAGACCTGGAACCTGACCAGGGTTTCAATTTAAATATCGCTCCCTGAGTATATTCCTGTGGTGTTTTTGATGCCCGCAACACATAAAGCCCAATGCACCTACGGTCATCCTGCCACTACTGGCAGTACCGGAGCGCCTTAATATCTCCTCATCAAATTGGGCGAATAATGCAATGGTAGACCCTCTGACAATCTTATATTCTTCAATGATATCCTTTTTAGTTCTTTGACTGGCCAGGGAATTGGGAACATAAATATCCTGATCAAACCCGGGCAAGGGAGTCGGATCTTTTCTGGCAAAGCGCAGAGCCCTGTATTGGAATACCCGTTCGGCATCGAGAATATGGACCAGTACCTCCAGCACCGTCCATTTATCTTCTCCATAGGCATAATCCAGTTTCGCCTCTGGAATGCTCTCAATGAACTGGGGAAAGTTTTTTTGTTGCGCCTGCATGAGTTCCATAAGATCGGCATTGCCCACCACATCAATATACGGTTGAGAGAAAGATAGGTAGTCCGCGGACGTGAGGTCTGAAGCTTTCATTGTTATAGTTTATAAGTTCCGAAAAAAGTAATGACAGGGTTCTGCCTATGATGGTCAAAGTTCATTAAAGATGGTATGCATAAGACGCTTTTTGTCATTGATACTCTCCTCCAGCGATATCATGGTTTCCGTTCTGCTGATACCATCGATGTCGTCGATCTTAAATATTATGTTTTTCGCATGGTTCGTATCCCTTGCCCTTATCTTGCAGAAAATATTGAATTTTCCGGTAGTGATATGTGCCACGGTAACGTTGGGTATTTGGGTCAGGCGCTCCAAAACGAATTTTGTCTGGTGTGTTTTTTCAAGGAAAATACCCACATATGCAATGAAGGAGTACCCCAGCTTAACATAGTCGAGCGTCAGGGAAGAACCCATGATGATCCCTGCTTCTTCCATTTTTTTTACCCTCACATGGACTGTGCCTGCCGAGATCAGCAGTTTTTTTGCAATATCGGTAAAAGGTGTCCTGGTATTATCAATTAACATATCCAGAATTTGGTGATCTATCTCATCTAGTTTAACTTTTCCCATTTTGACAAAAATTTTAGCTAAAATAGAAAATTAAGGAATTAACCATAATAAAAAACATGCTTTTTTGAAAAATACGTAAAAGACGGCCCTCTTTTCAATATAAAATTCAATGCAGGAGGGCGTATACCAGCGTGTCTTTTTTTAGTTTTTCCAAGTCCCGGGCGTCCATGCAGTCATAAACGGCGTGACCGAAATTGGAGGTTAAATTACCTGTGGTTTCAATAAAGGGATCGAAATGGATGCTGCCCTGTTCCAATACTTCGCGGTACAGGATCCCTACATCCTCATTCCTTGCAAACCTGGGATTCAGCTGATGCACATTCTTGATTAAAACATCGAAAAAAAGCTTATTGTTTTCGGGAATTGCGAAATACTCCTCCTCCCCTATACCATCAAGATCACCCGTTGTCATGGCCCGTAACGCAATCAGGAGGGACGTAAAGATATATTGACGGGTATATTCCCTTTGATAGTCATTCGGGTAATGGCCGGCTTCAAACAGGACGGTGGGGGTCCCCAGCATCTGGAAACTGTCGCCAACACAATTCGGGTTGAAGGCATCATCGTAGCGCCCAATCTGCCCGGGAAGGAAGGGCCTGAGCTCCTTTTCCATGGTAGCAATAAGCCGCATGCTGCGTCCACGGGCCTCCGAAATATTTCGCTCAGTATCCATGGCCGGTGCCAAAAATGAAATAGTTGCAGGTTTTGCCGTATCGCCGACATTGAAGATGCTCCGCTGATCATGAAGATTAAAACAATAATCCGGTTGAAATCCATCGTACGTTTTTCTGAGTAAAATACTTTCAGGCTGACTCAACGCATACGCATCCCGGTTGAGGTCAATATCATTGGCATTTACCCGTGTGTACTGCCTGGCGCCGTCAGGATTCAGGACAGGGATAATTTTTAACGTACAGTTAAACAGGATCTCCCAGGCAAGTCCACCATCGGCATTTAAATAATGTATCAGGTCTAAAACACCTTTGGTGGTAGTGGATTCATTGCCGTGCATCTGGGACCACATCAGGACTTTGGTCTTCCCTCTCCCAAGGTTAACAGCGAATATGGGTCGCTCCTCAACCGAGAAGCCGGGGATATCAACATCACAGTTGATTCCGGGTCCTTCAAGGAAAGCGTTGATATCTGAGTTGGTGACATAACGCCCGGACACAGATTTCACCTTAATGGCCCGATACTGTTCCTCTGATGGTAACACCATATACATTCCTTTGCTGAAACAAAAATACTTCCAATTTAAATTACAATTGTGACAAAATAAGTTACATTTGTAAACAAAAATTGC
>Ga0102947_1000451_pt1 | contig 14775 bp, 14 predicted proteins | sample SalPon2A_A_D2_MG_FD_78210 | JGI IMG/M metagenome (GOLD analysis project Ga0102947, IMG submission 78210) | Soil microbial communities from South San Francisco under conditions of wetland restoration - Salt Pond MetaG R2A_A_D2_MG | ecosystem: Environmental > Terrestrial > Soil > Wetlands | place... | reverse complement strand
GAAGAATTCAACTATTTTGTTCCCATTCCCAGAAGAGGTATTGCCGAGAAATGGTAAAGAGAAACAAGCTAATTCTTAAGAATTTTTAAAGCTTTATTGGTTTCATTTGTAATTCTGTTTTTTAGAGTGCCAGTGAAATCACTTAAGTCTTTATAACCACTCAAAACCGTATGTTGGTGAAGTAATCCTTGAATTAATTTTTCTGAATCTGCTTTGGTTCCAACTTTTTCAAAAAAATTACTAGGAGAACTATCCATATCCAAATATGATCCTGCAGCGTGTTGTTCTTCAATAATCTGTGAAATAATTTTTTCTAAAACAATCAAAAAGTAATTTTGTGAATTTGATAATTCTATTAATGCAGCTCTTTGACCTTCGGTTAAGAGACTTAAATTTCCTGACGATTGCATATCTTTAAAAGTTTAATTTACAGGAGTGTACCTAAATTTGCGACATAATGAAACTGCTTTTGAACAGCTGTCAATAATTGTTTGAATAGGTAAGTTGTTTTGGTTTTCAAAGAAATTAAAATAATTCTGAACGATTGCCTTATTTTTATTAGCTATATCTACAAAACTATCTATATTGACGAGATCAGTTTCTAAATCCTTAATTATTTTATTTTTATACAAGTCTGCTTTAAGTTGGACTTTTCTTTCTTCGTTCCAATTATTAATTTGAAGCGCAATCAAAATACCAATGACAACAAGTACTATTTCGCCAATAGCATATTTTAGATAGTTAGTTGTCTTGCCTTCAGCTAAAAGTTTTTTGCGAATAATACGGAAGAATTTGATCATTTATTCTTTTTTATTATCATTATTTTCACTCTTTTCCCGATTCTTAAAGTTTACCAACAGCCTTATCCCCAATCTTGCAAAAAGGATAATAGCAATAACCATAACGATGTCTAATCCGTTCATTTATTGATTTGTAAATAACTTAACCGGAAACCCTCTTAAAACTAAAGCAAAAGAAAATTATTTACTTATTATTTGCATCATGTAGTTGTTTGGTATCTACATATTGCTGAAAAGCTATTACTTTACCATCATTAAGTGTCCAATGATGTGCAACTTGAGCATCAATTATTGCTCCATTCTTTTTTAGTTTTCCATCATATCTTAAAGTTGCAAGAACTTGGTTATTGGACATGTCATGCAACTTAATATCAACAACATTAAAGTATTCATAGTCTGCGCCAACACGTGCAAAAACACCATTTAATACAGCATCTGGACCAATGTAAGGATTACCATCTGCATAAGCATTGCCTTCAGCCTCAATCCATTCAACATTGTCATCTAAAACAGCAAGTACAGCTGGTATATCTCCTGAATTAAAAGATTTATAAATTCCATCAATAACGCCTACATTTTCTGGATTAGAAACAATACCTAATTGCTGTAAAAAGACCATATTATCCATAAAGTCTTGTTCTTGAGCAATTTTACCATCTTTCATTTTAACTAATGTGGTTCCTTCTACATCAACAAATTTTCCTGTTCCAGGCATACCAAAGAATTCACCAGAATGCGTACCCTTAAAACGCCAATGTTTTACTAGTTTGTCTCCTTGTCCAAAAATATCAACAATGCTAAACTCTACATCAGAAAACCCAATAACAAAGTTTGAATAATAATCTTTAAAGTCATCAATACCAATAACAATTTCAGGACTTGAAATAAGCGTTATGCTTTCGTCAAAATTTTCACTGTTGATGGCATCCAAATTACCATTGTTTATCACGTCATCCCAAGTTTGAGAATACATGGTGATATTGTCTTGTACTTGTTTTTCAGAAGAATTACAACTTATAAGAAATAATACTCCTAGAATACTTAATAATTGAATTACTTTTTTCATGATTGGTTGATTTTAATTTATTGTTTATTTTATAATGAAGTTATCAATTGATTTTCTTTGCTTTTTAAAATTAATCATTTTAATAAATACTATAGTAAGTAGTGGTGATATTGTTATACACAATAAAACATATTCCCAAGACATAATTTCTTTTAGAGTTCCAACAAGTCCTGATCCTATTGCTCGACCCATATTTGAAAGAGCCATAAACAGTGTGAACTGGGTAGCTGCAACCACTTGCCAGCACAATTTCATGCTAGCCGCAAACATACCAATACAAAGAAATGTATAGAACAAATAATAGAGTAAAATAAATGCAAAAACAACTTTATCATTACTCCACATATTTGGTAAAAGAGCGAGACCACCAATTAGTAAAATAGTAACTACAAGATATATGATTATCATTTTTTTGTCACCAAAAAAATCAACTAATGCTCCACCAACAAACATTCCAAAAAAACCTCCTACTACAGTTGTGATAGAATATACTTGAGAATAGGATGTGTTAGTCCATCCAAGTTCTTGAATGGTAAAAATTGGTAAAAGTGTATCAATTAAGCCGTACATGGTTCCATTGATGATGGAGGCAATTCCCATAATTATTGTAGATGGTAGAATGATTACTTTTAAAAGACTTTTAAAAATTTGCTTCCAGCTTACTAGTTGTGCACTAATAGATTCTTTAGAAGGTTTTCCATTGGTCCAGGGCATTATTTTTTCACCAGGTCTTTCTCTAAAAAAAATGGGAACTAGAATGATAAATCCTACTGCTATTGACAATGATGAAATTGCTGTTGTAAACCCAAGCATATTAATTAAAGCAGTTCCAATTACTAATGATAAAGAAGTGCCTATAGTTTTTGAGCCCCACATTAATCCATTAGCTCTTGCTTGTTCATTGATTGGTACAACATCAATAGCCATTCCATCTGTAGCAACATCTTGAAAAGCTCCAAAAAAGCTAATAAAAAATCCAGCGATCATCAGTCCGTTTAAATTATTTATAGGATCATGAACTAAACCAATTGATAAAAAACTAACAATCAAGCCTAATTGACCAAATATTATCCAAGGTCGTTTACGACCCATGGACAGTATTGTAAACCTATCCATTAAAGGGGCTATTAGTATTTTAAAACTCCATGGTATACCTATAACAGCTACATAACTCGCAATCTCAACAGGTGTTTTACTGTTCATTGCTAACCAGGCTGGAATAGCAAAATATGTGATGCCTTCTGGTATGCCTTGAGCCAGATATAAAGCTGAAAAGGTTAAATACCTTATAATAGGATTTTCCGTTAAAAACCTATTCTTTTCTGTTTCTAAACTTGTTGAATTTTTTTTGAATGACATTTATTTTGGATGGTTAGTTAGTGAAAGTGTAGAAAAATAATAACACTAATTAGAATTATCTGTAAGAGTAACTAGACAAGCCAATAAAAATTTTATCACCATAAATGCTTTTTTTAATATTAAAAAAAGACTTGAGGATTTTCGTTTATAAATATAGAAAAATTAATAAGAATAATATTATTCACTTTAAATAACTTGCTAAAAGTTGATGAAAGTGATGAACACCTTTTTCTCTTGTTGGAGAAAATCTGCCAGTCGTGTAATATCGAGATTGGACGCCTTTATGAACGCTTTCTACAACAAATTCATCTTCACGTTCTACTTTATCAAGTAATGCACCTGCTCCTTTGTGCAACCTTGTTTCATCATAGATATAAGTTAGAAAAGACACTTTTGTTTTGTTAATTGTGATAGGTTTTACAATATTAATTGACAAACCCCAAGGGTAAAAGTTAAACATCATGTTTGGGAAAATCCAATAATAGTAAGCACCAATATTTTTACCATAATCTATATGGTATTCGGGTAAATCAAAAACTTCCTCACCATCTTTTGCATAACCAATTTGAAGGTTAAAGTGTTCATAAATTTCAGTAGAATAATTGCCATAGTCCAATACTTTATTCAAATCGTCATGTACAAAAGGTATGTGAAATCCTTCTAAATAATTATCGCAATAGAGCGCCCAATGACAATTAACCAAATAATCTTTGCTTGCACTTTTTTGATATTTAAACTGATGTAATGGTAGAAATCCAATCCGCTCAACCATCTTATTTATGACATCATCAAAATCAAAAGAAGGATTAAGTGCTACAAATAAATATGGACCTAAAGTCCTGATTGGAAATTCATGAAGGTCATCACATGGACGAGGAAAATTTTCAGCAGTTTCAAATTCTGGCATAGATTTAAATGAACCATCTAAATTAAAACGTCTTCCATGGTACATGCATACTAACTGTTTTACTTTTCCAGGATTTGTTATTAAAATATTTCCCCTATGTGTACAAACATTACTGAAACAATTTATACTATCTTCCTTGTCTCTAATAAGTAAAAGAGGTTCTGTTACATAACCTTCTAAAAGTATAAATGGATGTACTGTTTCATTAAAAGAAACCAGATTTGTGTCACCAATAAATTGCCATGTTTTTACAAAAACAGATTCTTTTATGCTTTCGAATACCTTTTCAGAGCGATAAAAATCTGCAGGTAAGGTTTCTGCTTTTTTAATATCTGAATTTATTCGAAATTGTTTCTTCAAAATATAGTTAGTTTAGAAAAACTCAAATTGCAATTATAGAGTTTTACTAAATATATGAAAAAAGCGCAAAAACTTAAGTTTTTGCGCTTTTATTTAAAAGGTCAGCTCAACCTGATTTTTTATGATGTCATCAAAGGTTTCACGTTTTCTTATCAAATGAGCCTTGTTCTTGTGCCATAGTACTTCTGCAGGTCTGTAGCGCGAATTGTAATTTGAAGCCATTGAGAAACAATAAGCTCCAGCATTTTTAAAAGCAAGAATGTCACCTTCGCTTATTTCTGTAATTCTCCTATTATTTGCAAAAGTATCAGTCTCACAAATATAACCTACAACAGAATAGAAGCGTTCTTTTCCTTTAGGATTGGATATGTTTCTTATTCCATGTTGAGAGCCATAAAGCATAGGTCTAATAAGATGATTAAATCCAGAATCTACTTGTGCAAAAACTGTTGATGTCGTTTGCTTCACAGCATTTACGCTTGCTAAAAACTGTCCTGCTTCGCTTACTAAAAATTTACCAGGCTCGAAAGCTAACGTTAATTCTCTACCATATTCTGTACAAAAATCATTAAATCGTTTTGTAAGCTTTTCGCCAAATTCTTCAACATTGGTTTCTATATCTCCTTTTTTATAAGGCACTTTAAAACCAGAACCAAAATCGATAAATTCTAAATCCTTAAAGTTTTTGGCTGTTTCAAAAAGAATCTCACTAGCGTACAAAAATACTTCAACATCCAAGATATCACTACCGGTGTGCATATGAATACCGTTTATGGTCATACCAGTATTTTTTACAATGCGAAGAATATGTGGTATTTGATGGATAGAAATCCCAAATTTACTATCAATATGACCAACTGAAATATTAGTATTACCACCAGCCATAACATGAGGATTGATACGAATACATACAGGAATGTTAGGATGTTTTGTGCCAAATTGTTCTAAAATTGATAAGTTGTCTATATTAATTTGAGTACCTAATAAAGCTACTTGTTCTATTTCTTCTATAGAAACTCCATTAGGTGTATAAATTATTTTGTCTGGAGTATAACCAGCAACCAATCCCAATTTAACTTCCTGAATAGAAACCGTATCAAGACTGGAACCCAAAGTATTCAAAAGTTTCAACACTGAAATATTTGATAATGCCTTGACCGCATAATTGATCTTAAGGTTCTTTACCTTTTTAAATGCAGATGTTAAACGTTTGTATTGTGAAATAATTTTTTCAGAGTCATAAACATAAACTGGACTTCCAAAGTCTCTTGCAATTTTTAGTAAAGTTTTGTTCTCCATAATTTTTTATGCTTTTTATTTTAATAGACAATTTTTGCCAAAAATATCATTTAAAGGAAAATAGAAAAGATTAATAGCTAAATTTTACTAAATTTACACAAAATGTTAAATAATTAACAAAATGAAAACTATTGCCTCTTGTGTTCAAGACATTATTACATCACAACCTTATATTGAAGAAGCGCTCCATCAAGAAATCATTAATTATTCTGCTTTAGCTAATGTTCTACAGAATCAAGTTTCTACAATGTTGAAGAAAGATGTTAAGACTGGTGCAATTATGATGGCTTTACGACGTCATAATCAATCTGCAATTATTAATCATTCATTTCAGTTAAAACGTGTTTTTAATAATTTAGGAGATATTATTGTACGATCTGATTTAAGTGATTTTACGTTCAAGAACTCCAATACATTAATGAATTGTCACACCAAAGTGTTGGATAATATTCATTCTAAAAACCATATTTTTTACACTTTTACTAGAGGTGTTTTTGAAAGTAATATTATTATTTCTAGTGTAGAGAGTTACCATGTGTTGGAAAGCTTTAAAAATGAATCACAAATTGGTTTTCAAGAAAATCTTTCTGCAATAAGCGTAGGTTTACCAAAAGAAAATTCCAAGGTTGTTGGTTTGTACTATCATATTTTCAAGAAATTGGCTTGGGAAGGCGTTACCATTTATGAAGTGATATCTACAACAAATGAATTTACAATTGTTGTAGAGAACCAAATAGTAGATAAAGCGTTTTCACTAATTAAAAACTTAAAGGTAAAATGAGGTTTCAAGCGATTAAAATTAGTAATGCAGATAATAGTTATAAACTAAGTTTAAATTATTTGCTAGTATGTTTAGTATGCTTACATTTGTAATGCAAAAAAAGTACAATCATTTAATATGAATTTACACGAATATCAAGGAAAAGAAATATTAAGCAGTTTTGGCGTAAGAATTCAACGTGGTGTTGTTGCACAAAATGCTAATGAAGCTTTAGCAGCAGCAAAACAATTAACATCAGAAACCGGTACGTCATGGCATGTTATAAAAGCTCAAATCCATGCTGGTGGAAGAGGTAAAGGAGGCGGCGTTAAGCTTGCTAAAAATTTAAAAGAGGTTGAAACCATTGCAGGTCAAATTATCGGAATGAATTTGATTACACCTCAAACATCTGCTGAAGGTAAAAAAGTGCATCAAGTTTTGGTTGCTGAAGATGTTTATTACCCTGGTGATAGTGAGCCTGAAGAGTACTATATGTCGGTTTTATTAAATCGTTCCAAAGGTCGTAATATGATTATGTATTCTACAGAAGGTGGAATGGATATTGAAAAGGTAGCTGAAGAAACACCACATTTAATATTTACAGAAGAGATTGATCCTTCAACAGGATTATTGCCTTTTCAAGCTAGACGCATTGCATTTAATTTAGGTCTCTCTGGAGTTGCATTTAAGGAAATGACAAAGTTTGTTAATGCTTTATATACTGCTTATGTGAAATCAGATTCATCGTTGTTTGAAATAAATCCGGTTTTAAAAACCAGTGACAATAAAATCATGGCAGTAGATGCCAAAGTGACTATAGATGATAATGCACTTTACAGGCATAAGGATTATATAAATTTAAGAGACTTACGTGAAGAAAACCCTATAGAAGTTGAAGCTAAAGAGGTTGGTCTTAATTATGTTGATCTAGATGGTAATGTTGGTTGTATGGTAAATGGGGCAGGTTTAGCTATGGCAACTATGGATCTTATAAAGCAGGCTGGAGGAGAGCCAGCAAATTTCCTGGATGTAGGAGGTACTGCTGATGCTGCACGAGTTGAAGCTGCTTTTAAAATCATTTTGAAAGACCCTAATGTTAAAGCAATTTTAATTAACATTTTTGGTGGTATTGTTCGTTGTGATAGAGTTGCGCAAGGCGTTATAGACGCATATAAAAATATGGGAAGTATTAATGTTCCTATTATTGTTAGACTACAAGGCACTAATGCAGATATTGCAAAAGAATTAATTGACAATTCAGGATTGGATGTTTTAAGTGCTACAGAATTTCAAGAAGCTGCAGACAAAGTACACAAGGTACTTTCTTAAGAAAAAGAAAATTACTTCAATAAATTAAAAGACTCTAAATTGTTTAGAGTCTTTTAATTTATTTTAACAGAAATAATGTTAAAAATATAATGATTTGGTTAAAAAATAGTTAAATGCTTATAAATAGCGCAACAATAAGAATTTTTTAAAGTCTATTTGTATATCATTAATCTATAAAATCGAATAATTATGAAAACTTTAAAATCTATGTTACTCGTAGTAGCAATTACTTTAGGTAGCGTTCTTTCAACTAATGCAACAGAAGAGTTAAAAGTCGAATCGAATTCAACAACCGAATCCAAAGCAATTACAAGTGAAATTGTAAATCTTCTACAAAAACCAAACTTCACAATCGAAGATGATGTACAAGCTTATGTGAGATTAGTACTAAATGAAAACAACGAGATGGTTGTTTTGTTTGTGAATTCTGAAAATGAAATGATCAATAATTTTATCAAAAACCGATTGAATTATAAAAAGGTTTCAGAAAATGTTATAAATAAAGACCAGGAGTATATTGTACCGGTTAGGATAACTCCTACGAAATAAAAAAAGAAATTTCTTTTTTTTGAATTAGTCAGAAAAACTCTCAATAACTATTGAGAGTTTTTTATTTTTTGCCATCTTTTATATTTTTCTTCGGCATAGGACCCCTTAAATGTATGACTAGGCCGTTTAAAAAGTTACGCAAAATTTGATCTCCACACTCCATATATTTTGGGTGATCTTCCTTTCTAAAAAACGCTCCAAGTTCACTTTTAGAAATTCTAAAATCTACCAATTTCAATATGTCTACAATTTCATCATCGCGAAGCTTCAATGCTACACGTAGTTTTTTAAGTATATCGTTGTTTGTCATATTTAATCAATTAACCATTTATAGGCTTCAGGGAAAAAAGTACTCCATAAAGTTTCATTGTGCTCTCCAAATTCTATAATTTCACTAACTATTCTTTTCTTTTTAACACCTTTAGACCGTAAAAGATTTACCATCCTTTTTTGCCCTTCAACCATATCCAAGCCTTCTTTACCTCCAACCAAAAAATAAAATTTTGCTTTTTTAGAAATAGTCGAATTATAGGCAAACTCGTAAATATTTTCATTAATCCAAAATGAAGGTGAAAATACACCTACATTACCAAACGTATTAGGATATTTTAAAATAGCATAGAGCGAAATTAAACCACCAAGAGACGAACCAAATATTGTAGTGTTTTTTACATCTGTTTTAACATTGTAAGTTGAATCAATATGAGGCTTTAATGTGTTTACAATAAAGTCTAAATACAGATCGCCTTTTCCGCCACCATATTTTGTATTAGGAAAAGGAGTTAATTCTTCAAGTCTTTTTTCATTGCCATGCTCAATGCCAATAACAATGATTTCATTTTCGTTTACTGTGTTTAAAAATTCATCTACTTTCCATTCTCCTGCATAAGAAGTTTTTTCATCAAATAAGTTCTGGGCATCGTGCATATAAAAAACAGGATAGTCTTTTCCTGACGTTTTGTATGATTTGGGTAAATAAACCCAAATTGTCTTTGTGGTGTCTAATTGCGTAGCTTCAATAGTAAAGGTTTTAACTTTATGATTATCAATATTTTGTGAAGTACTTTTTAATGTTAAGATTAAAGCAAATAAAGTGTAAAATAGATTTCTTTTCATAAAGTTAACAATCAATTAAAGATGAAGTTAAATAAAATGTCGATGAAAGGTAATTCATTTTTCGACAAGATACAATATATCAACGATGATAAAATAATGATTCTACTTACCTTTACAGTATAATTATTAATCCTCTCTCAAAAATGATAAATAGGGTCGAAAAGTTAAGTCTCCTATCGGAGATGATATCCTTTGCTAAAGGAGAAGACAACTTAAAACAAATTGAGTATAACTTTTTATTGGGTGTTGCCAAGCAACTTGAGATATCTCGTGAAGATTTTGATTATTTAATTGAGCATCCAGTAACATATACGCATTTAAAATCGCATAGTGAACGTATTGTTCAGTTTCACAGATTGGTTTTGTTATTGAATATTGATGATGAAAACACGTCTAAAGGAGTTATTAAACTGTATAACTTTGGATTGAGAATGGGTTTAAGTCATGAGTCAATTACCAAAGTACTTTACCTGATGGAAAGTTTTCCTAATAAGATAGTTCCGCCAGATGTGTTGATTGACATATTCAAAACGCAATATAATTAGACTTTTAGTTTATTTAATTTGTCTTTATAATTTTTAATTTCATCTCTCAATTTGGCAGCAATAATAAAGTCTAAAGCTTTTGCTGCAAGTTCCATTTCTTTACGCTTTTCCCTAATTTTCTTTTCTAATTCAGATTTAGAAAGGTATTCGCTTTCTGGTTCGGCTGCTTTTTGGGCTTCCAGTTCATAGTAATAAGTGCTAACAGAGTTTTTAGAAAGTGCATTGTTTAAACTTTTATTTAAAGCTTGAGGTGTAATATTGTTTTTAGTATTGTAAGCAATTTGTTTTTCTCGTCTGTAATTGGTCTCATCAATTGTTTTTTGCATACTGTTTGTAATTTTATCAGCATACATTATAGCTTTTCCATTTAAGTGGCGTGCGGCTCTTCCTACAGTTTGAGTTAAGGAACGTGCCGAACGTAAGAAGCCTTCTTTATCTGCATCCAAAATGGCTACAAGTGATACTTCAGGTAGATCTAAACCTTCTCGTAAAAGATTTACTCCTACTAAAACATCAAACAGACCTTTACGTAAGTCTTGCATAATTTCAACACGTTCTAAAGTATCTACATCACTGTGAATATATCTGCATCTTACTTGAATCCTTGCAAGGTATTTGGTAAGTTCTTCTGCCATTCTTTTGGTAAGTGTTGTTACTAAAGTGCGTTCGTCTTTTTCAACACGTTGCTGGATTTCTTCAATTAAATCGTCTATTTGATTTAAACTTGGTCTGACTTCAATTTCTGGGTCAAGTAAACCTGTTGGCCTGATGACTTGCTCAATGTAAATTCCATCGGTTTTTTGGAGTTCATAATCTGCAGGCGTTGCACTTACATAAATCACCTGGTTTTGTAAAGCTTCAAATTCTTCAAACTTTAAAGGTCTGTTGTCCATTGCAGCAGGAAGCCTGAATCCATATTCTACCAGATTTTCTTTTCTACTTCTATCGCCACCATACATAGCATGAACCTGCGAAATGGTAACATGGCTTTCGTCAACTACCATCAAAAAATCATCCGGAAAATAATCAAGCAAGCAGAATGGGCGAGATCCGGCTTCACGACCATCAAGATAGCGTGAATAGTTTTCAATACCAGAACAATAACCTAATTCACGAATCATTTCCAGATCAAATTCAGTACGTTCTTTTAAACGTTTTGCTTCCAGATGTTTACCAATTTCTTTAAAATAATCATACTGTTTTACCAAATCATCTTGAATATCTTTTATTGCATTTTGAAGAACATCTTGTGATGTTACAAACATATTGGCAGGATAAATATTAAGCAGATCATATTTTTCAATAACTTGATTTGTTTGAATATTGAAGGCTTCAATATCTTCAATTTCATCTCCGAAAAAATGAATTCTAAACGCGTCATCGGCATAACTTGGAAAGATATCCACTGTATCACCTTTAATCCTGAAATTGCCATGATTGAATTCGCCTTCGGTTCTTGAATATAGGCTTTGAACTAATTGATGAAGAAGTTTGGTTCTTGAAATTATTTGATCTCGTTTTAAAGAAATAACATTCTTCTGAAATTCAATAGGATTGCCAATACCATACAAACAAGACACTGAAGCCACAACAATTACATCACGACGACCAGAAAGCAGGGAAGAGGTTGTACTCAACCTCATTTTTTCAATCTCTTCATTTATTGACAAATCTTTCTCAATATAAACTCCAGAAACTGGGATATATGCTTCAGGCTGGTAATAATCATAGTATGATACAAAATATTCTACAGCATTTTTTGGAAAGAATTGCTTGAATTCTGAATACAATTGGGCAGCCAGAGTTTTGTTATGTGCCAAAACCAATGTTGGTCTTTCCACTTCTTGTATAACATTGGCTACTGTAAACGTTTTTCCAGAACCAGTTACACCAAGTAAAGTTTGATATTTTTCATCAGAATTAATACCGTTCACCAGCTGTTGAATAGCTTCAGGCTGATCACCTGTAGGTTTAAAATCTGATTCTAATTTGAATTTCATCAATTATCTTTTTAAAGCAAAATGTCCTCTATATTCTTTTCCATCAGGAAATAAAACAACATACCAATAATCATCTGTTGGTAATAAATCCCCATTAAATGTTCCATTCCATCCATCACCAGATGATCTTATTTCTTTTAGTAATTTACCAAATCGATCATAAATATTTACAACAAGATTGGAATTAAATTGAGTATTTGCTCCAAGTGGTTGCCAAGTGTCTTGATAAGAGTCTCCATTAGGTGTGAAGAATTTTGGAAAGTCAAGAACTGGGAATGTTTCCTCAACACTACCACAATTGTTCTTATCTCTTATATAAACTGTATGAAATCCTCCCACAACATTTGTAAAGGTGTTATTTTCTTGATAGAGACCATGATCTAATGAAAACTCATAATCTCCTTCTCCTGATACTGTTATAATGACAGAGTTATTTTGAAACATTTGTTGAACATCGATATTAGTAATCGTAGCAATGTTTGAAAGTAAAACGTTAATTTCACGACTAGCAGAACACCCATTAGGATGTGTAGCTATAACCTTATATGTACCAGTTTCATTTACTGAAATGCTAGAAGTAGTTTCATTTAACAGCTGATTATCCAAAAACCATTGATAAGAATAGTTATTAGGAGAATCGTTCAAAACTCCTGCATCTAATATAAGTAGGTTCTGTGAGTTATTAATACAATATGATATATTTTCATTGTCCATAATTTGAAAGCTATTATTTACATTTAAATTTATTGTTGTAAATAACTCACAGAAAGTAATTTGTGCTTTTACATAAATTACTTGTGAAAACGCTGATGTATTAATATATGAATCACTTAATTGATTGGTATGGTTTGCTGCATCTTGATAAGTACTATAAAATGTGATTTCAGCACCTTGTGATACTTCAGGTTCAATTAGAGTTCTTAATTCATCTAAGTCAAACGTAGTAAACCCATCATTATCTTCATCACAAGCTTCAAAAGTTGTTATATTAGAACTTGTATAGTTTGCTTGTAGTGTTAAAGGTTCAACTGCATAACAACCATATTCATTTTCAAGTCTTGCAAACACGACCTGCATTGGAATTGTATTAATAAAGCTATTAGGATTTGGAATTGGGTTTATATTTTGAATGGCATCATCTTCTGTTAAATAAAAATCTATAACAGGCAAAGTAGGGTATCCTGAAGTTGTAAAAAATGGGTCGGCCAAATGAAGATCGAAAAAGGTAATTCCATCATTGTCATTATCACATAGACTTAAATAATTTGGATTAGTGTATAAGTTTTCAGCATATTCAATTGTTATTTCTCCATTGGCAATACAATTATTTTGTAAGGTAATTTCAACACTATAAACACCAGGTGCTGTAACAGCATATGTAGCATTTGTTTCTCCTGTTAGCAGCACATTATCCTTAAACCATTGGTATGTATTGTTTCCTTGCATTGTAGCGTCAAGTGTAAGTGTCTCACTGTCACACAACGGATTATTTGTTACAAACAATCGGTTTTCACCTAAATCTTTTCCTAAAGAAAAACTTCCGCCTTCAAGAAAAACAGCCGAATCGTAACGATAATTTTCTTCGTCTGCAATTACGAGTTTAACATGGTACGTCTCATTAGGAATTACATTGTATGTTGCTGTTAAAACCGCTGTTTGGCCATTAAAATTTATAGGTGCATTAGTACCATTCCAACTTCCAAAATATTGTTCGTTTTGCGCAGTACATCCGTTTGGAATGTCTGGATGAACAGTAGTTACTTTAACAGGTACAGGAGGTTGTGTATTTGGAATAACTGCAATATTAGTATATCCCTGGTCATTTACATGCTTAATTAAAAAAGCAAAAGAATCTGAATATTGGCAGGTGTTCGGATTATTTTCCTGATACTCTTCTGAAGCAAATATATATCTAAAATTAATTTGGTCTGCAATAGTTGAAAACTCAAATTCTAAAATGGTTGCATTATGTGTATTGGTTTCATTTAGAATGGTTTCTAAATCATTGTCTCCATTCCAATTTGGTGCATCATCATCACTCAATGAAATGTTTGGACCTTCTACATTTTGCAAACGTCCTGTACTTAAAACCACACCGTTTTGAAAAGGAAATGTACTACCTGAAGCATCAAAATAACCATAACTTTCATCTGTGCCATTAAAATTTCCACCCAAAACATTTGTAAAAGTGGAATTAGGGACACAATTACTATTTAGTAATACAAGCTCAATGAGTTCTTGAGGAGTATAAGTTTGACTATCAACCGAAACATATTGAGAATAACAAAGCGATGATAATAAAAGTGATATAATTAAAAAGAGTTGCTTCATTTATCTTTATTGGAAAGCAAAGATAAATAATATAGTATTTTATTGACTCAATTTTGAATGTTTTAACGCTTCAGGGCAAAGTGTCCTTTAACGTCAAATTCTGATGTGCCTCTTTTAACTTGTGCTACAAACCAATAATCATCTGAAGGCATGTATTCTCCATTAAACATTCCGTTCCAACCTTCTGAAGTGTGCGTTAGGGTTTTAAGTAGTTTTCCATATCTGTCATAAATGTAAACCATTGTGCCAGGTAACTGGTCTATACCTACAATGTGCCAACTATCAAAATAGCCATCATTATTTGGTGTCACGAATTTTGGAGCATCTATAACAACTACTTCTTGAGAAACATCT
>Ga0102947_1000450_pt1 | contig 14797 bp, 8 predicted proteins | sample SalPon2A_A_D2_MG_FD_78210 | JGI IMG/M metagenome (GOLD analysis project Ga0102947, IMG submission 78210) | Soil microbial communities from South San Francisco under conditions of wetland restoration - Salt Pond MetaG R2A_A_D2_MG | ecosystem: Environmental > Terrestrial > Soil > Wetlands | place... | reverse complement strand
CCCCGGCCATCAGCTCCAGCACCTCGTCCTCCCGCCCGGTCAGCGCCATCGGGTCGGAGCCGCCGGTTTCAGAGTCGCCGGCTCGGGATGAGCTGGCCCGGCCCGCCCCGGGGCGCTGCGCCGCAGGGCCCGCCGCCTCATCCCCGTCCTCCCCCCGGCCACCCCCGGCCAGCCGCTTCAGCGCGGCGTGGGCGAGCTCCGGCGGCAGGGCCGGGGTGCCGCTCAGCAGGCCGTCGAGCATGGCGAAGAAGCGGTCCGGTGCCAGGTTCTTGAGCAGGTAGCCCCGGGCGCCGGCCTCCAGCGCCTCCAGCAGGTGGGCGTCGTCGGCGAAGCCGGTGAGCATCACGACCTGGGCCTCGGGCCGGTGGTCGAGGATCCGGCGCATCGCCTCCAGGCCGTCGAGATCCGGCATTTCGAGGTCCATGAGGACGATTTCCGGGGCCGTCCGCTCCGCCTCCGCCACCGCCTCCCGGCCAGTGCCCGCCTCCGCCACCACGGTAAAACCCCTGGCCTCCAGGAGGGCCTTGAGACTGCGACGAAACAGGACGTGATCGTCAGCAATAAGTAGACGCATAAGTGAGTATCGAGGAAATTCTATCCCATCGAGAACCCGCCGACTCCGAAACGACCGCCCCAGGGCACCTGTCCGAAGGGTCAGGCCCCGCCTTGCCGCCTCCAGCGTCCCCCGGGAGCCCGCCTGTCCTTTCGGACGTTCCGTGAATCTCCAAGTTACGGTTGACTGACGGCCGATCACCCAAATCGCCAGTAGGTCGCGAACTCGGAACCTGATAGGAGACCGGACGTGAATGCCCTAGCCATCAAACGGCTGCCCCTCTGCTTGCTCTTGACCCTCACCCTGCTCATCGCGGTCGCGACGCTGCCGGCGGAGGCCCAGGAAGCCTCCTGCCAGCGCACCCTGACCGCCGACGTCGTGGCCCTGGACCAGCCGTTCTTCTGGAACCGGCTGGGCGCCGCCCAGCCCCAGGGCCAGATCTACGCCCTGAAACGGGACGTGGTGGGCTCCAACGGCGGCCAGGCGGGCCCCGGCAACGCCGTCCTCCGCGACGGCAAGCGCCCCCGCCCCCTGGTTCTGCGCATGAACGTCGGCGACTGCCTGGAAATCACCTTCACCAACTGGCTGTCCCCCAACCCCAGCGACGCCGACGTCGATAACCCGCCGGATGGCGAGAACGACCAGCCGGTGACCCGGGAGGCGTCGATCCACGTCGTCGGCATGCAACTCCAGACCATCGCCGACGACGGCTCCTGGGTGGGCAAGAACCCGGGCAACCTGGGTAGCCTGGTGGGCCCCGGCGGCAGCACCCAATACCGCATCTTCGCCCAGCGCGAGGGCACCCACCTGCTGCACTCGGCGGCGGCCATGACCGGCGGCCCCCAGGCCGACAACGGCACCACTTCCACCGGCCTGTTCGGCGCCGTCAACGTCGAGCCGGCGGGCTCGGTCTGGTACCGCAGCCAGCTCACCGAGCAGGAGTTCTCCTGGGCCACCACCGACTCCACCACCTGGCCCATGCCCGACGCCAGCGTCTACACCGGCGGCGCCGCCCACGGCTTCCCGGTGGTCGACTACAACGCCGTCTACCCCACCACCGCCGACCCGCTGCTGGTCGGGTTGCCGATCCTCACCATCCTGAACGGCACCGAGATCGTCCACTCCGACCTCAACGCCATCATCTCCGGCGGCTCCTACGACCCCATCGGCGTCTACCCGAACCGCGACGAGCCGTTCCGCGAGTTCACCATCATCTTCCACGACGAGATCGGAGCGGTGCAGGCCTTCCCCCACTTCTACGACTGCGAGGAGGAGCCGGACAGCAAACTCGCCGAGGCCGACTGCGCCAACGGCGGCCTGGCCCACACCCTGCACAGCGTCCGCGACGCCTTCGCCATCAACTACGGCACCGGCGGCATCGGCTCCGAGATCCTGGCCAACCGGCTGGAGGTGGGCCCGATGCACGAGTGCGTCAACTGCCTCTACGAGGAGTTCTTCCTCTCCTCCTGGGCGGTGGGCGACCCGGCCATGGTGGTGGACGTGCCGGCCAACGCGCCGTGCACCAAGAAGGAGATCACCAGCGGCGCCCTGGACCCCAGCGACCCGGACTTCTGCCTGCCCACCCCGGGCCCCAAGGCGACCAAGGCGTTCTACCCGGACGACCCGTCCAACGTCTACCACTCCTACCTCAACGACCACGTCAAGTTCCGCAACCTGCTGGCGGGCTCCGACGACCACCACATCTTCCACCTCCACGCCCACCAGTGGCTGCACACCCCCGACGGCGACAAGTCCACCTATCTCGACAGCCAGGCCATCGGCCAGGGCACCGCCTTCACCTACGAGATCGCCCACGAGGGCTCGGGGAACCGCAACAAGACCCCCGGCGACTCCATCTTCCACTGCCACTTCTATCCCCACTTCGCCCAGGGCATGTGGTCCATGTGGCGGGTCCACGACGTGCTGGAGATCGGCACGCCGCTGGACAAATACGGCCGCCCCACCACCCAGGCCCGGGCGCTCCCCGACGGCGAGATCCCCCGCGGCACGCCGATCCCCGCCCTGGTGCCGCTGCCGGGTGAGCCGATGCCGCCGCCCCCCAGCGTCCAGGTGACCATCGCCAACGGCCAGGTGGTGCTGCCCAACGGCGCCGCGGGCAACCCCGGCTACCCGTTCTACATCCCCGCCCAGGCGGGCCAGCGGGTGCCGGCACCGCCGCTGGACATCTACCACGACGGCAACGTCTTCCACGACGGCGGCCTGCCCCGCCACCTGATCTTCGCCGGGGCCTACAACGAGCTCCACACCCGCCTGGACTTCTCCAAGGACGTCTTCCTGGCCAAGGCCTACGAGCTCGACCACTTCGGCGAGTTCTGGGAGCGCCAGGCCATGGACTTCCACGCCGACCGCTTCGACGGCACCCAGGACGGCTTCGTCACCACCTACCATCCGGACGGCCTGACCCAGAGCGAATTCGAGCTCAACGGCCAGGACGAGGTGGAGGGGGCGCCCTACGCCGACCCCTGCTATCGGCCCGCGGAGACCGGCTACCCCAACGCCAAGCGGTTCCTGACCTACAAGGCGGCCAACATCGAGATGGACGTCGTCTTCAACAAGAAGGGGTGGCACTTCCCGCAGCAGCGCTTCCTGTCGCTGTGGGAGGACGTCGATGACTACTTCGATTCCGGCAAGCCGCCGGAGCCGCTGTTCATCCGCGCCAACACCTACGACTGCGTCGAGTACCTGCACACCAACCTGGTGCCCAAGGAGTACGAGCTGGACGACTTCCAGGTGCGCACCCCCACCGACATCCTGGGCCAGCACATCCACCTGGTGAAGTTCGACGTCACCTCGTCCGACGGCGGCGCCAACGGCTTCAACTACGAGGACGGCACCCTCTCCCCGGAGGAGGTGCGCCACGTCATCGACTCCATCAACGCCGCCGGTGGGCTCTACGCGAGCAAGACCAGCGACGAGCAGCACACCCTGACCGCCCAACCCCACCCCCACCCCTACTTCGCCGCCAACCCGGACTGGCTCGGCGCCCAGACCACGGTGCAGCGCTGGTACGTCGATGACGTCCTCAACAACTACAACGCCGACCGCACCCTGCGCACCGTCTTCACCCACGACCACTTCGGGCCCTCGACCCACCAGCAGGTGGGCCTCTACGCCGGCCTGGTGACGGAGAGGGAGGGCTCCCTGTGGCTGTCCGCCATCGACGAGTCCCCCCTGGGGACGCGCCACGACGGCGGCCCGACGAGCTGGCAGGCGATCATCGACGGGCCGGAGACGTTCCGCGAGTTCGTCCTCGAGTTCGGCGACTTCCAGCACGCCTACACCGCGGACAACGTCGGCTACCCGGATCCCGCCGCGGCCATCAACCCGCCGGGGCGCCACGAGGAGTGGAACCAGTTGGCCAGCAAGCCGTGGATCTACGAGAAACCGGCCGTCGCCAACAACCGCTGCCCCGACGGCGCCACGCCGCCCTGCCCGGAGGCGGTGTCGGCCGAGGACCCCGGGACCATGGTGGTCAACTACCGCAACGAGCCCATCGCCCTGCGCGTCAAGGACGCCAGCACCAACGCCCAGGCCAGCGGCACCAAGGGCGACCTCTCCTGGGCGTTCAATTCCATCATCCGGGACGACACCGACCTGAACGTCGTCGAGCCCAACTACGCCTACTCGATCAACGGCCAGATCCTCAACAACGTCCGCAAGACCGACCCCTACACGCCGATCATGCAGGCCTACGAGGACGACGAGATCCGCATCCGGGTCCTCGTCGGCGCCCACGAGGAGGAGCACAACTTCAGCCTCCACGGCAGCCGCTGGCTGTTCGAGCCGGAGGAGCCCGACTCGGGCTACAAAGCGAGCCAGATGATGGGCATCTCCGAGTTCTACGACTTCCGGATCCCGCGCCTCGACAGTGACGACCTCAACCTGGCCCGAGACATCGCCCGCGGCCGGCAGGTGGACTTCCTGTACAAGGCGGGCTCCTCGGCGGAAGACCTGTGGAACGGCATCTGGGGCCTGATCCGGGTCAGCCGTGGTCAGCGCGACGGCGTCGCCACGACATCCAACAACCGTGACGCCAAGACCGCCGACGCCACCCTGCTGGAGGCCGAGGCGACGGCCAAGAGCGCCTGCCCCTCCGGCGCCGACCTGCGCCCCTACAACGTCTTCGCCATCTCGGTGGCCGACTCGGTGCCCGGCGGGCAGATCGACTACAACGACCGCCCGGGGCTCAAAGGCTACCCGCTGAACGACCCCACCGGCATCATGTTCGTGCGCCAGGGGGACCTCCAGTACTCGGCCACGATGATGGAGACCTACGGCAGCCAGCGCTGCGCGGTGGAGCTCAAGCCCACCGCCCCGGTGGAGCCGCTGATCCTCCGCGCCGAGGCCGGGGAGTGCATCCAGGTGAAGCTGACCAACTGCGTCATGAACGTCCAGGACGCCCTCGGCTACAGCCTGCTGCCCAACGTCGTCGACCGGTTCAACCAGAACCAGGTGGCGCCGTCGGAGAACGTCGGCCTCCACGCCCAGCTCGTCACCTACAACATGCTTGACAGTGACGGCATGAACGTCGGCGCCAACCCGATCCAGACGGTGGCCCCCAACGGCTTCCGCACCTACACCTGGTACGCCGGCATCATCGAGCAGACCCCCTTCGGTCCGATCACCTCGCCAGTGGAGTTCGGCTCCATCCCGCTGTTTTCCTCCGACCCCATCAAGCACACCAACAAGGGTGCGGTGGGGGCGCTGATCATCGAGCCCCAGGCGTCGGACTGGATCGAGTACCCCGACTCCCGGGCCAAAGCGCGGATCCTGCCGGAGCCCGGCAACACCGCCTTCAAGGAGTTCCGGGAGTATGTCCTGGTCTTCCAGAACGACATCAACCTGCAGTACGGCGACGGCACCCCGATCCGCCCCCTGGAGGTCAGCGAGGACCCGGCGGAGACCGGCCAGTCGGCGGTCAACTACCGCACCGAGCCGGTGTGGTTCCGCGAGCAGAAGGATCCGGAGACGCTGTTCAACATCAACCTCCGGGACACCTTCGCCAACCAGCAGGTGCCCGCCGACCCCAACGAGCCGCTGCTCAGCCAGCGCGACCCCAAGACGCCGGTGTTCCACGCCGTCAAGGGGGATCCGGTGCGCTTCCGGGTGATCCACCCCGGCGGCGACTCCCAGGTCCACACCTGGGGCGTCCACGGCCACATCTTCGAGGAGACGCCCTACACCAACAACTCCAAGGTCATCGGCTCCAACCCGGCCAGCGAGTGGAAGGGCGCGGAGTACGGCCACGGCCCGACCAACGCCTTCGACGCCCTGCTCAAGAACGGCGCCGGCGGCGAGTTCCAGGCCAGCGGCGACTTCATGTGGAGAGACCACGTCCAGTGGTACCTGGCGGGCGGGATCTGGGGCATCTTCCGGGTCCACGACTCGCTCTCCGGCCTGGAGGACTACGAGCCCGCCTGGCCTGCGTCGCCGGAGCCCGACCCGGGCGGCGGGACCGTGTTCGAGATGTCCACGGCTGACGGGATGACCTCGGTTTCCCAATCCGACGCCGATAGCGGTGAGGCGGCGCCCCAAGGGGCGGAGCTGGCCGGGTCCGTGGGGGACCGGTGACCCGCCGCAGCGCAACCGGGGGGCACCGGGCCGGCGGCGCCGGCCCGGCCGCCACCCTCCTCCTCGCCGTCGCCCTGCTGGCCGCCGGCTGGGCCGGCCCCGAAGCCGAGGCGGCGGTGCCCGGGAAGGCGTCCGAGTCGGCGCCCGAGTCGGTGCAGGAGACGCAGGCCGAGGCTGGCGCCGCGGCCTCCTCCTCCGCCGCCCCCTTCCGCGAGACGCTGACCCACCAGGGCATCGGCGTCGAGGTCTCCATCGAGCCGCTGAACGGGTCCGACGTGCTGCGCCAGGGGGACCACGCCCGGGTGCGCATCCGGGTCGAGGACACCAACACCGGCAAGCCGCTGTCGGCCCTCTACCCCGCCGCCTGGATGGACCGCCTGCCCGCTGGCGGCGACGTCGATGAGGACCCCTGCCGCAGCAAGGTGGAGGGTTTCCTCGGCGGCTCGCTGCTCAGCCAGCCGGAGGTGGATCTCAACGCCTTCTACGTCCTCGCCCTCAATGAGGAGGCGTCGTTCAGCGTCGTCGATCCGCTGTTCGGCTTCGGCGGCTCCAGGTTGCTGGCCATGCCGCCGCTGAAGGCGCCGGGGCAGGACTGGGCGCTGACCGAGGACCAGCAGCGCCTGTTCATCGCCATCCCGACGGTCGATGAGGTGGCGGTGGCCGACACCCTGAGCTGGAGGGTGGAGACCTACACCGAGGTGGGCCCCGGCCCCCACCGCCTGGCGCTGCAACCCGACGGCGCCTTCCTGTGGGTGGCCTTCGATGGCGTCGGTGAGGACGGCGAGGGCCAGTCCGGCGTCTCGGTGGTCGGCACCACGGCGATGAAGGAGCTCGCCCGGGTCGCCACCGGCGCCGGCGCCCACGACCTCGCCTTCTCCGACGACAACCGCTTCGCCTACGTCGCCAACCGCGACGCCGGCACCGTGTCGGTGATCGACATCGCCCGCCGCGAGAAGGTGGCGGACGTCGCCACCGGCCCCCGCCCCACCTCCCTGGCCTGGTCCGACGCCGCCCGCGCCCTCTACGTCACCGACGCCGTGGCCGGCACGGTGACCGCCGTCGGCGGCGCCGACCACCGGGTGCTGGCGCGGATGGAGGCGGAGCCCGGTCTGGGCCAGATCCGCTTCGCCCCGGGTCACCGCTACGCCCTGGCCCTGGTCCCCACCTCAAATTCCGTCTACGTCATCGACGCCGCCGCCAACCGCATCATCCAGCACGGCGAGGTGGAGGAAGGACCCGACCAGGTGGCGTTTTCCGACGAGCTGGCCTACGTCCGCCACCAGCGCAGCGAGATCATGCTGACCATCCCGCTGGACTCCATCGGCGCCGAGGGGGAGCCGATCCAGGTCATCGACTTCCCCGGCGGCACCCACCCGCCCGGCGCCGGCATGGGCACCCCCGCCGCCGGCATGGTGCAGGCGCCGGGGGCGCCGGCCATGCTCATCGCCAACGGCACCGACGACGCCATCTACTTCTACAAGGAGGGGATGGCGGCGCCCATGGGCCACTTCAAGAACTACGGCCGCAGCCCGCGGGCGGTCGAGGTGGTGGACCGCAGCCTGCAGGAGGTGGAGCCCGGCGTCTACGAGACCGGGGTGCGCCTGCGCCGCCCCGGCGACTACGACCTGGCCTTCTTCCTCGACACGCCGCGCATGGTCCACTGCTTCCCCCTGCGGGTCGAGGCCGACCCGGAGTTGCAGGGCAAGGCCGGCCCACGGCTCGCCATCCGCGCCGTCGATGCCCCCACCGAACTGGTGGTGGGGGAAACCACCCGCCTCCTCTACCGCGCCTACGACCGCGCCAGCGGCGAGCCCTTCACCGGCCTGGCCGACTTGCAGGTGCTCACCGTCCTGGCGCCGGGGACCTGGCACCAGCGGCGGCCCGCCGAAGAGGTGGACGACGGCCTCTACGCCTACGACTTCACCCCGCAGCGGGCCGGCATCTACTACGTCTACACCGGCGCCGCCAGCCAGGGCTCCGGCTTCAACCGCAACCCGTTCAAGATCTACCGCGCCACCGGAGCCGCATCGACGGTGGTCGCCACGTCCCCCACCCCAGCCGCCGAGGAGGCCTCCCAGTGAGCCACACCCACCCCCACCCGCCCCCCAAGTTCCCACTTCCCCTGCCGGCCCTCGTCTTGGCGCTGCTGTTGATCGCCGTGCCCGCCGCCGCCCAGCACGGCGGTCACGGGGCGGGCCACGGAGAAGGGCACGACGCCGCCGGCCACGGCGACGACCACGCCGCCCACCGCGCCATGCTGGAAGACGGCGCTGGCACCCGGGCCGAAGCTGTGTCCCACTTCGACATCCCCGACCTGCCGGTGCGCAACCAGGACGGCGAGGAGCTGCACTTCTACAGCGACCTGGTGGAGGGCCGCACCGTGGCGGTGAACTTCATCTTCACCACCTGCACCACCATCTGCCCCCCCATGGGCGCCAACTTCGGCCGCCTCCAGGACGAGCTGGGGGAGCGGCTGGGGGAGGATGTCCACCTGATCTCGGTCTCCGTCGATCCGGTGACCGACACGCCGCCGCGGCTCAAGGCGTGGGCCGCCAAGTTCGGCGCCCGGGACGGCTGGACCCTGGTCACCGGCCGGCGCGGCGAGATCGAAGACCTGCTGAAGGCGCTGGAGGTGTTCAACGCCGACATCCGGGAGCACTCGCCGGTGGTCCTCATCGGCGATGACGAGAGAGGGGAATGGACCCGGGCCTACGGGCTGGCGGGCCCCGCCGAGCTGGCGACCATCGTCGATCGGGTGCAGGGCAAGGGCGACGCGGGCCATGCCGGCCACCAAGATCACTCCGCCCACCAGGGCCACGGCCAGGGGGAGCGGTGAGACCCCGACGCCGCGGCGGCGCCGCCCTCGCCGCCCTCACCGCCGCGCTCACCGCCGCGCTGCTGCTGGCGGCCCCCGCCGCGGCGCAGCGCACGCCGGAGAGCGTCGACGCGGCCCGGGGCTACTTCACCGACGTCGAGCTGGTGGACCAACACGGCGAGACCCAGCGCCTGTACAGCGACCTGATGCAGGGCAAGGTGGTGGTCATCACCTCCATGTTCACCACCTGCGCCGCCGTCTGCCCGGTGCTCACCCAGAAGATGGAGCGCCTGCAACGGGCCGCCGGCGACCGGCTGGGGGAGGACGTTCACCTCCTCTCCATCAGCGTCGATCCGGAGGTTGACACCCCGGCCAAGCTGCGCGCTTACGCCGAGCGCTTCGACGCTGGCGAGGGCTGGTACTTCCTCACCGGCGCGGCGGAGAACGTCGGCACCGCCCTGGCCAAGCTGGGCTACGCCGTGGAGGACAAGGACGCCCACTCCACCGTCATCCTGATGGGCAACGAGCAGACCGGCCTGTGGAAGAAGACCAACGGCATGTCCTCCGCCGACGCCCTGGTGGAGATCTTCCGAGGCGTCCTGGCCGACGGCGAGGCGGGCGGCGAGGCCGGCGGCGAGGCCGGCTCCAGCGCCGGCGGCGACGCCCGCGGCCGCCGTTGAGACGGCCCACCGCGGCGGCCGCCGCCATCTCCGCGCCCCTCCGCCACACGCTCCTCCTCCTCGCGCTCCTCTGCGCCGCCCTGCCCGTCTCCGCCCGGGCGGCGGCCGGCGGGGCGGGCCTCAGCGACGCCGAGGCCCGGGGCAAGCGGATCTACCTCAGCGGCGAGAGCCCCTCCGGCGGCGAGGTCACCGCCCTGATGGGGGACGGCGGCATCGAGGTCCCGGCCACCGCCCTGCCCTGCGCCAGTTGTCACGGCCACGATGGCCGCGGCCGCCCGGAAGGCGGGGTCGAGCCCTCCGATCTCACCTGGGAGGCGCTGACCCGCCCCTACACCATCACCACCCTCAACGGCCGCCGCCGGGGACCCTACACGCCCCGCCTGCTGACCCGGGCCATCGGCCTCGGCATCGACGCCTCCGGCAACGAGCTGGACACGGTGATGCCGCGCTACCGCATGTCCCACGCCGACTCGGCCGACCTGGTGGCCTTCCTGCGCAAGCTGGGGCTGGACCCGGACCCGGGGGTCGATGAGGCGACCCTGGACGTCGGCGTGCTCCTGCCCCCCCGGGAGCTGCCCGGGGCGGCGGCGACGGCGGCCGCCGTGGGCCGGGTCACCGACGCCTACAGCCGCCGGGTCAACCGCGACGGCGGCGTCTACGAGCGCCAGCTCCGCCTGCACTACGAGGTGCTGCCAGCGGACCCGGCGCAGCGGCCCGCGGCGCTGCGGCGTTTCGTCACCGAAACCCCCGTCTTCGCCCTGGTGGCCTCCTACACCGCCGGTGCCGACCGGGCCCTGGCCGACGCCGCCGAGGCGCTGGAGCTGCCCCTGGTGGGCCCTCTGGGCCTCCATCCCGACGAGTCGTTCCCCCTCAACCGCCAGGTCTTCCACCTCGACGGCGGCCTGCCGGCCCAGGTCCGGGCGCTGGCCGCCACGGCGCGGGCCCGGGCCGCAGAGGGCGCTGCACCGACCTACGCGGTGGTGGCCCCCCCGGACGGCCCCCTCGCCGGCCTCGCGGAGATGGCGGCGCGGCAGCTCGACAAGGCCCGCGGCGAGGTGACCCGGCTCCCCTACCCCGCCACCCGGAGCACCGACGCCGAGAGCCGCGACGCCGAAAGCAAGGCCACCGGCAGGGCGCAGGCCGCCACCGACCTCGCCCGCGGCCTCCACGCCGCCGCGGTGGGGGAGATCCTGCTCCTCCTCCCGGGCGACGACGCCGCCGCCGTCCTCGTCGCCCTGCGCGACCTCATCCACCCCGGCTGGGCCCCCGCCGTCGGCATCCCCGGCGGCCTGGCGAGCCGCCTGCCGCTGGAAGCGGGTAAGCCGCTCCCCGGCCGCCTGTTCCTGGCCTACAACAGCCTCCCCGGTGACGTCACCCCGGCTGGGCTGGAACGCCTCGGGGAGCGGCTGGGGGAGGACCTGACGGCCCGGGACCCGCGCCAGGTCCACGCCTTCCTGGCCATGGACACCCTGGTCCAGGGCTTGGAGGAGAGCGGCCGGGATCTCACCCGGGAGGTCCTGATCACCAGCCTGGAGCGGGTGCGGAACCGCCCCACCGGCCTCAGCCGCCCCCTCTCCTTCGGCCCCAACCGGCGGGTCGGGGTGCGCGGGGCCTACGTGGTGGAACTCGACCCGGCCGGGGTCGGCGAGCCCCTGGCCGCGGAGTGGGTTGAGCCTTAGTTAGCGGTTCACAGCCGGCTGGCCAAAGAAAAAGGCGGCGGGCGCTGTCCGCGCCCCGCCGCCTTTTTCCGTGCTTCTGTGTCCGTACTGCTGTGTTGCGTACACTGCTGTGTTGCGTACTTCTGGGAGGTCAGTCCTCCACCCGCTCCTTGAGGCCAGCGCCGGCGCGGAAGTGGGCGTACTTCTTCGCCGGGATCTGGATGGTCTCGCCGGTGGCGGGGTTGCGGCCGGTGCGGGCGGCACGGCTGCGGGTCTCGAAGGTGCCGAAACCGGTGATGGTCACCTTGTGGCCGGCGTCCAGCTCGATGGCGATGATGCCCTCGCCCGGGTCGGTGCCGAAGATGGTGTTCAGGATGTCGCTCGCCTTCGATTCGGACACGTCTTCCAGCTTCGCGAGTTTCTTGGCCATTTCAGTTTTGTTCATGTGCTCACTCCTTGATGTTCATTGGGGTTTGCGTAGGTTTCGAAAGTCGCTCCGGGTTTCCCGCGTAGCGACGGATCGGAAAACTTCAGTCGCGGGTTGCCGCGATGCTAGCACGCTGCAATCCTCAGTCCAGGAAGGTCTCCCGCCTCAGTCCAGGTCGATTCCCGGCCCGTTGCCTGGCGCGAACCCGGACGCCCTGCTTAGCGACGGCTACCTCGGAATGAATTTGCATATCGTAAATACTCGATGTAGCCTTGAGGTCAGCAGCCGCATCCCGGTCCAGCCGGTGGTGCCCATAGCGATACAGAGCGTTGTGGGGCCCGCGTCGAGCGGGTCGCGGAGCACGACCCTCATCCATTGATTCCTTGGAGAACCTACCCGATGAAAAACGACACCCTCAGCGCGTGGAAGTGTCTCGTAGCGGTCCTGGCCCTGGCGGCTCTGATCGCTCTCCCCTTCGCCCCCCAGGCCATCGCCGACGGCCCCGGAGACCAGATCACCGACGCCTCCCACAACCCGGGGAACCACGGCAACAACGGCGGTGACGACGACAGCGACAGCGACGACGACAGCGACGACGACAGCGATGGCAAGGGCCCCGGCGGCAACGGCGCCCCCGGCAAGGCCGGCTCCCTGATCAAGTGGGACCAGCGCACCTTCACCGTCTTCGAGCCCAACGGCGACGCCACCCTCAGCGTCGAGCGCGCCAAGGGGGACGACGGCGAGGTGGTGGTCGATTACTGGACCGAGGACGGCTCCGCCACCGATGGCGAGGACTACACCGGCATCTCCGGCACCCTGACCTGGCCCGACGGCAACGACGACCGCCAGGTGCTGACCCTGCCGATCCTCGACGACGACGAGTTCGAGGTGCGGGAGACCGTGGAGCTCTACCTGGAGGTGGTCTCCGGCGACGCCCAGCTCCACCCGGGCCACGGCTTCGCCATCCTGCAGATCATCGACGCCTCCGACGACAACAAGGACGGCGAGGACGACGACCCCACCGACCCGGGTGAGGTCGAGTTCGACGACGCCGTCTTCCAGGTGCTGGAGGACGGCCTGGAGGCCGAGATCACCGTCAAGCGCAAGGGCGGCAGCTTCGGCGCCGTCTCCGTTGACTACTCCACCGCCGACGGCAGCGCCGTCGATGGCGAGGACTACGAAGCCACCGCCGGCACCCTCTCCTGGGCCGACGGTGAGGACGGCAAGCAGACCTTCCTCATCCCGGTGTTCGAGGACGACCTCGAGGAGGGCAACGAGAACGTCCTGCTGGAGCTCGCCAACCCCACCGGTGATCTCGAGATCTCCGAGGACGAAGGCGCCGCCGAGCTGCACATCCTCGACAACGACGGCGACACCTCCGCCTGCGCCAGCGACGACGACACCATGTGCCTGGCGGGCGACCGCTTCATGATCGAGGTCGACTGGCGCGCCAACGGCAAGTCCGGCTTCGGCACCGTCGAGGAGATCTCCGACGACTCCGGCCTGGTGTGGTTCTTCCGCAAGGGCAACAAGGAGCTGTTGATCAAGGTGCTGGACGCCTGCGACACCTTCGAGGCCTACTGGGTCTTCTTCGCCGCCACCACCAACGTCGACTTCACCGTCAAGGTGACCGACACGGAGACCGGCCTGGTGAAGGAGTACAGCAACACTGGTGGCAACGCCGCCGACCCGGTGCAGGACACCTTCACCTTCGAGTGCTCCGCCTGAGCTAGCCCGAGCTAGCCCAGACAGGCAGCAGACCGGGCACCAGCGCCGGTCATGAATCCCGGCCCGGCGAGCCCCTCTCCCCGAGGGCACCTCGCCGGGCCGTTTTGCGTCCGGCCGAGGCAATTCAGCCCGCCAGCACAGTCTTGTAGTCGCCCCTGGTATTGTGCTGAAGCCATGAATCGAACCCTATTGCAGATCCCGACCGTGCTCCTCGCCGCCGCCCTCGTCACCGCCTGCACCAGCAGCGGGCCGGCGGCGGCACCCGCCGCTCCCGACACCCCCGTGGAGACCGCCACCATGACGGCCACCGACGCCGCCACGCCGGACGCCTCGGCGGTCTCCGCAGCCCTCGCCGCGGCGGCCGACGGCGCGCCGTACCACCTCATCGTCCACTGCGCCGACGAGGCGGGCATCCGCGCCTTCGAGCTCTTCCCCGACGGGGTCGCCATCTGGCGCAGCGCCTCCCAGATCCAGGTCCCGGAGACCGTGCAGCGCTCCCTGATCCACCTGCTCCAGTCCGGCGACTTCGCCAACTTCCGGGCGAACTACGGTGGCAAGCAGGACAGCGGCAAAGCCGAGCCCGCACCGGCCAAGGCCGGGAAAGCCCCCCTCACCATCCGCTGCCGCATCACCTTCGACGGCCAGGGCCTGACCAAGACCTCGATCCAGGATCTCTACGGCCACCAGTTCGCCGGCATCCTGGAGCTCTCCGACAGCCTCCTGGACCAGGTCGAGCCGCTGGCCGCCGACGCCATCAGCGCCCGGGACCTCGATGACGGGTTGGCCAAGCTCGCCGCCGGCGAGCTGTCCCCCCAGGTCTTCGCGCTACGCCTGGTGGCGCTGCCCGGGGCCGGTAGCGACGAGGCCGGCTTCATCCTCCGGGTCGAGAACGGCAACCTCTCCCGCCGCCCCTACGCCCCCGGCCGCCAACTCGGCGACGCCGGCAGTGAGCCGGTGACCCGGGCGGACCTGGAGCGCATGATCGCGGCGGTCCAGGAGGCCGACTTCACCAGCCTGCCCACCAACGTCTACGCCGACGATCAACTGGAGGTCGAGGTCCGGGTCCTGGACCACCACAAGGCCGTCCTCGCCCGCCCCTTCACCAGCCTGCAGGGGAAGGACGGGGGAGACGCCGGCGAGCGGCTGGCGGCGCTGGTGGAGCTGCTCAGCTCCATCGACGCCGGCTGAGCCAGACTCAAGCCGCCCCTGAGCCAACCCTGAGCCGCGGTCACCCCGCGGCTGCCCCCCCCCCCCCCCCCCCCCCCCCCCCGGCCCCCCCCCCCCCCCAACCCCACAAAAGAGCCCCCGAAGAACCCGGCCCCCCCCGTTCTGTCCACCCCTGCT
>Ga0102947_1000448_pt1 | contig 14826 bp, 16 predicted proteins | sample SalPon2A_A_D2_MG_FD_78210 | JGI IMG/M metagenome (GOLD analysis project Ga0102947, IMG submission 78210) | Soil microbial communities from South San Francisco under conditions of wetland restoration - Salt Pond MetaG R2A_A_D2_MG | ecosystem: Environmental > Terrestrial > Soil > Wetlands | place... | reverse complement strand
GATTAAGGGGGATAGACAAGTTGGAACTGAAACCAAATGGCTAGCCGAAGTCGCAGTTTATGATGGAAATAAAATTATTGTTGGAGAGATGGAGTTAGGAAAAATTGCCCCTGAGCCAACCGGGGGAACTCCTGAACTAGGAGTTTATAGAGGTGCTTTCAAATCCTCGCTTGCCTGGCTTTCTGCGTTTGCAACCTCTGATGGTAGTTCTGGCGGAAAAGGACCAAAAGAATTTTCTGCTAAATCTTGGGGAAAAATAGGAAACATTGGTGGTGAACAAGTAGTCCCTATGGCACTTGAGAAAATAACTGTTAAAGGAGGAACTTTTGATACTGTTTTAATTGGATGGAGAACTGGAGGATATACAAGTAAAATATGGATTGTAGATGACTTTCCATTTCCAGTAAAGGCGCATACTGTAACTCATGTATCTGAGGGGATTCCTCCGACTGAATATAAATTTGAATTGTTAGAATACAAACAAAATGTCCAGACAACTCCATTTGAAGGTCTTATTTCTTCTGATACAATTGCCGCCCAATTAGGTTGCCACGTAAATTATGAAAAATCTGTTTCTGTAAAAAAACCTACAAAGAATTTTTCATATCAAATCCATGCTTTTTACGGTCCTGAAGACCCTGTCCAAGGATGTGAGATGGAATGGCTTATCAAATTTATCAGCAAATTTGATGACACAGAATTTCTTAATCAAGTCCAGTTTGACTTTTTGGTAGTTGATAAAGATATGAAACCAATAAGATCTCTTGCTCAAGAAGAGGGTAGAGATTTCCTTTATTCTCCTTCTGGTCAAACATTAATAGATTTTATCGTATCTGAAGACCCTGGTACAGCACGTTACGTTGTATGGGTATATGGACTCGCTCCTGAAAATATAGTTCCTTCCGCCGCTGATGACTTTTTGGTTATAGAGGTTCCAATTTTTCCTCCACAGGACGGTCCAACAACTACTGCAATTCCTTCATGGATCAAAAACAATGCCGGGTGGTGGGCAGACGGACAAATCGATGATAGCTCCTTTGTACAAGGAATTCAATGGCTTATCAAAGAAGGAATTATGAAAATTCCCCCCACATCTCAAGGTTCAGGTACAGGTACTAATGAAATTCCTTCATGGATCAAAAACAATGCCGGGTGGTGGGCAGACGGACAAATCGATGATAGCTCCTTTGTACAAGGAATTCAATGGCTTATCAAAGAAGGAATAATGAAAATCTCCTCTTGATAGGATTTTGAGAATGAACATTCAAATTGATTAAAGTAAGGGATCAAACTAGGTTTATTGAAAAATTATGGTTGGTCTTGTAATTTATCCAAAACGCCATCTTCAAAAATTAATCAACAAAGGAGATTACATTGAAGCCATCGAATATGCCAAAAGTATAGAATCAAAATATGAAAATGATTACGATTTTTGGTTTATTTTTGGAGGGATTTACTTTATTCTTGATGATGCAAAAAAAGCAATTTCTTATTTTGAAAAAGCCCTTAGTTTGAAAAACGATGATGTTGAAACATTAATGATGAAAACAAATGCGCATCTATTTTTGGAACAAAAAGATGATGCAATCAAGTGCTGCAAAAGAATAATCCAAGTAGAGCCAGAAAATTATGAAGCACACGGATTGCTAGAAAAATTAGAAAATATTATCTAGTTTTGTTTTTTCATCTCATAGACGTTTTCAAGTAGCCAATCACAAAATTTTGTTACCTTTTCATCAAACTCTGTCCAAATATGAACAGAATGAGGAAGAATGTCTATTTTCCAATCTTTTGTAAAAACCCGTACTCCTTCTTTGTCTTCATACATGTAAGCATCTTCAATTTGGATATCTTGCAGGATCTCCTTTGCTTTTTCTTTGATTATGCTTCTGTCAATTGGGAATCTTTTTTTTTCATAGTCAACAATTAGGCTTAGGTCTCTTTTTCCATACATGTCATATTCTTCAATTCTTCCCTCTTTTGGAAAATTCACCACCAAATTGATGTTGTATTTTTTTCCAACTTTTTTTCCAATCTCCACTATTCTTGAATATCCAATAGCCGGATTCTTTTTTAACAAGAATCTGATTTGTGCTAGATCTCGCTTCAATTGCTCTTGCAGATCTGAAACAATCTCCGAAAATATCATGTTTTCACTTTACCCGATCCCATTATAATCATTGATCTCACACAGGATTAGTTTTTTTAGCTGGATGAATTAGGGTGTGTAATGGCAATGCCTATGGATTATGATGGTCTTCGCACTGATGATGCGTCTCTGAGGACAGACAATGTGAATGATTACAAAATAACTTGTATGGATTTTATCAAAGACATATCAAAGGATTATCATGCATGGGTTGATTACTATAAACTTCCTGATGATGAAGATAAACGTAGAAGAGCCGGAATTGAATCTACCATAAAAAGAACTAATGAATGGATTGCAAAGGTTTCTCAGACTATTCAGGCAGTAGATGTCGTGATGAATGACGGTATTCAAAAAATGGCAGAATCAACTGCTGGCAAACCATTTCAAATTGGTGTGTTTGTAAACGGGGCCTCTAGTTACACAAAGGCAAATTCTGGTATTATTGATGTAAATGTAAAAGCTTCAGGAAGAAATGACCGCAAAACAAAACTTGGATATCATTTCAAAAATGACCGCTTTAGAATAGAATCCACATGCGATGCTTTTTTAGATGAGGAAAATTTGCCTGAAGAAGAATTTGATTTGATGGATATTCATCTCAAACTTCATGCAGAAAACGCAAAACAGCGAGATGTAATCTCTTTTACTGTGACAATCAGTGAGATGGAAAACGATGTAGAGATTGACCGGAGAGGCTTGACTACTGTTGTTCATGTAGTGTAATCTCAATTGAAACTCTTTTTTCTTCAGCCCTTTTTTCGTCAGGGTATTTCAATTGTGAAATTTTCTGATTTAATACATCGTCTCTAACAATTTTAGCTGATCCCACAAAAGTGGATTTATCATAAATTACTCTAACTGTAGAGTTTGCCATAGCATTTTGAAACCAGTCGCTATCTGGTCTATGTCTTGAAAAATAGATTTTATCATCATATTTTACACCTCTTAGTATTACTTGGTGCTCCCTACCGCTAACTCTGCCCTTTGTTACCAGAATTCCTCTAAACGGACTATCCTTAATTTCCACGCAAGAATAAATCTGTCAAGTAATTTAACCCCATTGATAGAAAATTCTGATATTTGGTATGATAAGCAAATCTCTACAGAACCTACCATGTCAGTAAAACTTGAAGATTCAACACCAAAAATGATACCAGCCGACTCTTTTACCGGAAAAAAAGTAATCGATAGAGAGGGTATAGATTATGGTAAGGTAAAGCACATCCACATTAACCCAAACACGCTTTGTGTTTGTGGCGTAACTATCCATCAGGGATTCAGGCGGGATTATTTCCTTGCAGAAGACTATGTGGATAAATTTACAGAAAAAACACTTCTTCTTAGCAGACCTCCAATAAGAATAGGAATTCCAGTAATAGATACTGATAGGAGAAAAATTGGCAAGGTAAAGCGCATTCACAGACACCCGGATACCAAAGAAATCGAATCCATCGAAATTGCAGATGGAATTACTCATTCTAAAATTATATCAAAATCTGAAATCTGGGGAGTTGGAGAAAAGGTAATTCTTGGAATGACAAAAGATCAATTCAAGAAACTCGAATAGTCTAGGTTTCCTTGGTCATTCTTTTCATTAACCATGCCCATTCGGGTCTTTCTTCTTCTTCTTTGGGCTGAGTCTCTTCTTTCATGAAAATTTCTAAATTTTCATTATGATTTGAATTTTTAGTGTAATTGTTTTTCACAAACTAGTTTCTTTTAACACATTTTGCCATCAAATGATAAAATAATTGAAAAGGAGATCAAACCTAATCAGGTATCGGGCAATAATGAGAAGGGCTTGATTCCTTAATTGTAATAATTTTCTGAGACATATAAGGGAGACGTATAATTTATCAGTGTCATTTCATTTTGATAATTAAAAAATCATGGTATTAGATGTGGTATCACAAATCCAATACCATGTTGTGCTAGGTAGATGATTCTTACAAAATTTCTATTTAATATCGATGGACGATTTATCAGAAAAAATCAGGATAGCTGGTTTTGGGATTGCTCTTGCAATTCCTCATGATGTCTTATGGATTCTAAAAGCTGCTTTTTTGAAATGGTTCCCTCGTTGATTATCTTCTTGTATAACTCCGGATAGATAAATTCGCGCTCAGAGTATTCTATAATTTTGCTGTAATCCTCTTGGAAGTAGTGTGGTATTTCCCCTGACCCTAGTGTGGATTTTACAGGAAAACCATAGGCAAAAGCTAGGACATCATGTCTGAGCCCTTTAGTTTTAAATTCATTTAATGGCAAATGAGTTTGAAGAAAATCAATTACTTCGGGCTTGTTAATTATCCATTGATGAAGCCATTTTTCATCTTCTATTTTGTGGTGTTTCATTCTGTTGTAAATAAAAAATAAATCAAATCGTAAAATATTATGGCCAATAATTTTGAGTCTGTCCGTTCCCACTCCCCTTTGTAAATCCACTATGAGGTCATAGAATTTTTTGAGCATCTCTTTTTCTCCCATCTCCCATTCCTTTAATCGGAAGACGTGACCGTTGTTAATTTTGTATGTGATTAGTATTACTTTACCCTCAAAAGGAGTAAGCCCTCCTCTATCAAACTTCCAAAAGAGATCTTTGTTATCTGAATTTCTATTTAATTCTCCAGAATCTATTTTTTCTTTTGTCTGAAAATACTCTTCTTTTGAAAGCAACGGTGCAGTTTCAATATCTAAAAAAAGATCAGGCAATAATCTCCATAATAAAAAACCAAAGATTAGGTTTTCGAGATAAAAAAGTTGAGCTGCAATTGAATTGCTATCAATTTTTTAATTTATGGGCTAGTGACAGTAAATACATCTTCCAAAATAACTGATCTACCATCTGAATTAGTGGCAATTACATCATAGAAAAACACACTGTCAGGTCCAGCTCCACTTCGTGACACCTCAATGTTGATAGTTTGAGAATCAATAATCACAGTTGAAAGAATTTTTGGTTTCCATTTTTCTCCTCCGAAAGTAATTGATGTTGATGAATCAAATCCTGTCCCGTCAATCATGACAGATTCTGTTGTTCCCTTGATCATTGTGTTTGGAGTAATATTGGAAATTGCTAAATCTTCTTTCTCGACTTCAATTGACGAAATTTGCACTGTAGTTGATGCGGTATCCGTTTCTCCATCATTATCAGTAACAGTTAGAGAAACATTGTATGTTCCTGCAGACGAATAATTGTGATGCGGATCTATTCCTGTCCCTGAACTACCATCTCCAAAATCCCAGGAATAACTTGTAATTGAGCCATTAGGGTCCTCTGATGCAGATCCATCAAATGCTATTGAATTACCTTCAATTCCAGAGTATGGCCCCCCTACATCAGCTGTTGGCGATTGATTGGAAGATCCTCCTTTGAATATTGTAACTGTTTCTGATATATGATTTGCATCCGAGTTGTAAATTGTATTTGTATCTGCGATGTTAGTTATTGCAAATATCAAACTTTCATCTCTAGTAGTTTGGGAAACTTGACATTGACCTACATCTGTAACACAACTGGAGCTTTGTCCGTTTTGCCAAGTTCCTGCTACTGTGGCTCCTGAATAAGGATTTTCTTCTTCGTCATTTACAAAAATTGTAGCCGTTCCTTTCCAACGCTTCTTATCGTCTGCGTCTCCAACTATGTCTTCTAGGTGCAATTCACTTTGTTGGTTTACAGATAAAAAAATGGTGGCAATGTTACTGTCAAATTCACCGTCATTGGCTTGGAAGGTAAAAGAATCATTTCCATTAAAATTATTGTCAGGTGTGTAAGTCAAATTTGGTTCTACTCCTGTTAGTAGACCGTTTGATGGACCATCAACAACACTGAAGGAAAGTGTAGTGTCATCTACATCTGATCCTGTAAGCGTTATTCCAACTGGAGTATCTTCATTGGTAATTATGGATTGATCATCAGCTATTGGTACATCATTTATTGGAAAAACAGTAATGGATACAGTTGCCTGGTTACTTGTTGCACCGGTATCATCTTTTATGGTATATGTCAAACTATCAAAATCTGTTTCAGAGCCATCATGTGAATAATCTATTGAACCATCGTTATTGATTAATGCCAATCCATTGAGTGGTTCTGTAACTATTTTGATTGTACTTGGATCAATTACTCCATCCGAGTCTGTGTCATTTGATGAAAGATCGATATTTGTAGAATCTCCTTCATTTGTAGAGGCTGAATCATTTACTGCCACCGGTGATTCGTTGGATGACGTTGATCCTAAAACCTGGTTTATCGCATTTAGAAGCGATGTCCCATCGTAGGTATCTTGTCCCATCTCCCATATCATAATTCCTCCATAACCATTATCTAAAACATCTTGTGCCTTTTGTTGGACCAAATCCACTCCATTAAACCAGTGTCCATCACAAGTATTCACTTCTGGTTGTCCCTCAAGTGAACATGAGTCTACCATAGTTTCATACATCAATGCACTAGACCAGCCATCAGTCCTTCCATAAAATGGAATTCCCATCATTAGTTTTTCTGGAGGAAATCCCACTTCCTCATAATCACTTAGAGCCACAATTGCATCTGAATACAAAGAGTGCTCTGCACTATTCCAGTTCATATCATAAGTCATAATGTTTGCCCAATTTAGAGAATCTATTGTAGAGGGAAGGAGTTCGATTCTTTCTGAATTTACTGCAGCAGTAACTAGTTTTCCCTGTGGTTGAAGAGCAGATGCTAAATCCCCTAACAGCAAAGCCATGTTGTTCTTTTTGGTCTCTGTGTCGATTGGTTCCCAATTAATATCGACTCCATCTAGATTATTATTTATTAGAAAATTCTTTACATTGTTTACAAAATTAGTTCTTGCTGTTTCGTTAGCAGTCATTGCGGGAAAGTCCTCCGACATTCCTCCCCCTCCAATGGTCACCAAAACGTTTACTCCGGATGCATGAGCATCATCTCTGATTGTTTCTAGTTGGCCAATGTTGATATTATTTGTAATTAAAGACCCATCAAAATTTGGATATATTCCAAAATAATTAATGTCAGTTACCTTGGAATAGTCAATATTACCAATGTCTGACCCTCTATAATATGGAAAATATCCCACAATTCTTGGAGCAGTCTCAGCTTCAGCGGTTGGAAGCACGAATGGTGAAAATTGTACTCCTCCCGAGCTTGTCAAAATTAATAATCCAAGTAGTATCGGTATTACTTTTCTTTGGGTTTGCACCTTACCATCCCTATCGCCAAAATTCTTTGAGAGAAAATTCCTATTAAAGATGATTAAATGTAATATGGATTTTTAACACAGAGCATGCTTGAGCAACCTGATAATTTTATTCAAAAGTGTATGATAAAATTATGAAACCCTTTTGAAATAAAATAAAACAAATTGAAATCCCCTGAGATTAGGAATTGTCTTTATTGCATTGATTACACGTGGGGATTCCGTCTATTACTGTAATCTCTACATTTGATGAATGACACATCTGGCATAAGCCCTTCATACTGAAAAAATTTTTCTAGACCTTTAAATTTTTTATGAGGATCGGCTAGAAAAAACACTTAGCAATTTATAATTGAGATTGGCGCAAAAGTTGTTGCATTCTATAGAAACAAAGTCTCTCTCCAAAACTTTTGGTGACGTAAAGGCAGTTGATGACATTTCGTTTTATGTTGAAACTGGAGAGATCTTTGGATTTTTGGGACCAAACGGGGCTGGAAAAAGCACAACCATAATGATTTTGACTACTCTGCTAAAGCCAACATCTGGACAAGCATTGGTTTCTGGAATTGATGTCACAAATAACCCTAAACAAGTTCGGGAAAAAATTGGTTATGTTCAACAAGAAACTACTGTTGATGAGTATCTTACTGGAAGGGAAAACCTACTGCTGCAGGCAAGACTAAACCACATTCCTAAATCCCAGATGGATTCCAGAATTGATGAAGTTTTAGAATTAATTGAATTGTCTGATAAGCAAAACGAGCCTGTTGTTACCTATTCTGGTGGTATGAGAAAGAGGTTGGATATTGCAGGTGGCCTTTTGCACAGGCCAAAGGTCTTATTTTTAGATGAACCCACAGTTGGCCTTGATATTCAAACTAGGCGAAAAATTTGGGAGTATATCAAAAAAATACATGATGAATTTGAAATGACAATTTTTCTTACAACTCACTATATGGAAGAGGCAGACCAACTATGTGATAGAATCGGAATTATTGATGGTGGAAAAATTCAGGTTATTGATTCTCCACAAAACATGAAAAGTGCAATGGGAAACGAAGTGATCTCCCTATCTATTGAGGAAAGTGAGTCTGAAAACTTGTTTTTGTCAGAACTAGAAAAAATTGAATTAATCAACAAAATAAATCAAGATCAGAATAAGATTATTCTTTTTGCATCAAAGGGAACAGAAGTCATTCCAAAAATTTTCCAAATATCCTCTGAGTTGGGAATCAAAATAATTTCAATTTCTTTGACTCAACCAACACTCGACGATGTTTTCATTTCATACACCGGTCATGAAATAAGAGAAGAAGAAGGTGGATTTAATCGAAGAAAGGAGCATGCAAAGATGAAGAGGTTACGTGCATGAATTCTTTGATGTACGATACGTATACTATTTTTTGGCGTGAGCTAAAACGCTATAAGAAATCTAGAAGTGGCGTTTTGATTAGATTAATCCAACCAGCTATTTGGATCATTGTTATTGGTAATACTTTTTCTGGAACTCAACCGTTGATTCAATCGGTTGGATTTGAAGGTCAATACATCGAATTTATGGCCCCTGGTGTGATCATTCTTACTGCAATCTTTACAAGCATTTTTGGGGGTGTAAACACTCTGTGGGATAGAAGGTATGGTTTTATGAACAAAGCCTTGACCTCTCCTATCTCTAGGTCGGCAATTGCCTTGGGAAAAATGTCTGCAATTTCTTTGATAGCAGCAATGCAAGCTAGTTTGATTTTAGGAATTGCTCTTGCAATAGGGGTGTCGTTTCCAAACCCAATTATGATTGCACCAATTATGGCAATTGTAATTTTATTTTCTTTGGGATTTTCTGGAATCTCTGTAATGATCGCGGCTACTGCAAAATCTCAGGAAACCTTTTGGGGTTTGATTAATTTTCTGGGAATGCCACTGTTTATGCTCAGTCCTGCTTTGTTTCCTCTTGAGTTATTGCCTGATTGGCTTGCATCTGTAGCAAAACTCAATCCTGTCACTTACACCGTTCTTTTGGTCAGAGAGATGATGACTGGTGTTTCGGAAGGTGGAGTATCTGCATTTCTTAGCATTGGTGTTATCTGTGTATTTGTTTTAATTATGGTCGGCCTTGCAAGCTATGTCTTTACTCGAGAAGTCAACAAACCCTTCTAATATCCAATATTATATTCTGATCGCCATGATCGGTTTTAATTCTATAAACATTAATGACAATGAACTTTTGAAAAATTCATGGGACAATGGCTCTCTTGGGTAAAATCAAATGAAAAACAACTCTTAAAAATTCTAGATGATCTGGCACTAAAAGCAGTCGAAACATCTGAAGCATTACTGGTATTAATTGATGATTTGGAAAATGCCGAAAAAATGGAAAAGGTTCGAAAGCTCGAAACTGAGGGAGATGTTCTAACGCGTGATATCTTTTCTGAGCTAAACAAGACCTTCATCACTCCCCTTGATAGGGAAGATATGCAAAGAATAGCCTCAAAAGTTGATGATGTAATTGACTTTATGGATGGCATTGCCTCTCGCTTGTATAGTTATCAAATCAAAACTCCTCCGCCTTTCTCAAGAATGATGGTAGAAGAATTAGTCAAAGCAACAAAGGAGGTACAATACATGATTTCAAAACTTCAAAAAATCAAAAATCCTCAAGATATGCTAAATCATTGTAGAAACACCAGTGATATTGAACATAAAGTAGATGATCTGTATAGAGAAGCAATAAAAGATCTTTTCGAAAGTCAAGACGCAATTCATATCATTAAACTAAAAGACATCTACGAATCAATTGAAACTGCATCAGATAGATGTGTAGATGTTGCAGATGTCATTGAAGATATTGTTCTAAAATATACATAGGTAATTACAATGTTAGAGATAGCGATTGGAGCAATAATAGTTGCATTAATCTTTGATTTTGTTAACGGATTTAATGATTCGGCAAACTCTGTTGCAACTGTAATTGGCACTCGTGTGTTAAAACCCATTCATGCCGTTTCTTTATCTGCAATAGCAAATTTTGTTGGTCCCTTTATTTTTGGTGTGGCAGTAGCAACAACTATCGCAAAGGGAATTGTCAGCCCAGATGATATTACAATCTATATGATAATTGGCGGTTTGGCAGGGGCAATAACATGGAGTACAATTTGTACTTATTTTGGACTGCCAATTTCTAACAGTCACTCATTAGTAGGTGGTATTATGGGTGCAGGAATTGCAGGGCTAGGTTTTGAAAAACTCGTTTATGGCGGACTAACCAAAGTTTTTGCTGGAATTGTTATAGCTCCTATAGGTGGAATTATTTTTGGAATACTGCTTACAGGATTAATAATTACAGTATTTGCAAGTAGAAGACCTGCAATTGTCAACAAATCATTTGGACGATTACAAATTATTTCATCAGCTTGGTTTGCATTAACCCATGGAGCAAATGATGGACAAAAAACCATGGGAATTATAGTTCTGATTTTATTCTCTGCAGGACTGATCCCTGAAATTGAAATGCCAATCTGGGTAATTTTTGCTGCAGCCACTGCAATGGGCCTTGGAACATTCTTTGGAGGCTACAAAGTCATCAAAACCCTCGGTGTCAAGGTAGCTAGACTGCGACCATATCAAGGATTTTGTGCTGAAACTGGGGGTGGTTTGATGTTGGCCATATTTGCATATTTAGGGATTCCTGCAAGTACAACTCATGCAATAACGGGCTCCATTATGGGAGCCGGTGCTGCAAGAAGAAAAAGAGCAGTAAGATGGAATGTGGGAAAACAAATCATTTATGCCTGGATAATTACAATCCCTGGTGCTGCTGCCTTTGGAATCGCATTTACTTTTGTGATTGGGTTGTTTGTTTGAGATTTCTCAAACATCTTGATTTTTATTCAACACATTTTTGCTTGAATCATTAAATGGATATTCTAGAACTAATTCAATCTAATCTTTTAACGCCAATCGTTTTGTTTTTCCTTTTTGGAATAATTGCTGCGCGAATAAAATCTGATTTGAAAATTCCTGATGCAATTTCTGAATTTTTGCCAATATACCTACTTGCAGCAATTGGACTGCATGGGGGAATTGAGATGAGAAATACTGGGTTTGAAACTATGCTTATTCCAATGATGGTGGCAATTGGACTGTCCTTGTTGTTTACTCTAAACCACTATCAAATTTTAAGACGCCTTGGCAAATTCAATCTCTTTGATTCTTATGCGCTTGCATCAACTTATGGTGCAGTAGGTGCCGTAACATTTTCAGTTGGCTTGTCATTTCTCAAAAATCAAGGAGTGACATCCGAAGGATATCTGGCCGCAATTCTTGCAGTATTAGAACCAGTCGCATTCATTTTAGCAATTTTCCTTACAAACATGGCAGTGTCAAAGCAAATTAAAAACAAAAAGAAATCTCTAGGAGAAATCGATTCATCCGAATCAGAATTTGAAATGGGGGTAACTGAAACAAAATCAAATCTTAAACAAGTTTTACATGAATCAATAACTGGAAAAGCAATTGTAATTCTTCTTGGAAGTATTATTATTGGCTACATCATAGGGGAAAAGGGATTCAGTTCTATTAGCATTGTTTTTGACGAATTGTTTACTGGAGCAATTGTGATTTTTCTAATTGAAATGGGAATAATTGCAGGACAAAGACTGGATGACATCAAAAAAGTAGGCGTGTTTTTAATCTCATTTTCTATAATTATGCCTACATTTAATGGAGTAATAGGAGTCCTAGTTGCCACTGCCTTGGGATTAAGTCTGGGAGGTTCAGTTATGTTTGGATTGCTTCTTGCTAGTGCATCATTTATTGCAGCCCCTGCGGTTTTACGTCATGCGATTCCACAAGCAAAACCTAGTCTCTACATCACATCTGCACTGGGAATAACATTTCCTTACAACATCATCGTCCTACTACCAATAATGTTCATGGTGTCATCTATTGTACACAATGAAGGATCGATAGACTTATTCCATTATATTTCTGAGGGGTTGATATGAAACTCTATACTGTAAAACTTCTAACGGTGACATGTGAGATTCTTGCACAAAAGAATGTAATTGACATTTTGACCAAACACGACATTACAGGTTATACTGCATATGAGGTAGAAGGAAATGGTGCTAGGGGATTGCGTGGACAAGGATTAAAAAATGAAAAAAATGTTAAAGTTGAAGTTATCATGCAAGAAGAAAAATTACAAGATGTAGTTGAGGAGATTGCAAGAACCTTGTTTACAAATTTTGCAATAGTCTTGTATGTAAGCGATGTAGGGGTTCTCCGTACAGAAAAATTTGTTTAACAACAAGCATTGTCATCGCATAAAACTGGAAATTTCTTACTGGCTTTTGTAATGTTAGAAATCAAATCAGATAATTGAGCATTTGAAATACTATACATTGCTCTTTTCCCCTCATCTCTTGATTTTACAATACCGCAATTTTTCAAGGTTTTAAGGTGGTGAGATATTAGTGGCTGATCTTTTTTTATCTTCTCTACAAAATCACTTACACACAATTCTTTGTTTTTCTGAAGCATTTCTAGAATCTCAAACCGTGTGTCATCACAAATACATTTGAGAAGATTGACTCCATTCATATCAATTTAAATTTATATAAACTAATATTTATGTGATTTTATGGTTGAAACAAAAAAACTCCTTTTTGTGTGCGTAGAAAATGCGGGCAGGAGTCAAATTGCAGAAGGCTTTCTTCGAGAATATGCTCCAAAGTTTAAAGTACTTAGTGCTGGAACCAAACCAAAATCTCAACTAAATCCTACAGTTGTAGAAGTGATGAAAGAAATTGGTATAGACATTACAACACAAAAACCAAAAGAGCTGACAGAAGAAATGATTTCTTCATCAATTACAGTTAACATGGGTTGTATGGACCATGAGTCTTGCCCTTCTTTGTTTGTTAAAGATGTAATCAATTGGAATATTCCAGATCCTAAAGATAAGGAAATTGAACAGGTAAGAAAGATACGTGACCAAATAAAAAATGAAATTTTGAATCTTGTTAAAAAATTAGAGCCAGGACAATGACTTACTCTAATTTTCAAATCTTTATTGTGGAGCTAATTGGTACATTCATTCTTGTAATTTTTGCAACAGGATCAATTGTGTATGATGTTCAAATTGGAGGGCCTTATGGAATTTGGTTTGCAGCAATTACTCCTTTCATTGCCTTGATTATGGGTGTGTACTCTTTTGGAAAAATTTCTTTAGCTCATTTCAATCCAGCTGTCACGATTGGTTACTTCATTACGGGGCACATCTCGAAAATTCAAATTGTTTGGTATTTTGCAGCTGAAATCATTGGCGCAGTTTTAGGTTCATTATTTGTAATGACCTTTATTGGAACAGAAGCAAATCTGGGAGCAAATGCTCCCAACTATGATTATTCATTATTCTTAATTTTTCCAACAGAAGTTCTAGCATCTGCTTTGCTTATGGCAGTGATCTTTACTGTTGTCTACACAAAGGGTTTGAAGGGATTTAGTGGAATTGTAATTGGTGGAATAGTTGGATTGGATATTTTCTTTTTGGCATTCATCTCAGGTGCTTCAATGAATCCTGCAAGAGCATTAGCTCCAGCCTTAATATCTGGTTTTTTAAATGATCTTTGGCTATACTGGACTGCCCCTTATGTTGGTACTGTAATTGTGGCATTTCTATTTAGAGGCAAATTCCTCAAACAACGAAAACAGGAAAATTCATGATATTACGAATAATAATGACTGGTTTTAGGCTATAATATTGACAAATTCTAAACTATTTTCAGATTCTAAAAAAGTCATTCCATCTGGGGTAAATAGCCCAGTAAGATATTTTGAACCTTATCCATTTTTTACAAAAAAATCAGACGGTGCATACATTTGGGATGAGGATAATAAAAAATACATTGACTTTTGCAATGGTTATGGTGCTCTTCTTTTAGGTCATAGAAGAAAGGAAATCATTCAAGCAGTCTCAAAACAACTAACAAAAGGAACTCTGTATTGCACTCCTACTACATTAGAAACTGAATTATCCAAATTAATAATTAAAAATTTCCCATCAATAGACAAAGTACGAATTATGAATACTGGTGGTGAGGCTACTATGACTGCTATTCGATTAGCACGGGGATTTACAAAAAAGAAAAAGATCATAAAGTTTGAAGGGTGTTATCATGGAGCTCACGATTCTGTTTTGGTAAAAGCTGGTTCAGGTTCTGCACATCAAGGAATATCAGTTTCTGATGGGGGGATAGATGAGGTTTCAAAAAATACTTTGGTTGTTCAATATAACAATGCAGAAGATCTCGAGAAAACAATCCGGAAAAACAAGGATGTTGCAGGGGTAATAATTGAGCCAATTTTAGCAAACATGGGTTTAATTTTACCTGAAAATAATTTTCTTGCAAATGTTAGAAAAATTACTAAAGAACACAACATTCCATTAATCTTTGATGAAGTAGTTACTGGATT
>Ga0102947_1000447_pt1 | contig 14835 bp, 11 predicted proteins | sample SalPon2A_A_D2_MG_FD_78210 | JGI IMG/M metagenome (GOLD analysis project Ga0102947, IMG submission 78210) | Soil microbial communities from South San Francisco under conditions of wetland restoration - Salt Pond MetaG R2A_A_D2_MG | ecosystem: Environmental > Terrestrial > Soil > Wetlands | place... | reverse complement strand
GGACCTACAGATAAAGACGAACGACGTGGACGAAGGATGAGCGAAAAGAGCCCATGTCATCGTCGTCTTTGGCCCATCAACCCCTTTCAATGGCTACCGTTTTCTCTTTTTACCTCTAACCTTGTTTCCTGCTAAATGGCTATTCCGAAACGTCTCTCCTTCCTCGACCGCTACCTTACACTCTGGATCTTCGGGGCGATGGCGCTGGGTGTCATGCTCGGATACTTTGTGACGGGCATCGAGGCCTTCTGGGAACGCCTCTCGGTGGGTACCACGAACGTGCCCATCGCCATTGGACTCATCCTGATGATGTACCCGCCCCTGGCAAAGGTGCGTTATGAGAGCCTGGGCACGGTTTTTCGCGACAAGAAAGTGCTCGCCCTTACGCTCCTGGAGAACTGGGTCATTGGCCCGGTGCTCATGTTTGGCTTGGCGGTTCTTTTTCTGAGCGGGCACCCGGAGTACATGACGGGTCTCATCCTCATTGGGCTGGCGCGCTGCATCGCGATGGTCATTGTATGGAATGAACTGGCCGAGGGCGACACTGAATACGCGGCAGGCCTGGTTGCCTTCAACAGTGTCTTTCAAATTGTCTTCTACAGCGTGTATGCCTGGTTTTTCATCACATACCTGCCCCCGATCCTTGGGTTGGAGGGGAGCGTGATAGACATTGGGTTCTGGCTCGTGGCCGAGAGCGTGGCCGTATATCTGGGTATTCCTTTCGTCGCGGGGATAGTCACGCGCTTTGTCCTGCTGCGTGCGAAAGGTCGCACATGGTATGAGGAACGGTTTATCCCTGCCATTAGCCCGATGACCCTGGTGGCGTTGCTCGTCACCATCGTTGCCATGTTCAGCTTCAAGGGCGAGATGATTGTGCAGTTGCCGCTCGACGTGCTACTCATTGCTGTGCCGCTGATGATCTACTTCCTGCTGATGTTCTTCGTGAGCTTCGCACTGGGCAAGGTCGTCGGCGCAGATTACGCGAAGACAACGACGCTCTCGTTCACGGCGGCATCCAATAACTTCGAACTGGCGATTGCCGTGGCCGTGGCCGTCTTCGGGATCGGCTCCGGGCAGGCCTTCGCAGCGGTTATTGGCCCGCTTGTAGAGGTCCCTGTGCTGATTGCCCTCGTCGGTGTGGCGCTGTACTTCCAGCGGCGTTACTTCGGAGGCGCAGTGGAGGAAGGCACTGTCCAGCCGCCGGATGACCTCTGCCCGTCGGGCGTAAAGCAAGCGGCTCCGTCCGACGACCTGCATGAAAGCACGCTGGTCTGACCTGCATTCACCTGCATCAAACCTCCTATTTCTTATGACTACCCTGGCTCTATTCAGCGATATCCACGCCAACCTGCCGGCGCTCGAAGCGGTGTTGCAAGACATGGATGCGCGCGATGACCTTGATGCGGTATGTTGCCTCGGTGACCTCGTCGGCTACGCGCCGTGGCCCAACGAAGTCGTGGAAGCTATCCGGGAGCGTCGCATTCCGACCATCGCGGGTAACTACGACGAAGGGGTTGGACTGCATTCCGACGACTGCGGTTGTGCCTATGTCACCGACGAAGACAAAGCACGCGGGGCCGAGAGCATCGCCTTCACCAATCAGGTCATCTCCGAGTCGAACCGTCGCTATCTGCGCGGCTTGCCCCGGCACCTCCGTCTCACTTTCCAGGCACCGCGTGACAACGATGCCGAGCCGATGGACCTTCTTCTGGTGCATGGTAGCCCACGGCGCATCAACGAGTACCTCTTTGAAGATCGGCCCGACCGCACGTTCCACCGGCGCATGGAAGATGCCGGGGCCGATGTGATGGCTTTTGGGCACACCCATAAACCGTATCACAAGGTGCTCGCCTACGAAAGGGAAGAGGGCCAAGAGCGTCTGCGCCACGCCATCAACATCGGCTCGGTGGGCAAGCCAAAAGACGGCGACCCACGGGCGTGCTATGTGCTGCTGCACCTTGACCCGAAGCAGCCGGTGGAAAGCGAAGCACGCGTCCGTGTCGAGTTCATCCGCGTCGAGTACGATGTGGAACGAGCCGCGGCAGCTATCGAAGAGAGTGTGTTGCCCAACGACTTGGCCCGGATGCTGCGAGAGGCATCCTGAAACGACACGCCAACCAGCCCTACTGCGAAGAACACAGCCAGCTAGCTGTATTTGATCACTCAAGACCCAACAAAGCCATGAACACAACAGAACCCGAAGCCAAAGAAGCAACCGCCTGCTGCGGTACCGACTGCTGCGACGACACCGTTGCCACCGTAGCCGAACCGGCCACCCCAAACGAAGACATCAAAGCCACCGTGCGGGAGAAATACGCGCAGATCGCCACGGGAGCCGCGACGGGCTGCTGCGAGTCCACCTGCTGCGGCGATAGCTCGCTCGACATCTCGATGGTGGGTGATGCCTACAATGACGTGGAGGGCTACGTCGCTGATGCTGATCTCAGCCTCGGCTGCGGCCTGCCGACGGAATACGCCAACCTGCAACCGGGCCAGACGGTGCTCGACCTCGGCTCTGGGGCTGGCCTGGACGCCTTTGTTGCCCGGCGCATTGTGGGGGAAACGGGCCAGGTGCTCGGCGTAGACATGACGCCCGAGATGATTGCTAAAGCCCGCGAGAACGCCGAAAAGCTCGGCTACGACAACGTGACCTTCCACCAGGGCGACATCGAAGCCCTTCCGCTGGATGATGCAACGGTGGATGTGGTCATCAGCAACTGTGTGCTCAACCTCGTGCCGAACAAACAGGCAGCCTTTGCCGAGATGCACCGCGTCATCCGGCCCGGGGGGCATTTCTGCGTGTCCGATATCGTTTACGAAGGCGAGATGCCGGAAGCCGTCAAGCGTTCGGCGGAGTTGTACGTCGGCTGCGTTGCCGGGGCGATGGAGCGGTCGGAATACCTGGACACCCTTCGCGCTGCGGGATTCGCCAATGTGCGTGTGGTCAAGGAAAAAGTCATCGCCATCCCGGAAGAAGCCCTGCGACCCGAAGAACGGGTGGCGCTACGCACGCTGGGCAGCGAAATACAGAGTGTCACGGTATATGGTGAGCGGGTGTAGAGTGGGGAAGGGGAAGAGCGAGGAAAGAGAAGTCCGAAGAAGCATCCAGTACAAGCCCGTTTCCTGTGTCGAAGAGGCAGAGGGAACGGGTTTTTCTCGTTTCTGATCAAAAGATGAGCAGTTATTGAGCTAGACTCCGAGGGGATTAGCACGGTATCTTTGAGCCGCGTAACATCTCCCGGAAGACAGCTACCAAGAACATCCACCCATCACTCCGACAACGATAGCACATGGAAACGTATTACAAACCCGACCAGCTTCCCCGTTTTGGCACCATTGCAGAAGGCAATCAGGAACTTGCGGATGCTTTCTTTGCCTACTATGGGAAGGTTTTCGAGGACGGTGCGCTGACGGCCCGCGAGAAATCGCTGATCGCCCTCGCTGTGGCGCACACCATCCAGTGTCCGTATTGCATTGATGCCTATTCGTCGGATTGCCTGGAGAAAGGCGCAGACCTGGAGCAGATGACGGAAGCCGTACATGTGGCTACGGCCATTCGGGGCGGTGCTTCGCTGGTCCACGGCATCCAGATGCTCGATCATGTTAAGAAAATGGTAATGTAGGCGTTTTGTGCCCTTACGAAACACGCAATACTTGATACGAGAGCCGAATCGCATAGACAGCTAGTTATGAGCAGCAATCTCAAACCCGAAATATCTCTCGACATCCTCGACGCAGGCGGCGACGGAGCCACGGCCCCGGTTGATGGGCCGCGTGCTACGACCAGTCTGCGCTATCGCCGGGCACCGCTGGCGAGTCCAGAGGCGCAGTTTCGGACGCTCAACGCAGCTACGGTCAACAGGGGGCCGACGGGCACCGGGCATTTTGAGCAGGATCTGGAAGCGGCGGGCTGGCCTATGTTGCAACCGGCTCAACTGGATATTTTCCAAATCAACGTTGGCAAGCTGTGCAACATGACGTGCCGCCACTGCCACGTCGACTCGGGACCAGACCGCACCGAAGAGAACATGGACCGTGCCACCATTGAGGCGTGCCTCCGGGCTATCGATATCTCGGGTGCGCACACGGTGGATCTGACCGGTGGGGCGCCTGAACTCAACCCACACTTCGAGTATCTGGTGGACGAATGCATCAAGCGCGGTAAGCACGTCATCGACCGTTGCAACCTGACGATTCTCACCACCCGGCGCTATCAGCATCTGCCGCAGTGGTTCGCAGAGCGTGGGGTGGAGGTGGTGTGCTCGTTGCCGCACTATCGCAAGATGGGCACCGACGCGCAGCGCGGCAGCGGCACCTACGACAAGTCGATTCAGGCGCTATACGCGCTCAACGAAGCCGGGTATGGCAAGGGGGATCCGAAGCGGCAACTTACCCTGGTTACCAATCCCATCGGAGCCTTTCTGGCAGGGAGCCAGGCGTCGCTGGAAGAAGAGTGGAAAGCCGCGCTGGCGAAGAACCACGATGTGTACTTCGACCGCTTGCTCGCGCTCAACAACATGCCGATGTCGCGGTATCTAGAATGGCTGGAAGAGAAGGGCATGACCGAAGCCTATCTCGAACGGCTTGTCGCTGCGTTCAACCCGGCCACGATCGCCGGGCTGATGTGCCGCAACACGCTCTCGGTGTCGTGGGACGGCTATCTCTACGACTGCGATTTCAACCAGCAACTTGACATGAAAATGGACCTGCCCGGTGATGCCCGTCCGCATGTTGAGGATTTTGACCTGGAAATGTGGCAACAGCACATCATCCGCACCGAGCGTCATTGCTACGGCTGCACAGCAGGAGCCGGTAGCGGCTGTGGCGGGGCCATCACTTGATCCATTCGTTTCCGAATGATAGATGAATAGATGAAAGAAAGAGCCATAGGGGATCAGCTTTCGGTATTACCCTTCAAAAATAGGCTGATAGCTGACGGCTAATAGCTAACAGCCTAAAATCAGAGGGGCAAGATTTCCTGAGCGCGTGTATTTTGGCAGCGTGTATTGTATTATCTTTTAGCACGTTGCCTCTCTATTGATCTGCACGTCGGCTATGGGAATCGGCTATGGGAATCTGCTACAGTTTTATTCTAATCCTCTTTCTCTGCACCTTCACGGCCACGGCGCAGGAGGCCCGCAACTATGACGGGTCGATGAACAATCTGGGTAATCCAGACTGGGGGCAGGCGGGTGGCGTGATTATGCGGATGACGTCCAACGGGTATGGGGATGGCGTCTCGTCGATGGGCGGTACCACACGGCCCAACCCGCGCTACATCAGCAACATGCTGTTCGACCAGCAAGAATCGTTGCCCAATGCACTTGGCATCACCGACTTTGGATGGGCTTTCGGGCAGTTCATCGATCACGACATCACGCTGGTAGACGATCATCCGACGGAGCATATTGAGATTCCGGTGCCGATGGGTGATCCGTTCTTCGATCCGATGGAGACGGGGACGCAGATGATCCCGATGCGACGGTCCAAGTACGATTCCGGTACGGGCCTGGGTGAGGGCAACCCGCGCATGCACATCAACGACATCACGTCGTGGATCGACGGCTCGAACGTCTACGGGTCCGACGAGGCGCGGGCGATGTGGCTACGCACCGGGACGGGGGGGCGCTTGAAGGTCTCTGAGGACAACCTGCTGCCGTTCAACACCGTCACCGGCTTGTTCGCCGATGCTGTAGATGCCGATGCGCCCTTTATGCTGATGGAAGGTCCACCGGTGGAGCGGCACTTCATAGCGGGCGATGTGCGGGCCAACGAACAGCCGATCCTGTCGGCGCTCCACACACTGTTCGTCCGCGAGCACAACCGTCTGTGCGATGAACTGGCTGCCGACCACCCCACCTGGACCGACGAGCAACTCTACCAGCACGCCCGCCGCATGAACGTGGGGTTCATCCAGGCGATTGCTTTTGAGGAATGGCTCCCGGCGCTGGGCGTCGATCTCGCGCCCTATGCCGGCTACAACGGCGCGATGATGCCGAACATTATGAACGTGTTCTCAGCGGCGGCTTTTCGACTCGGGCATACGCTCATCAACGACGCGTTGCGAAGGATTGACCTTCAGGGAAATGAGATGCCCACGCTGTCGTTGCGAGATGGATTCTTCAACCCGATGATCCTCAAAGACGAAGGGGGCGTCGAGCCGTTGTTTCTCGGCATGGCGGATCAGCGGCAACAGACCTTCGACGCGAAAGTCGTCGGCGACCTGCGCAACTTCTTGTTCGGGCCGCCAGGAGCCGGCGGGCTGGATCTCGCGGCTATCAACATCAACCGAGGCCGCGAGCGCGGGCTAGCGGATTACAATACGCTCCGGGCCGACATGGGCCTGCCGCGCCAAACTCATTTTTATGAAATCACCTCAGATCCAGAGGTGAAAGCCATCTTGCAGGTGCTCTATGGTACCGTCGATAACATCGACCCGTGGGTTGGGATGCTGGCCGAAGACCATGTGCCGGGCACTGCCATTGGCGAAACAGTCAGGACGATTCTCACGCACCAGTTTACCCACCTGCGCGATGGCGACCGGTTCTACTACGAAAACGACCCGGATCTGCCCTCAGCAGAAATCGAAGCCATCCGAACCACCACGCTTGCCGACCTCATCCGCCGCAACACCGAGGCTCAGGTGCAGGATGCTGTTTTCTTTATAGACACCGGCACCGCTATCGCGTCGAATACGCCGGAGCGCTTCGACGGTATGGATGTGGATCTCTATCCCAACCCCGTCCGCTCCACGTATAACCTGCGCATCGACGCTGCCCGGCCCGAAGCCGTCGAGATGCGCCTCGTCGATATCCTGGGCCGTGTCGTGGCTACCCGCACGCTGGATATTCAGCCCGGCGTACAGCAGGTTCGCGGCGAGATGCCGTCCGGGCTGGCCGCCGGGGTGTATTTCATGACGCTGCGTTCGAGCACCGCTGTGCAGACGGTGAAGCTCATAAAGTTATAGGCGTGATATCACACACGTCAGACGCGTTCGGGTTTTAAGAAAAAGCCTACCTACGCCCCCCTTCTTTATGCGTCCCCTGGAATGCGTATTGCAGCAAATGTACAATGCGACTGTCCAAGGTCGCGCCGTTCATCGCGTTAAAATGTTCTCAAGCATCCTTCTCAAGTAGGCTTCGTGCCAAGAGCTTGGGGTAAAAGGGGATACCAATCAGCAGTTTAGCTGGGGGGAGAATGCGGGTTCCTGTAGCCCTGGCAGCGACAGCGTTGATTGTTATGTGGGGTGTGCCGATATTAGTAGATATTGATGGATTGGGAGGTGGGATAGCAGTGCGTGATGTTGGAGGTAATTATTGTTCAGACAGGTAGGACGTTTCATTTTGCTGAACTCCCTGTAGTCCATCAACACCTTTCGCTCATTCCTCTAAAATAGTGAGTGTCAGCGTACCGTGTCTGCATCGTCTACGACAGACCCTCATCGTCGCTTTGCTGGCGATGGTGGCCGCGAGCTGTGGTCCGTCCCAGGAGGAGGCGTCTGGCCCATTGGCTCGTGTGCTCAATGCTGCACCACCGGGGGGGAGATACCCTGCGGGTCCGACAGCCTTCCAGGACGTGCCTCCTGCTGTCCGTCTCCCATTCCTCACACAGTACGTTCATAGAACTTGGACGGCGGAAGATGGGCTGCCCTACGCTGGGGTATCAGCAATCACGCAGACTGCGGACGGTTTTATCTGGGTCGGCACGCGGGGTGGGCTGGCGCGGTTCGACGGTACCCGGTTTGTCACGTTCAGCACCCGCAATACGGCCGCGTTCCAGAGCAACAGCATCAGTGCACTCTACGCCGCCCAGAATGGTATACTCTGGGTCGGTACACTCGGCGGGTTAGTGCGCTACCACGACGGCCAGTTTACCACGCTCACCACAGCCGATGGGCTCCCCAGCGACAACGTCTGGGCTGTGACTGGAGGGCCAGATGGCGTGCTCTGGGTCGGGACGCTGGGTGGGTTAGTGCGCTACAGTGATGGCCAGTTCACCACGTTCACTACAGCCGACGGGCTGCTTTCTGATGATGTGCGTGCCGTCAGTGTGACTGCGGACGGCACTGTGTGGGCAGGGACCTACGGCGGCGGCATCAACCGCTGGGCCAACGGCCAGGTGGCGTCATACACCCTTGATGACTCGCCTTCGGGGTCGCTGGTTCGTGCCGTGCTCGCGGGCAAGGACGGACGCGTGTGGGTCGGGGTGGGCGAGGGACAGGCGGATCGGTCGCCGCACCAGCTTCTCCAACTCGCGCGGGGACGCTTTCGCTCGCCCGTATTGCAGCACAGCCTGTTTGCGGTACGCACCCTCCATGAAGAACGTGATGGCACCCTCTGGGTAGGGACTTACGGAGGTGGCCTTGTACGGTATACACACGGCAGTGTCCAGCCTTTGACGATGCAAGATGGCCTGACGGATGACCGCGTACAGGCCATCTACGAGGATCGCAGCGGGAATTTATGGGTCGGCACGATGGGCGGGCTGGATCTCCTCCGCCACGACGCCCCTTTCATGACGTACGCCACCGAGGAGGGACTACCAGATGATAACGTCCGCGCTGTCACGCAGGATGTGCAGGGCGTGGTCTGGATTGCCACGGCAAATGGGGTCGCCCGCTTCGAGGCCGACAGGATCAGGGCTTACACTTCGCACGAGGGCCTACCCGAGCCCTATGTCCAGTCGCTCTGGGCGCGGCGCAATGGGGAACTCTGGCTTGGTGGGCAGCACGGCGTCACCCGGTACGCCGCTGGTGTATTCACACGTTTCGGATTACCAGGTGACTGGCCTCAAGGAGCCATATGGTCCATCGTCGAGGACCGAGAGGGCCAGCTCTGGCTCGGCAGCACGGGTGGGGGGCTCATCCGGTTCGACCCGGCTGGCTCACACGCTTACACCATAGCCGATGGCCTTGCTCACAACAGCGTAACGGCCCTGCTTGCCGGTCGCTCGGGGGGGCTCTGGATCGGTACGGCAAGTGGGTTGAATAGGATGACCGCTGGGCAGCTACGTTCCTTTGAAGGAGCCGAGCGGTTCGACGGGATTAACGTGCGCAGCCTCTACGAGGACAACGAAGGGACACTATGGGTGGGGACTTACGGCCGGGGGTTGATCCGCATCCGCGAGGGCCGTGTAACGGTTTACACGATCCGCGAGGGTCTTCACGACGATGGTGTCTGGAGCATTCTGGAAGACGACCGTGGGTTTCTGTGGATGAGCAGTGACCGAGGTGTGTTTCGGGTGTCGAAACGCGATCTGGATGCCGTAGCGGAAGGTAGCCAGGCCCTCGTGACTTCCCTAGTGTACGGGGTCGCTGACGGCATGAAAACGGCTGAGGGCAATGGAGCCGGCAAGCCCTCAGGCTGGCGCACGCACGACGGACGGATGTGGTTCGCTACTCAGTGGGGCGTCACCGTTGTGAACCCAGCATCGGTCGGGAGCATAGAGGGGGCAGCACCGATCATCGAGAGTGTCCGGACACACGGGCGGGCAGTGGGCGCGAGATCCGACGATACTGTGACTTTGCCGGCGACGGCGCGTGACCTTACTATCACCTACACCTGCCTCGACTTCGCCAATCCAGAGCGGCTCCGGTTTCGGTACCGACTCGACGGATTCACGGACGGATGGATCGACGCTGAGGACCGGCGCGAGGCCGTGTTTACGAATGTGCCTGCGGGCCATTATACCTTCCGGGTAGCGGCCACGAGCGGCGATGGTGTGTGGCGTGAGGGTGATGAGGCGATCAGGGTCACAGTGGCCCCGTTCGTCTGGGAAACGACATGGTTCCGCCTGCTCGCGGCCCTGGCTATCGGTGGGCTCGTCGTTCTTGCGGTTCGGGCACAGGGGCGCAGGCAGGCCCGGCATGCGGCTGCGCTTGAAGAACTGGTCGCCGCCCGCACCGATGAACTCCGCCGCGCGAAGGAGACGACCGAGGCGCAGGCCCTCCGGCTCCTCGAACTGGACGACCTCAAGAGCCAGTTCTTCGCCAACGTGAGCCACGAGTTCCGCACCCCGCTCACGCTCACGATCGGTCCGCTCGACGACCTCCAGGCCGGGCTCTACGGCCCGCTCTCCGCGCCCATGACCGGGCAGGTGGACCTCGCGCGCCGTAACGCGCGGCGCGTGCTCGACCTCATCAACCAGATCCTCGATGTGGCCCGCCTCGAAGCTGGACGAACCCCGCTCCGCGCCCGCCCACTCGACCTCGGCACCTTCGTTGAGGCCGTCGCACAGCCGTTCCGAGCGCTGGCGGCGCGCAGGGCGATAACCTTCGACGTAGACCTCCCGGCTGCTCCGGTCGAGGTCTTCGCCGACCCGCCGCACTTCGAGAAGGTCCTCGCCAACCTGCTCTCGAACGCGCTCAAATTCACGCCCGAGGGGGGGACCGTCCGTGTGAGCGTCACGACCGAGGTCGGTGCGGCGCGCGTCACGGTGCGCGATAGCGGCCCTGGCATCCCGGCGGCCGACCTGCCGCATGTCTTCGACCGGTTCTACCAGGTGGGTGGGGCGGCGCAGACGCAACTCGGCACAGGCATCGGGCTGGCGCTGGCGAAGGAGATCATGGACCTCCACGGGGGCACACTCACCGTGGAGAGCGAGGAGGGCTTCGGGAGCACGTTCACCGTCACGCTGCCGCTCGGGCAGGCGCACCTCGCCCCCGATCAGATCGATGAGACCGCCGAGCTGTGGGCACCGGGTGCGACGCTCCCCGTTGCTGAGCCCGGCGGCGACGGCATCTCCGAGGCCGTGGGCGAGGACCCTGCCGCCGACGTAACGACGGTGCTCGTGGTGGCGGATCACCCCGAGGTGCGCGCCTACGTTCGCCGCCACCTCGAAGCCGCCCCGGAGGGGAGCCCCACCTATCGGGTCCTCGAAGCGGCCGACGGGGAGGCCGGGCTGGCTCTCGCCCGTGAACGCCTGCCCGACCTCGTGCTCTCCGACGTGATGATGCCGAAGCTCGACGGGCTGGGGCTGTGCCGTGCCCTCAAGGCCGATCCCGAGACTGACTTCATCCCCGTCATCCTCCTCACGGCGAAGGCGGCCCCGGAGGACAAGCTCGAAGGGCTCGGCGAGCACGCCGACGACTACCTGACCAAGCCCTTCGATGTGGCCGAGTTACGGGCGCGCATCGCGAACCTGATCGCCGTGCGGACGCGGCTGCGCGAGCGGTTTCGGCAGGAGGGGATGGCGCTCGTGTTGGGCGAAGACGCAGCGGCCCCGATGCGCCTTCCCGCTCTGGCGGCTGTGACCTCTGCCGATGACACCTTCCTGGAGCGGGTGCGCGAGGCCGTCGAGGCACACCTCAGCGACGAGACGTTCTCGGTCCAGCGGCTGGCTGAGGTGGCGGGGGTGAGCCGGGGGCACCTCCACCGGCAACTCAAAGCGCTCGTGGGGCAGACGCCCACCGACCTGATCCGCCTGATGCGCCTGGAGCGGGCGGCCCACCTGCTGGCTGGCCGGGCCGGTACCGTCAGCGAGATCGCCTATGCCGTCGGGTTCAAGAGCGTCGGGCACTTTTCGGACAGCTTTGTGCAGGCGTACGGGTGTCGCCCGTCTGCCTATGCCAGCCGCGAGGGGACGGCCGAGGACGAAACGGTGTAGCGAAGAAAGGGTGAGGGAGGCGGTCGCGTAGCGGGGAAGGGTAGCCTCTGCCGCCGTCCGCCTGACGCCGGGGATTGGACGCATACGCTGAGGTCACCATCTCTTCCGTCAGCGTCACATGCGACGTGTGGAGAAGAGGATGCGACGTGGGCGGAACGGCGGAGTGAGCACGCCGGGCTATATAGGGAGCGAGGTGCCGACCCCTTTGGTCGAGGACCACTTACCCCGGGCCAGCGGAGCCTATCGCTACGGTGGCCTCCATCAGTCCCCATGAGGTTCATCGTGAAACACGTCTCTCTAGTTTGCACTTTCGCGCTGCTTGCCGCGCTCACTACCGGCTGCGACGAAGCCGCCCCGACGGCCTCCGCCAGCTTGTCTCTGGAGACTCCGATAGAGGCTCAGGAAAGAGGCTCCAATCCCAGCAAACGCAGTGACCACCGCGTATCTGTCGGCGGTGCCGATGTCTGCGAGGCCCTGGGCCTGCCTACCGGATGCGACGCCAACTACTCGCTCACAGCGACGGTTGACGCCGACGGGAACGCGCGGGGCCAGTGGCAGGACACGTTCGCGGGCGGCGGCTTAGGCCAGCACTCGGCCATTGACTGTGTCAACATCCAGGGCAACACCGCCGTGATCGGCGGCGTGGTCACCCATGGCACCGACGGATTCGGGAACGACGTGACGGGGTTCCGCTCACTCACGGCGGTCGTGGACAACGGCACGTCGCAGCAGGACCCGGCCGACCAGATCAGCGGCTCCTTCATGGCCCCCAGCGGCTACGACTGCCATGCGTACAGCATCGAGGACTTCGAAGTGGACGGCGTCCTGTACGACCTGACACACGGGCAGGTGACGATTCGCTGAGACCGTAGCTGCGATGGGGCGGGTGCGTGCCGTGATGGACGCGCCCTTCCCGGACCAGCCTTTCCGGTCCTCTGATCTCTCTAGCTCCTCTTCCGGCCCTCGTCGTCATGGTGACCTCGCCACTCCTCGCCCCCCTGCATGTCCTCGTCGCCGACGACAATGCGGATATGCGGCTCTATCTCACAGGCTGCCTGCGTGGCTTCGGCCTGGTGGCCCTCACCGTCACGGAGGCAGCCAACGGGCGGGAAGCGCTCCTCCTCGCCCGCACGCTCGCCTTTGACCTCATCATTAGCGACGTCGTCATGCCGGGCCTCGACGGGCTCGCCCTCTGCCGTGCGCTCAGGGCAGATGCGGAGCTTGCCCGCATCCCCGTCCTCCTCATCAGCGGAGCGGAAACGCAACAGCTACCCGATGTAGGGGCGAATGCTTTCCTGGCCAAGCCCTTCAACGCGGAGGATTTGCGGGTCTGCCTCTTGCCCTTGCTCCATCGTCCGCCCTGATGCGGGTGATGGTGCTGATGAAGTAAGCAACACGTACAAAAGCACGCTTCCTGGGCAACAAGTAAAGGAATGATCGTCGATTGACAGATGCACGCAGCGGACGACGCTGCCCGCTGCTGCCAAGGCGGACTGCTCGACGACCGGGCGCGTGGATGGGCAAGCGGTTCCTTACATCAGCGCAAGCTCTCTATCGAATATCTCCTAACCTAAACAAACCTCGTTATGAAGACAAAACCGACACTTCTTGCTCTATCCTGCATGTTCTTGATCCTAGCGCCGTACCGCACGACCTACGGTCAGAACCAATACGAGCAGCAGGTACTCCAGCAGTTGCAATACGCCTCCTCTGCCTTCACCTCCGCAGGCTACACACCAATCATTGCGGACGGCGGCAGTCTTGCGCAGGGCGAGACGATGACGTACACCGTCACGCTGCAGACCGGAGCGTCCTATATGCTCATGGGGGTATGCGACCAGGACTGCAGGGACCTGGATCTGGCGCTCTACGACGGCTACGGTAATCTCATCTCAGTCGACGAAACGGAAGACGACGCCCCCGTGGTGGATGTGACCGTCGCGACCGGTGGTGACTTCACCCTTCAGGTTACGATGTATCAGTGTAGTGAAGCGATTTGCTACTACGGCGTGGGAGTCTACGGTCAATAGCAGGACCCTCATTGTGGGCCTGTCGGCCCTCCCTGATCCCGCACACGCACAGTTTTCGGCGTTCCACGTTCTGTGGCCGAAATCTAATAGCATCTGGCCGTTCATCAAGCGGATAGGTAGCTGCAGTCAAACTTAAAGGGTATTCGTCATGAAATTTTACCTCACCCTGCTCCTGTCTTTTGTGCTTCTGTCAACAGCCTGTTCTTCCAGCAAGCAAGAAGAAAGGGGAGAGGAGTCTATGGAAAAAGCAGCGCAGTCGCCCGCACCTGCACCGGGCACCGCGATGGTCTCCGCCCTGGTCAAAGGGTGTGAGGAAAAGGACGACAGCTTTCTCTGTACCCTCCTGATTGAGCAAGTAGATGGGTATGGCGCGAGCACGCCACCGCTCCCTGTAGGCTCCGAAGTAGACGTTGCCGTACCAAAAAGCGTCTTAGGCGAAGCATCGGATGGCAGCCAAGCGGCGGCCCTGCTTGCCATAGACAACAGGGTTGCTGTCACGTTGCAGCATCGCCAGGTCTTGTCGACGGACGGTGATACACCACCCGTGTGGCGTGTCATAGCCATACAGTAAACAACAGGTAGCAAGCTGATGCAGGTGTGGGCTGCTACCAGCCTGGATTTGCCCGTGCTCATGGCCTATAGGACTGTTATTAATCTCCCAGATGCCTGATTCTGTGTCCCCTTTCCCGTACCTCAAACAAAAGCTGGGCCTTCTAGCCCGCCTCCCGAAGCTATGAAATCGAAACCCTTGTTCTTCCTGACAGGAGCCTTGCTCTTTACCTGCCTGCTCATCGCGTTTGGCTGGTCTCGTCTTGACACAAGACCTACGCCCCAGTCGCTCAGCGAGGTCTCCGAGGCGAAGCCGCTGGAGAAGAAAGCGGCCCGCGCCGAGTATTTTATCAATATGCTGCGCGATCCAGCTACCAACGCGCTTCCACCCAACATCCGAGCACGCGAGCTGGCCCATGCGCGCACCCTGCCTCGCATCGACCAGGTTTTGTCTAAAGCAGGCGGGGCCGTTCCCTTCAACTGGGTAGAGGCAGGTCCCGTGGATGTGGGTGGGCGTACCCGTGCGCTGGCAGTTGATGTGACGAACTCCAATGTCATTGTCGCTGGGGGTGCTTCAGGGGGTATCTGGAAATCGACGGATGGGGGCGCGAGTTGGCGTTTGAAGAGCGACCTCGCAGAAATCAACGGGGTG
>Ga0102947_1000446_pt1 | contig 14841 bp, 14 predicted proteins | sample SalPon2A_A_D2_MG_FD_78210 | JGI IMG/M metagenome (GOLD analysis project Ga0102947, IMG submission 78210) | Soil microbial communities from South San Francisco under conditions of wetland restoration - Salt Pond MetaG R2A_A_D2_MG | ecosystem: Environmental > Terrestrial > Soil > Wetlands | place... | reverse complement strand
GGCGTCGAGGTAGCGATTGTGATCGGCGGCGGCAACATTTTTCGCGGCGTGCAGAATGCCAACAAGGGCATGACCCGCGCCCACGGCGATTATATGGGCATGCTCGCCACGATGATCAATGCGATGGCGCTGCAAGACAGTCTCGAACAGGCAGGTCTGCAAACGCGCCTGCAATCGAGCATCAAGATGGAGCAGATCGCCGAGCCGTTCATCCGGCGGCGGGCCATGCGCCACCTCGAAAAAGGCCGCGTGGTGATCTTCGGCTCTGGCACCGGCAACCCGTACTTTACCACCGACACGGCTGCTGCCCTACGCGCCCTCGAAATCGATGCCGAAGTCTTGCTCAAAGGCACCCGTGTGGATGGTGTCTTTACCGCCGATCCCGAGAAAGACCCGACCGCCCAGCAGTACGCCACCATCCATGGCGACGAAGTCATCCGCCGCAACCTGCGAGTGATGGACATGACCGCCTTCACGCTGTGCAAAGAATCGGGGATGCCAATCATCGTGTTTAATATGAACGCACCGGGCAACCTGTTGCGGGTAGCCCAGGGCGAGCGGATAGGCACCCTCGTCCACTGGAGCACGACTCCTGCCGAAACCGAGTTTGCCCACGTCTAATTTTGTGCTAACAGAGACTCCTTTGAGAGGAACCTAACCATGCTAGACGAAGCCCTTGCCCTGATTCTGGAAGACGCCGATGAGCACATGGACAAAACCGTGGACCACCTGCGCTCGGAGCTAAGCTCCATCCGCGCCGGACGCGCCACGCCAACGATGCTCCAGAACGTCCGCGTCGATTACTACGGCACACAGACGCCGCTGAACCAGATGGCAAGCGTCAGTGCGCCGCAGCCGGATCTGCTCGTGGTGCAGCCGTGGGACAAGTCGGCGCTCGGCGACATCGAACGGGCCATCATCGCCGAAAACCTGGGCCTGAATCCTGCCAATGACGGCGTGCTGATTCGCATCCCGGTGCCATCGCTGTCGGAAGAGCGGCGGCGTGATCTGGTTAAGTCAGCGCGGTCGCGGGGCGAGGAGGCCAAAATCGCTGTCCGTAACATCCGTCGCCATGCCAAAGACCAGGTCAAAACGACGCAGGAAGAGGAGAGCCTGCCCGAAGACATGCGCTACATGGCCGAAGATGAATTGCAAAAACTGACGGACGCGCATACCGACAAAATCGACCAGATCCTCAACCGCAAAGAAGAAGAGATCATGGAAGTCTGACGAAGGCCGAGGGACGAAAGTCGATTTTCGAGTGAAGCGACAGCCACACGGATCATTCGACAATCGCCCTTCGTACTTCGCCCCTTGAATAGGGGAGAGGTGCCGGAGCGGTCGAACGGGCTCGCCTGGAAAGCGAGTGTGCCCTTACGGGTACCGGGGGTTCGAATCCCCCCCTCTCCGCAAAGAAGCCGAACGTTGTTTCGGCTTTTTTCATTTGGCGTATTTTCGGGTTACCGTTTTGATGTGGCAACCCAGCCAGCAACCCTGCACCCTAAACCAGCACCCCCCTTGCGATGATTGCCAGCATGACCGGTTTTGGGCGAGGCAGCGCCCAGGTAGGCCCGATTACCGCTACCGTCGAAATGCGCTCGGTGAATAATCGCTACATCGACGTGCCCGTGCGCCTGCCCGCCTCGCTCGCCGACCGGGAGACCGAGGTGCAGAATCTTGTCAAGCACGCCTTTGACCGGGGCCGCCTTACGGTGAATGTACAGGTGGAAAAGGAGACCGAAGCCGACCTGCCTATCCAGGTGAACGAGCGGGCAGCGCGGGCCTACGGACGCCTCCTCGAAAACCTCCGGCAAGCCGCTGGCATCGAAGATCCCGTACGCATCGAACACCTCACGCGCTACAACGATGTGTTCACCACAGCAGAAGAAGATCCCGAAGTAACCGAGCAAGCCTGGCAGGCGATACAGCAAGCCCTCACCGAAGCTATTGAGCAGATGCGAGCCATGCGGTTGCAAGAAGGAGCCGCGCTACAACAGGATCTGTCAGAACGGATCGACATGCTGGAGCAGCAACTTGCCGAGGTCGAAGCCCGCGCCCCGCACCGCGTAACGGATGCCCGTGCCCGTCTCCGCGAACGACTCGAAGAACTGCTCAACGACGACCGCCTCAACCCGGACCGCCTGGAACAGGAAATCGCCTATATCGCCGACCGGCTCGACATTACGGAGGAATGTGTGCGACTCCATGCCCACCTCAGCATCTTCCGCGAAGCCCTCGCCGCCGAGGAGCCCGTCGGGCGCAAGCTCAACTTTCTCGTCCAGGAGATCCACCGCGAAGTCAACACCATCGGCTCCAAAGCCAACGATGCCGAGGTCGCTCACCTGGCCGTGACGATGAAGGAAGAAGTCGAAAAAATCCGCGAGCAGATCCAAAACGTTGAATAGTTCGATCATCGAACAATGTCAAAGATCATCGCACTTACGGCCCCCAGTGGATCGGGCAAGACGACAATAGCCCGGCGTGTGCTGGAGGCTTTTCCTGAGATGAAGTTTTCCGTCTCGGCTACCACACGCCCACGGCGGCGTGGTGAGAAAGATGGGGTGCATTACCATTTCGTCAGTGAGACACAATTCCGACAGTTCATCCAGCACGGCGAGTTGATCGAGTACGAAGAAGTGTATCCGGGCCGCTTTTACGGTACCCTCCGGCGCGAGGTGGAGCGTGCCGCCCGCACCTATCCGGTGCTGTTGGATATCGATGTGCAAGGCGCGCAGCATGTGAAGCAGCTTTTCAACGACCATGCACTAACCCTCTTCATCCAACCTCCATCGCTGGAGGTGCTGGCCGAGCGCCTGCGTAACCGAGGCACCGAAACCGATACGACCCTCGTTGAGCGCGTTGACAAAGCCCGCCACGAAATTACCTTTGCAGACCGTTTCGACGCTATCGTCATCAACGACGATCTGGAAACCGCCGTTGCCGAAACGCTGGCGCATGTACAGGCGTTTTTGGAATAAGCGTAGTTACAGGTTTATCAGGTTGCAGGTTTTTTTCTCTGGCAACCGAACCTGCTAACCTGACAAACCTGTTACCCTTTTCTCCATGTCTACCCAATCGCTTCAGGGCAAGAACCTGCTGCTCGGCGTTACCGGCAGCATTGCGGCGTATAAGGCGGCGGAGGTGATTCGCCTGTTCAAAAAAGCCGGAGCCGAGGTGCAGGTGCTGATGACGCCCGATGCCACCCGGTTTATCTCGCCGCTGACGCTGGGCACGCTCTCGGAGCGCGAAGTGCTCATCGAGATTTTCCCTGAGAACGAAGACGGAAGCTGGACGAAGCACATCACTCTGGGCCTCTGGGCCGACTTGTTTATCATCGCCCCGGCCACGGCGCAGACGCTGGCCAAGCTCGCCCACGGCTTCAGCGACAACATGCTCACCGCCACCGCACTGGCAGTCCGCTGCCCCACGCTCCTCTGCCCCGCAATGGACCATGACATGCTGCTCCACCCCGCCACCGCCGCCAACCTCGACCGCCTGCGCTCCTTCGGGCACGAGATCATGGAGCCCGGCTACGGCGAACTGGCAAGCGGCCTCGTCGGGCACGGGCGCATGCCAGAGCCAGAAATTATTTTTGCACGCGTAGCTGAGAAGTTAGGAAAGAGGAAAAGGAAGCAAGGAAGCAAGGAAGAGCAGGAGAAAGGGAGAGAAAACCAAGAACCAGCAACCAGCAACCAGCAACCCAAAACCCTATCCGGCAAACAGGTCCTCGTCACTGCTGGGCCTACACGTGAACCGATTGACCCGGTGCGGGTCATTACCAATCCGTCGACGGGCACGATGGGATATGAACTGGCAGCGGCAGCGGCGCGGCACGGCGCACAGGTTACGCTCGTCAGCGGGCCAACGGCGCTGGCTACGCCCGATGGCGTGGAACGTCTTGATGTGACAACCGCCGAGGAGATGCACGAAGTCGTGCAGGCTCACAAAGACGCCGACCTTGTCATCATGGCAGCGGCGGTCGCGGATTATACGCCCACTGAGCCGGCTCCCTCGAAGATCAAAAAGCAGGCAGGTGAGATGACCCTTCGCCTGCGCCGCACACCCGACATCCTCGCCACGCTGGGCCAGGAAAAACGAAACGGCCAGATCCTCGTCGGCTTCGCTATGGAAACCGACGACGGTCTTGCCAATGCCCAGCGCAAGCTAGAGCGCAAGAACCTCGACTGGATCGTCCTCAACGACCTGCGCGAGGCGGGCGCGGGCTTCGGCACGGGCACCAACCGCGTCACGCTCATCCACCGCGACGGTGACCGAGAAACCCTGCCGCTTATGCCCAAGAGCGAGGTTGCTGAGGTATTGCTGGCAAAAATTGTGGGGAATGGAGAAAAGCAGAAAGAGCGGCAAGAATAGACAGCGACACCCCCTTCCCCTGTCCGCCTCGCTTTCCCTCAACAAAATTCACGTCGAAAGAGCAGGAATCTGCTTGAGATACGGAGCGCTGTCTGCTACCTTGTGACCCTCGCAGGATGTGGACATAAATCAGCAGGTGGCCCTGGCGTATGCACAGCGTGTTGCAATCCCTCCGATATGCGCTGGCGCAAGAGCACGCAGTATACGGCTCTTTTTTGCCATTGGACCCTGCCCCCACCACGGCTGTTGCCCCCGATCCTGTCCCGTCTGCTCTGCAAGCAACTGATGATGCAATGGCTAATAAGGATTTGTTCGGCCAGCAAGTCGATCCAACAGAAGATCCATCGCTGTCGCCCTGGGAACGCATCCATGCACTCATCCCGGACGACAACCCTATCAAAGACCTGACGACGCTCGACGAGGTGGAGGCGTACGTCAACGACACCGTACTCATTCCGCTCGACGAGCACCGGATCAATGCGGTCTTCGGTGTGGGCGATCCCCATGCGGATCTGGTTGTCATCGGCGAAGCGCCGGGGGCCGACGAGGACCGTACGGGCGAGCCATTCACAGGCCGGGCCGGGCAGTTGCTCAATAAGATTCTGAAGGCGATCAACTTTGAGCGCGAGGAGGTGTACATTACCAACATCCTCAAAAGCCGCCCACCCAACAACCGTGACCCGCTGGCCGCCGAGGTGGAAGCCCACATCCCCATCCTCTACAAGCAACTCACCCTTATCAAGCCCAAGATCATCCTGGCCGTGGGTAAAACGGCGGGCAACTCACTGCTGGGCCGAAAATCCTCGTTGGGATCGTTGCGCGACAAGTTTCACGATTACTACGGCGTGCCGCTCATGGTGACGTACCACCCGGCGGCGCTATTGCGCAACGAGCAATGGAAACGCCCGACGTGGGAGGATATGAAGCTGCTGCGCACCCGCTACGACAAACTCGTTAACAACTAATTCCGCCGTCTCCTGCGGCCTCTCCCCTTCGGATCCCGACCTGTATGTCCGAGCCTGACGATCTTACACCGCGCCGTCTGAACATCGACGATGAAGGCCAGCGCTACCCGCTTGAGAAGATGACGGGGAGTGGTCGGCAGCGCCGTGCATCGATCCGCAGCATCCACGAGCAGTCGGGCCGCGTGCCGCCGCAGGCCACGGATGTGGAGCAGTCGGTGCTGGGCGCGATGCTGATCGAGCGCGAGGCCATCCCCCGCGCCATCGAGATTCTGTCGGCGGATGCGTTCTACACGGGCAAGCACCAGAAAATCTACACCGCTATGCTCAGCCTCTTCGAGCGTGGCAACCCCGTCGATCTCATCACGCTTTCGGATGAACTCAAGCGGCGGGGCGAGCTGGACGATGTGGGCGGCGCGTATTACCTGACCGAGTTGACCACGCAGGTTGCCTCGGCAGCGAACGTCGAATACCATGCTCGCATCATCGCCGAGAAGTCGCTGCTGCGCAAATTGATTGAAACGATGACGGGGCTGGTGGGGCAAGCCTACGACCCCAGTGCCGACGCCTTCGAACTGCTCGACGAAGCCGAGGGTGACATCTTCCGCATCTCGGAGACGAACCTGCGCAAGGCAGCGACTTCGATGAATGAGGTGCTGAAAGACACGCTGGCGCACCTCGAATCGATCCACGGGCGCGAGGGGGGCATCACGGGCGTGCCCAGTGGTTTCAGCCGCCTCGACGAGATGACGGGCGGCTGGCAGAAGTCGGATCTCATCATCATCGCGGCGAGGCCCTCCATGGGAAAAACAGCCTTCTCGCTCGCGGCAGCCCGAAATGCGGCCTTGCATCCTGAGCACGCGACGGGCGTAGCGATTTTCTCGCTGGAGATGAGTTCGCAACAGTTGGCCCAGCGCCTGCTTACCTCTGAGGCCCGTGTCAACGCCCAGGCGGCACGAACGGGACGCCTCAGCGAAGACGACTGGCCCCGCCTCGCCCGTGCTGCCGGTCGCCTCTCTGCCGCGCCCATCTTCATCGACGACACGCCGGGCCTGGGCATCCTCGAACTGCGCGCCAAGTGCCGTCGCCTCAAAGCCGAGCACGACATCGGGCTGGTGATTGTGGACTACCTGCAACTGATGCACGGCACCGTGGGCGGGCGCAACTCGAACCGCGAGCAGGAAATTGCGCAAATCTCGCGGTCGCTTAAGAGCCTGGCGAAGGAACTCAACGTGCCCGTCGTCGCCCTCTCACAGCTCAGTCGTGCCGTCGAAACACGCGGCGGCGACAAGCGGCCACAGCTTTCAGACCTGCGTGAAAGTGGGTCTATCGAGCAAGACGCCGATGTCGTAGCCTTCATCTACCGCGCCGAGCGCTACGGCATCACCGTGGATGAGAACGGCAACTCCACTGAGGGCCTCGGCGAGATTATTATTGGCAAGCAGCGTAACGGCCCCATCGGCGATGTGACGCTGGCCTTCGTCCACCAGTTCGCCCGCTTCGAGAACCTGACGACGTACTATGCTGCGGATTCCGGTGGTGGCGACGGATTCGGGCATACACCGCCCCAGGCTCCCATCCCGCCCATCGACGACGCGCCCTTCTAAGGTCACTCATCAACACATAGGAAGAAAAAAACACGCACGTTACAGGCCCGCAGAAACGGTTTAGGACCTTGGAGCTTGGAGCGGATGTGCGTGCGTTGCACGTGGCTATGGGCCGCCTGCCCATGTCTGGTTCTCCCTGTTGATGAAAAAAACGCCCCCCAAAAAAATACTATCGTCTCGCGAGTTCGAAGACCTCGACCGAAAACCGTTGCAGGATGGCAATAGTCACACGGGTGAAGAAGGCCTGCGCGAGGTTATGGACGAGTCGCGTCGGGGGGCTCCTTCTTCCGGCGAGGCGGTCAGCGATATTTTCTCTACGGATGAGATTTTCCAGCGTCTGCTGGCAACGGCTGACGACGAGTTTCATCGCTCCAGCCGACTGCTTTTTCTCAGTGGACTGGCAGCGGGGCTATCTATAGGCCTTACGTTTCTGGCCCGCTCCGCAATGACGGGATTGCTGCCGGAGGATGCCACCGGGCTGGTGGGCAATCTGCTTTATCCGATCGGCTTTATCTTCATCATCCTCGGACGCTACCAGCTTTTTACCGAAAACACGCTCACCCCTGTCACCCTCGTGCTGACCCGGCTGGCAAGCCTGCCACGCCTTCTGAAGATGTGGGGCATCGTCTACGCAGCCAATATGCTGGGGGCTGTCTTAACCGCGCTGTTGTTTTCTACGACGGAGATCTTCGATGAACCGGCAGCGGCGGCGGCCTATAGTTTTGGGGAGCACGCCATGGATACTCCGTGGACTGCGCTCTTCTTCAAAGGAATGATTGCCGGGTGGATGGTAGCAGGGATGGTATGGCTCACCCACGCCGTCCGCGACTCGATAGCTCGCTTTTTTATCGTCTACCTCATCATGTATCTCGTGCCCTCAGTGGGACTGTTTCACTGCGTCATTGGGGCCTGCGAGATCGCCTATTACATTTTCGAAGGCGGCACCACCGCCTGGGAAGGGCTGTTTCATTTCCAATTGGCCGTGACGCTGGGCAACACGATAGGTGGGGTGCTGTTTGTCGCCATCCCCAATTACTTCCAGACGCGCGATGACCGGTTCCGCGAGTGGGAGCGGCTAACTTGGAAGGAATGGATATGGGGTGTCCAGCCCGCTTAAAGGAAAAAACCTATGCGATCCAGAAGCTACATACGTCTGCTGTTTACGATCCTATTGATAGGCTGGATGGCGTGTGCTTCGCCCGATCAAGCACCGCCTGACACCACGCCCAAACAGGACCTACGCCCTACGCCAGTCGTCACGCACGATGTGCAGGAACTGTTCGAGCGGAGCTGGGCGCGGTGGGATGCCCAAAATATCCATGATTATCAGTTCTCGTTCCGCCGCAAAGTGACAGGGTCAACCGAATCAACCGGGCCGGTATTGATCACGGTAAGCGATGGTCAGATTACACAGGCCAGGTCTGGTGTGGGGCGCAGCCTCGGCAAGGTAGACCCACAGCAAGAAAATCTCTATGTGATCGACTCGCTATTCGTGTATCTGAGGCAGATGATAGCAGGGGGCGTGGACTCCCTTGTGATTCGCTACGACGCTGAATATGGCTTCCCCTACTTCGCCTATCTAGATGACTGGGACCGCGAACACACCACCTCCGAAACCACCCTTGAGGTGCGCGACTTTTTCGTACTCTCACGTGAGACGCTTCCTGATTCATTGCAAGCCGACGAAGAATAGTATCTGTCATACATAGGGTCTGGGTTCACTCATTTATCAACGTCGTTTCTATTTTCAGGTGATAAAGCGCGCATAATTTGGTACGTTGCATCGGACACCCTGCCAGCGCGGCCTCATTTGATGTCAGCTTTACCCCAAACAACTTTCCTTTATGGCTACCGGACGCATCGCCGACTACGACGCTAAAAAACACGAAGGCTACATCATCCCCGATACGCCCCACGGCGAGCACGATAAAATTCCCTTCGACAAGGATGCGTTGAAGAAGCACCAGGTGACGGAGTTGAAGGACGGCGATATCGTGAGCTTTGATATCATTGGCGGCATGATCGGCCTGATGGCAAAAGATATACGTCTAATTTCTTCCAGCGACTAAAGTGGGCTCAGCTATGGAATCGAAGATTTACGAGGATGCCTGAATCATACGATGGTGACATGCAGTATGTCCCAATCATTTTGTTGATCCTGCTGATGCTACCGCTTCTGGCTGAGGCACAACCCATCAGCCAGAATTCGTTGGTGGAGCATGCAGATATGCTTGCCGTCCAGGCTTCCGCCATGCCCCCCTCTTCCCGTGTGAGAATCGTCCTATTAAAACCTGCTCCTGCGGATACCACCACGCACTGGTCCGGGCGCGGTCAGATCGGCCTCAACTGGACGGAAGGAGCCCGAGATATCGTGCTGATCACGGTACAGCATGCCTTTTTTTTTCAAGCTCCGCCCTACGAAGCCTATGCCGGTGTTTCGGGTACGGCTTCGTGGACGGACATCTTCACCCAAGACACAGATGAAATCCAGACACAACATGTGTATCGCTATGCACTGGACCTCCACGGGCAACGCGCCTTGAGTAAGCGAGTATATGCGCTAACCAACATCGTGTGGCTCAGCGATCCAAACCAGGGCATCGAGAGGCAATTGTACACAGGAGCCGGAACGGCCCTGATTCTCAAAAAAAACCCAACCGCTACCCTACGAGCGCAGGCTACCGGCGGCTACTTGCATGAGCGCGAGGTTAGCGACGAGCATCTAGACACCCCCGCCGCCTCAATGGCCCTGAACCTGGCGCTTCGGCTTGCCCATGGCAGTCAGCTTGCCTTCCATGCGGAAGCTATTGATAACCTGTCGGAGCCAGAAGACCTTTTACTCCGTGTTCATGGAAGCCTGACGGCTCCTCTGGGAAAACACTTTGGGCTGACCCTCTCGGTGGACTTGAGCCACGATCTTTTACCAGCCGCTTCCTACTTCGAGGAAGATGGAGAGGGCGAACTCGTCAGTATCACGCCCTCTGCCTTTTCTGCCTTCGTGGCTACGGGGCTAAGCATCCAGTGGTGAGGACCGATTTTTTCGAGCATCGCTCTTCTGGCATCCTACATCTGGCTACCAAGAGCAATCTTATGCAGAGATGCTTGTTTATCTTACTGAACCCTCGTTTCTTTACCTTAAACGCCGCCCCCTTGCACCCGCGACGGCTTCCTGGTATTCTCCTGCACGAATCTGAAAGAGGAGGCTATGAAAAACCTCAACAAAATAATTCCCATCTGTTTGCTTGTTTTCATGCTGGCACTTGTCGGCTGTCGCGACACTTCTGACAACGCATCAGATACCCCAGCGGCAGTCGATTCGGCGACTTTTTCTGAGCAAGCGGTCATACAATCCACCGACTCGGTGAGGTATCACGGCATCGACGTTTCCCATCACCAGGGCGATGTCGATTGGGAGGCCGTGAAGGCGGCCGGCATCACGTTCGTATACATCAAAGCCACGGAGGGCAACGACTACCTCGATCCGAAATTCCAGGACAACTGGAAGGCCGTCAAAGAGGCGGGGCTGGTACGTGGTGCCTATCACTTCTTCCACCCCCACGACTCCGCAGCAACGCAGGCCCGGTATTTTATCTCCACCGTGCAGTTGGAGCCAGGCGATTTGCCACCCGTGCTAGACATTGAGGTGGCCGAGGGCGTAACCCCTGAAAACATCGACAAAGAAATCCAGGTCTGGCTGGAGATGGTGCATGAAGCCTATGGCGTCCAGCCCGTCATTTATTCGGGGCTGCATTTTATTGAAGAGAACCTGCATACCGGTTTTAATACCTACCCGCTGTGGCTGGCAGACTATACTGAAACCACCCCTCCGGCCCCTGGCGACTGGGACTCCTGGACGTTCTGGCAACAGACTAACGAAGAAGTCATCGAAGGCGTTGCTGGCACGTTTGACCGCTCCATTCACCACGGCCCCGCGGCTCACTGGGAGGCCCTGCTGGTACCGGTGGCTCAGTAGGCTAAGCAGACAACTTGAGGTTATAAGTAGAATTGTGGGAAACGGTACCACTGCCCTTGTTTTCGTGGCGATGCATCTGTAGTTTTTCAAATAGATGCTGGCTTTTGTAATCTATGAAGTGTTCAATGTCGAAACGATTTTTTCCTGTTCTACTCTTCTCTATTCTCCTCGGTGGCTGCACATCTACCCAAGCTATTAATACGCAGACGAGCGCAGACATCGAACATGTGAACCAACGGCTCAATGAACGTCCTGCTACCGTCCATCTACTGGGCGATTCCTTGTCGTATGGGCGGGATTTGCTGATCCGCCGCGACTCGACGTTTTGGACAGAGCAGGGCACCAAACGCCAGCATGCGGTAGCCACAGACAACGTTCACGCTATTGAGGCGGCTGTCTTCCGCCGGCCCCTCCTTTCTAGAAAATCCTTTGCTATCGGATTCACCGGTGGCTATACGTCGATGGCCCTTTTTCACCTATCCAGGGACGATGCAGCGCGTATTTCTGCGGGCGATGTCGTTCTGACGCTGGGCGTGAGTCTAGCGACAGGGCTACTCGGCGCGGTGATCTACGGGCCGTCAGAAGCTTCGCGATCCCCCGGTCGATTTATCTTGAACGAATAGCCCTGAAAAAAACTTACGCCGCTACATCGGCGGGTACATTCATCGACTTTGAAGAGGTGTAGGGCAGCAGCGCACGCAGGGTTTGAACATAGCGCTCAGCCACGGCGGCCCAGCAAAACGTATTGGCAGTGTGCTGGGCCGCGCGCAGGGCAGCGGTCCGCAAGGCCGAGCGACTGTGGTAATACCCCATGATGGCTTCGGAAAACGCCCAGGGATCGCCACTCTCGACCAGGTGCCCATGCTCGCCTTCGGTAATGACGTCGCGGATGCCTTCGAGGCGGGCGGCAATGGTAGGCAAGCCCGACAGGCCCGCTTCCAGCATCACCACGCCGAAGCCCTCCATGTCGCCCTCAACCGGAATGTTGGGCATGATAAACAAATCGGCTCCGCGATAGAGGAGCGTCAGAGCTTCTTCGGAGACGCGGCCCAGCATCCGTACCCGGTCGTGCAGATCATGCTTATCAATAGCTGCTGCGATGTTCTCGGCTTCGGGGCCATCGCCTGCCATCCAGTAATGCACATCTTCGGGCAGCAGCGGCATCACTTCGTCTACAAACCAGGCAAACCCTTTGCGCTCTACCTGCCGCCCGACGCTGCACAACAGCAGCGCATCTTCAGGCAAGAGGGGATGAGCCGGATCGTCGAGGTTGGCCTTCATGTCGCGCCGCATCGAGTCGAAATCCGTTAATGGGGCAAAGCGGCTCACGTCTACACCATTGGGCAATACGTGGATTTTATCCAGCGGCATCCCGCGCTCGTGGCAGGCGGCTCCGGTGGCGCGACTCACGGGCAGCACCGCCGCCAGCGCGTCGAACACCCGCCCGATGAAGCGCTGGTGGATCCCCGGCATCGTCACATCCAGCCCATGCACCACCGCTACCATCGGGATGCCGAGCGGCTCCAGCGTCTTGCGCAGAAAAAAGGCCATCGCCGCCGTCGCCATCGACGAAAAAAGCACGATGTCCATTTCGCCATTCAGCGCCTTCCGCTTTACTTCCCGGTAGACCTTGATGAGAAAGAAAATACCAAAGACCTGCGTCTTGCGGAGCGATCCGCGCATGATGACATCATCCAGGACGACATCTTCTCGGTTTTCGAGTTGTTCATGCAGTTCCATCGCCACCCGCTGCATACCACCCAGGTTGGAAAGGGGGGCGTGCTCTGGAGGAAAAGAATGGGACACAAAAAGGAGACGCACGATCTGGGGTCGGTTAATGGCGGAGGCCAGTTAGTCGGAAACAGGTTGAGGGATCGGGGCGGGGCGGGAGGCCGGACGAGGCACCCTGATCGTAGCGCCCTGCTCCGGCAGGCTATCGCCTTCGAGAACAAACGTCGGCTTGAAGATCTCTTCGTAGTACCCAGCCAACCGCGCCATCACCGCTTCCCACTCGTAGTGGCGCGATCTGGCGAGCGCATTGCGGCCCATCTCTTGGCGCAAAGCGGTGTCGGTCACCAGCCGCTCGGTGACTTCCAAGAAGCTCTGCGTGTCGCGAGGCGTGGCAAGGAAGCCCGTCGTGCCGTGATCGACCAGCGACCGGCTGCCTGTAGCATCGGCGCAGACGGCTGGTAGGCCTGAGGCCATCGCCTCCAGGGTCACGTTGCCAAACGTCTCGGTGTCGCTTGGAAAGAGGAACACATCGGACGAAGCGTAGGCCCGCGCCAGATCGCTGCCTTCCAGATACCCTGTGAAAATGGTCTCGGGCAGGCGGTGCATGAGTTCTTTCTCGGCGGGGCCATCACCGACCATCATGGCACGGTGCGGTATGCCGCGTGCCTGGAGCGATTCGATTACGTCGGCAAAAACGTGCAGCCCCTTTTCCCACACGATGCGCCCTACGTACGAAACGATGACTTCATCGTCCTTCACGCCGAGTGCCCGCCGCCAGGCCAGCGACCGCCGCTCCGGCTTGAACAGATCCGTCTCGACGCCGCGCTCCCACAGCCGCAACCCCTCGGTGATGCCGTGCGACTGTAGCACATCCATCATCGATTCGCTGGGCACATACGTATGCTTGCATCGCCCGTAGAACCACCGCATATAAAACCACAGCGGACGCTCGAACATCGTCATGCGGTAATACTTGAAATAGGAGCTGAAGTGGGTGTGATAGGAACCCACTACGGGAATATTGCGACGACCAGCCCATACGATGGCGCTGCGGCCCAGAAAGTCCGGCGTGGCAATGTGGACAAGCGTCGGGTCAAAGGCTTTCAGGCGTTTGCGGACCCTCGGCGTGAGCCCCACAGAGACGGGATAATCGTGGCGACCCGGAAAGAGAAAGCTGGGTACAGACACCAGCGTGCCGACGTGATCCACCGGCGGGTTATCGATCGTGGGTCCAAAGACCAGCACCTCGGCTCCGTGTGCTTCGAGGTAGGCGACGAGCCGGTTGAGCGTCAGCGAGACGCCATCGGCAATATGGTTGTACGCACCCGTGAAGAGCGCAATGCGCTGGCCCACCAATGCGGGGTGGCGGCGGGAAAGTTCATCAGCCGTGCCTGGGTGCATGACACCTGTATTCATTGATGAGTATGCTTCCGCAGGCATCTGACTATAGGACAGACGAGCGGACCAAAAGCATGGAGAGCGTGAGAATGCTGGCGGTCCCGTACTGTTCAGAAAAAAAGTACGTCGCAAGGCATGCCTTTTAATCAGGTTAACCTGCTGGACGTTACGGCTTTCTCAACGGAAAGGCTATGAGGTAGGTTCGTTATGCGATGCCTCCTGCGCATATTCCACCTTTAAAACCCTGGAATTTCACCCCATCCTCATATGCCTTCCTTAGTGCTTTATTCTCGGTCTTTCCTGCAAGATTAGATAAAGCCGCAGCTCAGTAGAAAGAAGTAACAGAACGCCCTAAAAAATTTTGCCGGGATCCATCTTGGGGATAAGACCGGAAAGAAAACTCAGATAGCAGCCAGCGATGTTTTTGCCTGGTCCTTCCAGACAGGCAGCGACGTATAGATCTGCTCAAAGGCCTCGGCCACAATGTCCCACGTAAAATGACGACGCACATGCAAACGACCCGCACGACCCAGCCGACCCGCCAACGACCTATCCCGCAACAACCGACCTATCGCCTCCGCCAACGCCTCCGGCGCATCCGGCTCCACCAGCAACCCCGTCGCACCGTCCTCGATAATCTCTGGAATGCTACCCGCCCGCGTGCTGATGACGGGTGCGCCCACTGCCATTGAGCTGACAACGGCCAACCCGAAGCTTTCCGTCCGTGAAGGCAGCACGGCCATCCGTGCCGAGGTGAGCACCTCCGCCAACGCTTCGTGCGTCATCCACGGCAACACCT
>Ga0102947_1000445_pt1 | contig 14900 bp, 11 predicted proteins | sample SalPon2A_A_D2_MG_FD_78210 | JGI IMG/M metagenome (GOLD analysis project Ga0102947, IMG submission 78210) | Soil microbial communities from South San Francisco under conditions of wetland restoration - Salt Pond MetaG R2A_A_D2_MG | ecosystem: Environmental > Terrestrial > Soil > Wetlands | place... | reverse complement strand
GAAAAAAGGCATGTTGGGAATTGGTTCCCGGTTCCCCCCAGATGATGGTTCCTGTTTGGTAATTTACAGGTTTACCGTCCCTGTCCACGCTCTTGCCGTTACTCTCCATGATGCCTTGCTGCAAGTAGGCCGAAAATCTATGGAGGTATTGCGAATAGGGGATTACAGCTTCGGTCTCGGCCCCGAAAAAATTATTATACCAAATACTCAGAAGTCCCAGGATTACCGGAATGTTATCCTCAAACCGGGCTGTTTTGAAATGTTCGTCCATGGCATTCGCACCTGCCAACAGTTCTTCAAATTTTTCATATCCAACGGCCAGTGCAATAGAAAGTCCCACAGCACTCCAGAGAGAAAACCTGCCTCCAACCCAGTCCCACATCGGGAAAACATTGGCCTGGTCAATTCCAAATTCCTCAATCCTGGCGGTATTCGTGGAAACCGCTGCGAAGTGCCGGGCCACATCCTTCTGGGAGGCATGGGTTAAAAACCATTTTTTAATGGTCGTGGCATTGCTCAGCGTTTCCTGGGTGGTAAATGTTTTGGAGACCACGACGAACAGGGTGGTTTCGGGATCCAGCTCCTTCAGCACCTCGTGGACATGATCGCCATCGATATTGCTGACAAAAAATGTTTTTAATTGATTTTTATAAAACCTTAAAGCCTCCGTGACCATGGCAGGGCCCAGATCGGAACCTCCGATCCCGATGTTCACCACCGTTGAAAAAGGCTTCCCGGTATATCCTGTCTTTTTCCCCGAAATCACCGCCTTACAAAAATCCCGGATCTTATCTCTAACGTCGTAAATTTCAGGGATTACATTGATGCCATCGACTAAAATTGTGTCCCGTTTACCGGCTCGCAGCGCAGTATGAAGGACAGCACGGCCTTCGGTTTGATTGATGATATCCCCACCAAAGTATTTTGCGATTGCATCCCCAAGATGTACCTCGTCTGCCAGGGCAAGTAAAAGGGAACGTGTTTTTTCCGTAATAAGGTTTTTGGAATAATCCACCAAAAAATCATTCCATTCGAGCGTGAACGTTGTGGCCCTGTCTTTATCCGCTACAAATAGTTCTTTAAGGTGTAATTCTTTTGATTCTTTGTAGTGTTCTTCGAGTTTTTTCCAGGCTTGGGTCGTTGTTGGGTCGGTGTTCTCTAACGGCATTCTAAGGGTTGAAAGTTATCAATTCTTCGGTGGGTTGTTGCTGAAATTCAATACAATCGAGCTGTTTTTTCTTTGGATCAATAAATTCAAAGTAGTCAGGTCTTAATTCTTCTGCAAGTGGTTCCGCAGCAGGCAATTTTTCCCGCAGAGGATCTACCTGCCTTCCATTCCTCCAAAAGCGGTAACAAACATGTGGCCCGCCTGTATTTCCGGTCATGCCAATCCAGCCGATGACATCCCCCTGTCGGACAAAATCACCTCTTTTCACATTTTGTTTTCGCATGTGAAGGTACTGTGTGCTATAGGTACCGTTATGCCGGATCTTCACGTATTTTCCGTTACCCCCTTTCCGGGTTGATTCGGTAACCGTACCATCGGCCGTAGCCATAATGGGCGTTCCGATCGGTGCTGCATAATCCGTTCCCTTATGGGGCCGTACTCTATATCCGTAGTACCTGATTCTCCTCCTCAGGTTATATCTCGATGAAATCCGGCTGAATTTCACCGGGGCTCTTAAGAAGGTACGACGAAGGTTATTTGCTTCATCATCAAAATAATCCACGATATTCTTCAAGGAGTCGTTTTCATATGCGAAGGCATACAAAGGGGTGCCGTTATGTTCAAAATAAGCCGCCTCTATGGGTTCTGAACCTGCATAAATGGTATCATTGATATACTTCTCTTTATAAACTACCTTGAATTTATCCCCTTTTTGCAACCGGAAGAAATCGATCGTCCACGCGTAAATTTCGGAGAGTTCATGGGTGATATAATAATCTATGTTCTGGGCCAGAATGGCATCTGAGAGGGAAGTTTCAATAACCCCGGAAGCCTCGCGTTCCACATATTTTACGTCTCTCTGGTTCTTATAGGCAACTGCGCTGTCCCTGAAATCTATTACCGTGTAATTGATGGGGTCATTCTGATAGATAAAGACCTGTGCGATCTCCGATGTATCCTTCGTCTTTAGTACCAGATACGGCCTGCCCGCCCTTAGCTTACGAACATCGAAGGTGTCCCTGTACTCTTGTGATATTTTGTAAATTTTGGGATATTCCACCTTATGTTCCATCATAAGCTCACCGAAACTATCTCCTTTCCTTACCGTATCCTGATGTACCCTAAAATCGTTAAGATTAAATCCGTATTCCCGGGTTTCGTGCAATTCCTCATTTTTTTGAATATCCGCTAATACCGGTGTTTCGGGTGTGGGTTTTTCTTCCTTACAGGAGGCTAGCAATATGACTACTAATAGGGCGCCCCAATATTTTTGCATGGTCAGTTCTGAATTTTCTCAGGGTTAAAGATATGGTCTACCCATTGCTTTCCCCAATTATTTAACTCTTCGTTCGTATATAAGTCCGGAAAAAATACAACTTTCTGAAAGCTCGGGGGCAAATAATCTTTCCAGTTGGTGCCCCCCGTTGCCTCAATGGCTGCATTTTCCTTGTTAAGGTAGCGATGGGCGGAACCCATATGCACAAGCGGCCAATTAATATTTGCATTGATATCCATCATCTTTAACGCATCAATAAGGGCTTTATTATGTTTACTTTTCTCCGGAAGATCCAGATATTTATGATAAATGGTGTGGTCCTTAACTTGTTTTGCTATTCGTATGAATCTTGGGGTGTACCGATATTCAAATTGCATTAAGGTGAGCGTCTTCTGTCCGGTCACAAGATCCGTTGCCCCTTTTTTCCAGTAAATATGTTCATACAGGTCTTCAATCGGATCCTTCGCGCTGAATTGTGAACGTTCCGTATAATGGACCAAATTCTCCAGGGGGGTTGCGTAGATCTCTATCATCCGGTACTGGGCCGATTGAAATCCACTGGAGGGCAATAGTGCCATACGGTACTTCAGGAACTGTTCACGTTCCATTCCACGAATCATAATGCTGAAGGAAGAAATAAGCGCCTTGTAATAACTGTTGATCCTGCTTAACTTCTCTATAAAAAAATCAACCTGCCTCGATTTATCATCCACGATCTGTTTCTGTTCGTGCAAAATAAGTTTAAAATACAGTTCGGTGATCTGATGGTACATGATAAATATTTCCTCATCCGGGAAATGTGTACGGGGCACCTGGAGGCTTAATAGTGTATCCAGGTGAATATAGTCCCAATAGGTAAGATAACGCTGGTAGAGGAGTCCGTCCAGGTAAGAGCTTAAATCCTGGCCTGAATCCTTATATTTTTCTTCAAGTTTTGAGATTTGAGATTCAATACGCTCTTTATTCTTCATGTGAATTTAATCCATTATAATCCTGAACTGGTTTTTCAGACCATTATAACCGTCCAAATCTGCTTTGATGGATCCCACGGCGAGATCTGCTTTTATTCGCACGGGAATTTTATTGAGATCATTCGAGACCCAAAGAGATAAACTTTCCTGCTCCTTAAAAACCCTGCCAGACTGAACATAGGGCCTGAATTTCAGACACTCTACTTTTCCGTACTTGGTTTTGAGTATTTCCATCCCGAGATATTTAAGCCTGAACTTAAAAATTCCGTCATCGTCATATAACAATTTCAACTCAATGTCCTTGCCTTCGACCAAATCTTCCGCTTCATAATTGTTCCTCAGGAAATAGAAGGCCGAAATTAAATCCTGAATACTGTCCTGCAATGTAAAATTAAACTTTTTCTTGTTCTTTTTGTCATTGAGTACGGCAACATCATTATCGTGGTCAAATTCGATCTCAATATCCTTGGTGTACCCCCCTTCCTCTATTTTACGCACAAATTTATAGGGTCTGCCATCTTCCTTATCGAAATAACTTTCATAACGATCGTCTACTTTAAAGAACAAGCTCGCAAATCCTGTGGTCTTTCCCTCGCCTATTACATGGTAAACCGGCACACCCTTGACTTTGGCTGACTTCACACGCAGGGTCGCATAACTTGCATTTAAAAAGCCATAGTGCAAGCGGAATCTCAGCCATTCTCCTGGTTTAAAGGCAGACTCGGAATAACTGCTTCCCCCACCATTTTGGGCAGATACGGCAGCACTCAGAAGGACTAAAATCAATGTGGCAATTCTCTTCATTCGTCAGGAATGTCAATTCAAAATTATTAAAACAATGTTTAAATCATCGTCGATTCCAATTAGTTAAACAAATTTTATTCCAAAGTATTGCACGAAATCGGCTTCCCTGCTCCGGGATGGTTCACAGATGGGAGGGCGGTCATCCCAAAAAAAATTCACGGCTCTGAAATTATCAGTAACCAGCCCATTAAAAAAAGCCCCGACAGAGCGTCAGGGCTTTTCCTAAATAACCAACCAAACTTTAAATTATGAAAAACCAATACTTAAAGTAATAAGGGAACCACCCCTTATGTGAATCAAATTTAGTGCAAGAAAACCACTGGATAATCTCTTTTAACGTTCTTTAACGCCACTCTTAACAAATCTTTATACTTACTGTGCTTATTTTTTGCAAATCATTAAGAAAATAGCATTTACAGGGTACCCCTTGCCTCCTGCTCCCGCTCAATAGCCTCGAACAATGCCTTAAAATTCCCTTTCCCAAAAGACCGGGCTCCTTTTCGCTGAATGATCTCTATAAACATGGTAGGCCTATCCAACACCGGTTTGGTGAAAATCTGGAGCAAATATCCCTCTTCATCCCTGTCAATAAGGATGCCCAGATCTCTCAGGGGTGCCAGATCCTCATCTATTTCACCTACCCTGTCAAGAACGTCCTCGTAATAGCTGGCCGGAACGGTTAAGAACTCCACACCCCTGTTCCGAAGGGCCGTAACGGTTTCAATAATGTTATCCGTGGCAAGGGCCATATGCTGTACCCCGGCACCGTTGTAAAATTCTATATACTCTTCTATCTGAGATTTTTTCCTGCCATCAGCAGGTTCATTGATCGGAAATTTGATCCTGCCGTTTCCATTACTCATTACCTTACTCATCAGTGCAGTATATTCGGTGGAAATATCTTTGTCATCAAAGGACACTAATTGCGCAAATCCCATGACCCGGGCATAAAATTCGCACCATTTATTCATCTCGTTCTAGCCAACATTACCCACCATATGATCGATGTACTTCAGCCCGACATCCTGTGGTTTGTAGAAAGGTTCCCATTTGCGGAAACCCGGCAAGAAGGCACCCTTAAAACTGCCGCGTTCCACAAAGATGTGTACTGTTTCCCCGTAGGTGTGGATTCCCGAGAGGGTCACCTTGCCGTGTTCATCTGCAAGTGTCTTAGGTTCAAAATAGCTTTTTGCGCCCCTTTTAGTAGTTTCACGAAAGCTCTTTGCCGCATCATCCACCCATAGAGCTATGGCTTTTACACCGTCGCCATGGGCTTCTATATGCCTGTTGATCTCCCCTCCGGATTTCAGGGGTGAAGTGAGTACGAGCCTTATTTTATTTTGCTGGACCACGTAAGATACCCTGTCTTTAAGTCCGGTTTCCAGCCCGGCATAGGCCAGTGGCTGAAAACCCCAGGCTGCCATGTAATAATATGCGGCCTGTTTGGCATTGCCAACGTAGAGTTCAACGTGGTCGGTGCCCAACAATGGTAAAAAATCTTTTGCTTCAGGATTTTCCTTAGGCAACTGCAGTGAGGTATTATCTTGTAATGACATGTTATTTTATTTGAATTGATTAACAAAAGTAAAGTAGACGAAGTGTCCCGCCAGCTTTGCTATCCAAGCTACCACATCGCCCGGAGATGGGCGTTAATATCAATTCGGTATTTCGACAAACCGGAAATTTTTAAGTATGCAAATATCGTAAAAAACCGTCACTTTACCACATGTTTAACCCTTTTCCACCAAAAGTAAACCCGTAATCAAAACCAATATCCCACACTAAAAAAGAAGTGGCTGTTCCGGACTTCGGGTGACCAGGAGTACAGGACCTGGACCGGACCAAAAAAAGACTCCCAGCCATAACCCACTCCGTACCCGGAAAAGTTGGGTTCTGTGAACCACTCTCCCGTGCGGAAAAGATCGTCCTCTGCATTGGCATAATTTGCGGCAAACAAGAGGTGATTTTTTGGGGCAATTTCATAATCCAGTCGTCCGTAGGCCTTTACAAAACTATTCCCGGGAAGGCTTATAAAGTCATAGCCGAGGAAGGGAACGAAATTGTTGATAAGGTTCGTGCCATATCCCCCCAGGACAAAATCGAGTGACGCAATACTTGAAGTCCCCAGTTTAAAGCCCCCTTCGGTTTCCAGATTAAACGAAAGGTTTCCCAAAATGGGAAAAGCCATCCCTAGTCTGGCTTTAGCTATGGAGAATTCCTTGAAGTTGTCATTAAAATCAGAGGAGACCAAATAAAAGTGGAAATCCCCATTGAAATAAAGCCCTTTGGTGGGAAAATACTTATCGTCGTAGGTATCCAGGATCAGCTTTCCATAGGAACTGAAGTAGTTGCTTTTTTCGAAAAATGTCCTCGTATCCGGAAGTGGGGCTGAGGGGGAACCCTGGCTATTGTTTACTTCACTGAGCGTCGTGGTGCTGTATTTCAAAAACTTGTGCTCAAGCCCGAGGCTAAAGGCAAACTCTTCATTGAGTACGGTCTGCAGATAGATCTGGTTCGTAAAATCAGAGACATCGAGATTAATTTTATTAATATTGGTGCCGATCGGGACATCAAAATTAGATTGTATTACACTGTAGCTAATCTCATCAGTGAAATCATTGAATTGTGAATTTATCCCAAAGCTCCAGTAGAACCCTTTGTCCACATAGTACTGAAAATTATACCGTACATTGTCTCCGAGTATAAAATCAAAGGAGGCCAGGTCATCATTTACAAATACGTTCTTTTTCGTTAAGTTGATCATGGCTGCACTTTTGTAAAGATCGTCGTAATGTGCCCCTAACCGAATAAAGGTCTTGGTAGGGTTTTCCCTTAGTTTTAATATCAGATCCTCCCCTAATCCATTGGAAACCAGGTCGTATCGTATGGTTTGGAAATTCCCGGTGGCCGCCAGATTACTGATCCCCTGTTGTAACTTTTCAAAGGTGATTTTTTCTGCAAGGTTAAACCGAAGCTTCCCTTTTACATAGCTTCGCGTATAGTTGTTATTACCACTGACTACCAATCTGTTCACGACAAGGGTATCCTTGGAGATGATAGGCAGATTGCTTTTCTTTGGACTGCCCTGCCTCTCCGCCAGCATTTTTAGGGCTTCCTGTTGTTCCAGGGCCGCTTTTTCCCCATTTTCAATAATACTTCTCTTCAGGTTAAAATCGATCACCGAGTATGAATCCATATCCGGTTTTATGTAAATATCGGTAAGTCCGGATTTTTCTTCCATGACCCCGACCGTCCTGTAATTATTAATCTGCAACAATATTTCAGTGGCGGACAAAAGGGATTCCCGATCCCTTAGTCCATGCTGAACATCGACCCCAATGATGACATCCGCACCCTTCCTTTTTACCTCCCTTACGGGGTAGTTGTTGAGCACGCCCCCATCGATGAGTATTTGCCCATTCACCTCGGCAGGTTCAAAAAGGGAGGGAAAAGTGCCACTTGCCAAAATTGCTTCCGGCAGATACCCGCGGTCCAACAGGACCTCTGTCCCTTTTTCTACATCCGTGGCTATACAGAAAAATGGAATGGGTAATTTGTTAAAATCATTGATATCTTTGACGTGGTACAGCAACCTTACCAATTCGTTATAAATGTTTTGCCCGCCTGAAATTGCGGGAGGGAAAGAAATTTTAAATTTATTAAAAGGAAGTGTCAGGGCATAGCGCTCCGAATCTTCCTTTTCGTAAAAAGTTTTTGCACTTCGGGGCAGGTTATCCTGGATAAGGCCTGTAAAGTCCGTACTTTGAAAAATTGAGTCTAACGCCCGGGCGGAATATCCCGATGCGTACAGTGCACCAATGATCGCTCCCATACTGGTGCCTCCTATATAATCTATCTTCACACCGGCCTCCTCGATCACCTTTAACGCTCCGATATGAGCCATTCCTTTTGCTCCGCCCCCGCTAAGCACCAATCCAACCTTTGGTGGTATTTCCTCATTCACCCCCTGAGCCCGGGATAACACAGTATATAAAATTATCATAAGGAACAATGCTGTTCTTTGCATAGGTTTAAGATAGGGGTTTAATGAAAGCTTTCATAAATTTTCTTCGCCTTGGCAAACCCGACTGTTTTGGATAAATCTTCTATGGATGCTTCCTTTATTCGCTTGACCGATTTGAAGCTTTTCAATAACTCCTGAGCTGTCTTCTCACCTACTCCATTTATTCCCTCAAGTTCCGAATTAATAGCAGCCTTACTCCTTTTTTTCCTGTGAAAACTAATTCCAAAACGGTGTGCTTCGTTCCTCAATTGTTGTATGATCTTCAGGCTTTCCGACTTTTTGTCCAGATACAGCGGAATCGGGTCGTCCGGAAAATAGATTTCTTCCAGGCGTTTGGCTATTCCAATAATGGCTATCTCTCCCCTTAAACCAAGTACTTCAAGGCTTTTCAGGGCCGAGGATAATTGTCCTTTACCCCCGTCGATAACCACCAGTTGTGGCAAAGGTTCACCTTCATTCAACAGGCGGCTGTAGCGTCGGAATACCACTTCCTTCATGGATGCAAAATCATCCGGGCCATCTACCGTTTTTATATTAAAGTGCCTGTATTCCTTTTTCGAAGGTTTCCCATTCTTAAAGACAACACAGGCAGCCACCGGACTATCTCCCTGGATATTTGAATTGTCAAAACATTCTATATGTCTGGGTTCTGCGGTGAGACGTAAATCCTGCTTCATCTGGGCCATGATCCTGTTTGTATGCCGGTCGGGGTCTGTAATCCTTAGCTGTTTGAAGCGTTCCTGCCTGAAAAAACGCGCATTCCGTTCAGAAAGGTCCAGTATTCTTCTTTTATCTCCCAGTTTGGGAACCGTAACTTTTATATCCGGAGCAACCACCATTGGTATCGGGACATATATTTCACGGGATCGTGAATTGAAGCGCTGGCGGATCTCAACGATCGCCATTTGAAGCAGGTCCTGATCCTCTTCCTGGAGTTTCTTTTTTATTTCCAGGGTATGGGATCTGACAATGGAGCCGTGGGACAACTGCAGGAAATTGACATAAGCAAAAGCATTGTCGGAGACAATGCTAAACACATCCACATTGTTGATCTTTGGATTCACAATGGTGGACTTCGCCTGGTAATTTTCCAGCACCTCCATTTTATCTTTAATGCGTTGCGCTTCTTCAAATCGCATATCGGCGGCAAGTATTTTCATTTGCCTCCTAAAATAATGGAGGGACGATTTAAAATTTCCCTTAATAATCTCCCTGATATCATCGATTTGTTGATGGTATTCCTCAGCTGTTTGAAGGTCTTCACACGGCCCCTTACAATTGCCAAGATGATATTCAAGACATAGCTTATATTTGCCTGCCTCAATTTTGGCCTGCGAAAGATCGTAGGTACAGGTTCGCAGCGGGTAGACGCTCCTGATAAGGTCCAAAAGTGTCTTCACCGTTCGCATACTGGTATATGGACCATAGTATTCCGATCCATCCTTTATGAGCTTTCTGGTAGGAAATATCCTTGGAAAGCGTTCATGCTTTATGCAAATCCAGGGATAGGATTTATCATCCTTAAGCATCACATTGTACCTGGGTTGATATTTTTTTATGAGGTTGTTCTCCAAAAGCAAAGCATCTGATTCAGTGGGTACGACGATGTGCTTTATCTGCTGTATTTTTTTTACCAGAACCCTGGTTTTACCGTATTCGTGGGTTTTGGCAAAATAAGACGTCACCCTCTTCTTCAGGTTCTTGGCTTTGCCCACTTAAAGAATTTTTCCTTCCCAATCAAAAAACTGAAATACTCCTGGTGTATCAGGCAATGCGGCAAGTTGTATTTTAATGGGTATTCCTGGCATTAAACTCGAGTCGAAATTTACGGTTCAGAAACAAAGATATATTACGCGAAGTTTATAGAGGTTATAGGCAGCTAATTTAACGATCCCTTAGCGAATTCCCTTACTGGCTGAATCCGGAAAACCCATTTTGGCCGGTTTTGTCCGGTATCCACATCACCTCTCAGCACCATTAAGGTATGATGGTATGTATAAATTAAACCTTCATCTCCCCGGGTTGACATTCCGCCAAAATGTTAAATTTTGTGCCTGCCCCGGCGAATCAAAAAATATTTCGCCGGAGACTCTTTCCGGTCTGCCAGAGATTAACCTTTTGATAATCATATTTTTAAAGTCCATTAGGATTATCTTTTTGTAAGGATAAGATGAACCAAATGTTAAGAATTTTATAAAAATGTGCATTTCATCGATGATTTAGTGCATTTTATAGGCGCGACTTCACTTTTTTTTTTATATTTAGAGCGTCAAAACCAGGCACACACATGGACAATTATCTTATCACGTTAGGTATGTACCTAATATTGATGCTGTTTTTCAAAATTTATTTTGCCGTCGCAGCGAAGGATTAATTTTGACAAAAAGCTCCCCCACACCCAATGTTTAATCGACTTTTATGTTGAAAGAAGAGTTACGGTTAAACGTTACCTCTCTCAGAAAAAACCTTAGCAAAGAGCAAATTCACACAGGCAGCCTTGCCATTGCCAATGCCCTATTAGACCTGCCCATTTGGTCCTACAATTATTACCATATTTTTCTTCAGATCCCTGAAAAAAAAGAAATCGACACCCGCATCATTTTATCGATCCTACAGGGCAGGGATAAGAACATTGTTATTCCCAAAGTGGGCCCGGCCGCCACTCTGCAGCATTATCTATTAACAGACGCTACCGTTATCAAAAGGAACCGATGGAACATTCCGGAACCCGTGGACGGACTGGCAGTACCTGCGAAGAAGATCGATGTTGTTTTCGTCCCCCTGCTGGGATTTGATCTGAAGGGAAACAGAGTGGGTTACGGCAAGGGTTATTACGATAATTTCCTGCGTACTTGTCGCGCGGATGTGATCAAAATAGGCCTGTCCCTTTTTGAAGCGGTTCAGGAAATAAAGGATGTCCATGAAAATGACATCCCATTGAATTACAGCATTACCCCTGAGAAGTCCTATTCCTTCTGATCGCTCATTTTCGCAAACGCCTTTTTGTTGAATACCAGCAGGATTCCCACCCCTGTACTGATTGCCGTATCGGCAACATTAAATACAGGTTCGAAAAAACGGAAGTTATTTCCGCCTACAAATGGCATCCAATCGGGCCAGGTAGTGTCTATCATTGGGAAATATAACATATCTACCACCTTTCCGTGAAAGAGGCTTCCATACGGTGCATCTGAAAAAAGCGTGGCTACCTGACTGTAACTGTCGTTGAATACCAGCCCGTAAAACACCGAATCAATAATATTGCCAAGAGCGCCGGCAAAAATGAGGGAAACCGCTATGACGAGTGTCCTTGTCGCCTTCTTGCGAATAATATCGTATAGCCAATAGCCAATTCCGACAATGGCAAAGAGCCTGAAAATGGTGAGGATCAATTTTCCCGCAGAATCCGAGACCGGTAAAAGATCGCTGAGTTTTGTCCCCCATGCGGCTCCTTCATTCTCAATAAAAAGAATTTTAAACCAACTAAAGACTTCCACATCATCACCCAGTACAAAGTGAGTCTTAATATATATCTTGCTTAGCTGATCAACCAAAAGTATGACAGCTACAAGGATCAGGGACTTCTTCAAACGCATTGCCTCAAAAATTGATTGGGCAAAAATAGGGATAATAAACCAATCCCAATTAAGAATCGGAATAGACTCGACGTACGTACTTTTAATTCGTATTATACAGGTGAATGTCCCCTGTAACTGAAGTCAGACGAATTGTATTATCCCCTTGGGGGATTTCCTTCCCACTGATCTTCCCATAGGTGGATTTTGCCTTGACGGCCCCACGGGCGCTGTACAGCAAAATATCTCCGCTTTGAGTCCGCACCGTCACATCCAGACCGACTTCCTTAAGGGTACATCGCCCGTTGTCCAATGTAACTTTGAGCGTTTTAAAAAGTCCGGCGATGGTGACCTTGCAACTGGTCCCGGTGACCTGTACATTTTTCAGGTCCGGAACCCTTACCCTGAGGGCTACGGAGACCACTTTGTGGGCACTGAGCTTGTCATTCGGAAGTACAAAATCGGGGTGAAACCCGGCGCCGACAAGGATAGAACCTCCCGCTTCTTCGATCTCAACGACAAGGTCATTCCTATATTCTCCGTCAATGATCGCTTCAACGACCATTTCATCGGAGTCCGAAGTACCAAGGTCCAGGTCAAAACAATTTATTGTGTTAATTTGAAAAAGAGAAGTGTGCTGTTTTACCAGCGTTTTTTTCACAATTTTCTGTGCTCGAACCCCACTGACAAAAACACAAAACAGGATAATTAAGCAACCTCGTTTCATTGTGAGACAAAAAAACGCCCCTGGGGGCGTTGGCAATTATTTTTGCATATTCTTAGCCTCAATGCTCAATGTGGCATGAGGAACTAATTTGAGGCGTTCCTTGTTAATGAGTTTTCCGGTAACCCTGCAAATCCCATAGGTCTTGTTTTCTATCCTTAACAAAGCGTTCTTTAAATCCCGGATAAACTTTTCCTGCCGGATGGCCAGCTGTGTATTTGCCTCTTTACTCATGGTTTCAGAGCCTTCTTCAAAAGCCTTAAAAGTCGGTGAGGTGTCGTCCGTACCATTGTTTCCGTCATTCATATATGAACTTTTAAGCAAATTTAAATGACTCTTGGCTTTTTTTATCTTTTCTTCAATAAGGACCTTAAACTCTTCCAATTCCTTATCTGAATATCTCACTTTTAAATCTTGTCCCATAATCTTAATGTTTTTGAATAAACAATTTTGTATTTACTTCATCAAAGGCTACCGTGGTGCCATTTTCCAGCTTTTCCTCGAATTCAAGTTCAGCAGTCAGGGTTTCGGATTTAATATAGGTTATATTACTCGCTACCGCCTTTTCTACAAGACCATCCTTCAATATTTTAATATCAATTTTGTCCGTTACTTCCAATCCCGATTCCTTTCGCAAATTTTGAATTCTGTTGACCAGTTCCCGTGCGATCCCTTCCTGCCGGAGGTTTTCGTCAATCGTAATATCCAATGCTACGGTAAGGGGACCAGAACTGGCAACCAGCCAGCCTTCTATATCCTGAGATGATATTTCCACTTCCTCTAACTGTAAGATAATACTTTTATTTTCTAAGTCAAGTGATATTTCGCCTTCTTGTTCAATTTTTTGGATATCTGCCTGATTTAACTTTCCAATAGCCACGGCGATCAATTTCATGTCTTTCCCATATCTGGGGCCTAATATTTTAAAATTTGGCTTTATTTGTTTTACCAAAATCCCGGATGCGTCATCGAGAAGGATAATTTCCTTGACATTGATTTCCGACTTAATCAGGTCAGCAACCGCGAGTATCTCTTTTCGTTGCGCTTCATCCAAAACGGGGATCATTATTTTCTGCAAAGGTTGCCGGACTTTTATTTTTTCCTTCTGCCTTATAGACAATGCCAGGGAAGATATTATCTGTGCCTTCTGCATTTTGCCTTCCAGGGATTTGTTAACCATGGCGGGATCAAAAGCAGGGAAATAAGACAAATGTACACTTTCAAAAGTTTCCCTTTGCGTCGTCGCGGTGAGATCTTTGTATAACTGATCCATAAAGAATGGAGCCACCGGGGCAGAAAGTTTCGCGATTGTTTCCAGGCAAACGTAAAGGGTTTGATAGGCAGCAATCTTATCCTGCTGGTAATCTCCCTTCCAGAATCGCCTTCTGCTCAGGCGCACATACCAGTTGCTAAGGTTTTCCTGGACAAAATCAGAGATGTCCCGGGTAGCCCTCGTGGGGTCAAAATCCGCATACGCCAAATCTACTTTTTGAATCAGGGTATGCAATTCTGATAGTATCCATTGATCAATTTCAGGACATTCTTCCAAAGGAATCTCCGCTTCGGAATAGGCAAAATCATCGATATTGGCATACAATGCAAAGAATGCATAGGTATTATATAATGTCCCGAAAAACTTCCGCTTTACCTCGACAATCCCATCCATGTCGAACTTGAGATTGTCCCAGGGATTTGCATTGGAGATCATATACCACCGCGTGGCATCCGCGCCGTGCTCTTCCATGGTCTGAAACGGGTCGGCTGCATTGCCGAGCCGCTTGGACATTTTCTTGCCTTCCTTGTCTAATACAAGTCCGTTGGAAACCACATTTTTAAAGGCTATTGAATCAAAAACCATGGTCGCAATGGCATGCAGGGTATAGAACCATCCTCTGGTCTGGTCAATTCCTTCGGCTATAAAATCTGCGGGGAACGTCACCCCCTTGTCTATCAGTTCACTATTTTCAAAAGGATAGTGCCACTGTGCATAAGGCATAGAACCACTGTCGAACCAGACATCGATTAAATCGGTTTCCCGTCGCATAGGCCTGCCCGATGGCGACACCAAAACGATCCGGTCGACCACATTTTTATGAAGGTCTATACCATCATAATTCTCATCACTCAAATCCCCAACGACAAAGTCGGGGAAGAAATCCTCCTCCAGGACACCTGCATCCTTCGCCCTGAGCATTTCCTCCTTAAGTTGCGCAATTGATCCGATAATGATCTCTTCTTTGCCGTCCTCCGTTCTCCATATGGGTAAGGGCGTGCCCCAAAAACGCGACCGTGAAAGGTTCCAGTCATTGGCATTTGCCAGCCAGTTCCCGAATCTGCCGTCCCCGGTGGTTTTTGGTT